>Ga0129312_1001419_pt1 | contig 14128 bp, 12 predicted proteins | sample O827metagenome_FD_94434 | JGI IMG/M metagenome (GOLD analysis project Ga0129312, IMG submission 94434) | Orangutan group fecal microbial communities from Wisconsin, USA - O827 metagenome | ecosystem: Host-associated > Mammals > Digestive system > Large intestine > Fecal | place: USA: Wisconsin... | reverse complement strand
TTATTTGGGAGGAAGTGTAGAGTGCAGTGATTCTGAGAAGAATATGTCAGCTTTCGCTGACCAGAATCACGCACCAAGTCTCACGAGCGTTCGACTTGAATTCAATTAACCAATAGTTCTATCGAATGACCTTACCCGGATTCAGAATGTGTTTCTCATCAAACGCATTTTTAATTGCCTGATACAGAGCGATCATCTGCGGTCCCATGAATGTTTCCAGTGCACTGACGCGGGCATGACCGATTCCGTGCTCACCGGATACCTGACCACCCATGATTTTTGCCTGTGCATACAGCTCTTCCATCAGTTTCGGGCAGCGCTCCTCGAAGAGTTTTTTATCCATATCGTCACGCATCAGCTGGATATGCATGTTTCCGTCGCCGGCATGACCCTGGATGGAAATGCGGATACCGGTCTCTTCCATTCTGGTTCCCGCAAATTTAGAGAAATCTGCAATACGGTTTCTCGGAACAACGATATCACACTCATCCATATCCGTTGTGGATGCTTTCAGTGCCTCAAGGGATGCACCACGCACACTCCATACTGCTTCTTTTCGCTCATCGGTATTGCACAGGAACACGTCCTCTGCTCCGTTGTCCAGACAAATCTGTGCAGCGGCGTCACATCTGCGTTCCACATCTTCCACGGTACTTCCGTCAAACATCAAGATCAGATAAGAATCTGCCGTACGATGCGGCATGATCTTGTTCAGATACTCTGCTGCTTCATCCAGCAGAGACTTCGGCATATACTCGATGGCGGTGGGATTCAGATCGGAATTGATAAATTTCGGCACCGTTCCCACGCACTGATCCAGTGACGGATACGGTACAAGCAAGGTATAAGATACTTTCGGCTGTGGAATGACGCGCATACGCAGTTTTGTTGCGATACATAAAGTTCCCTCAGAACCGATGACCAGATCTTTGATATCATATCCGGATGTATTTTTTGCTACATTACTTCCAAACTGCATGATATCTCCGTTAGGCATCACGCATTCCATGGAAACAACATAGTTTCTTGTCACGCCATAGCCTACGGCTTTCATACCACCGGCATTTGTCATAACATTTCCACCAACGGAAGCTGTCTTTTCCCCCGGCTCCGGCGGATAAAAGACACCTTTTTCCTGTGCGGCATTGGCCAGCTCCATCACAAGGACCCCCGGCTCAATAACTACAGTCATGGTATCCAGATCCCACTCCAGAATTTTGTTCATTTTTTCGGTACAGAGAAGGATGCCTCCATAAATCGGCACCGCACCACCGGACAGGCCGGTTCCAGCTCCCCGTGGGGTTACCGGAATACAATGCTCGTAAGCATAACGCATCACTTTGGACACTTCCTCAGTGCTCAAAACCTCTACCAGCACATCCGGCGCATGAGTTCCGAAATCCGGCATCTCATCATGCGCATAATCATACTCGATCTCATCCCCGAAAAAAACACGGTCCGGGGCTGTCACACTTTTTAAATATTCCACACCTTCCGGTGTAATTACCTGATATTCCATTTTCGACGTCCCCCTTTACTGCTGTTTTGCCTGCACTGCTGCTGTCAGCGCCGGTACTACACTGTACAAATCTTCGGTAATACAATAATTTGCGATTTTGAAGATCGGTGCTTCCGCATCGGTGTTGATGGCCACGATACACTCAGCACCGTCCATACCTGCGGCAAACTGCACCGCACCGGAAACCCCACAGGTAATGATCAGTTTCGGTTTTACGGTACGCCCGGAAAGTCCGATCTGTTTTGTTACGTCATTCCATCCTTTTTCTACCAGCGGACGGGTGGTTGCAAGCTGTCCGCCAAGGGCATTTGCCAGCTCCTGCAGCAGGCCTAAATCTTCCTGTTTTTTCACACCACGGCCTGCAACAACCAGCACATCTTCTTCCTCAATACCTTTTGTCTTTTCCACAATCTCTGTGCGGATGACTTCCATGCCGGATTTCAGCATTTCATCGGTTACTTCACAGGTTACGACCTCACCGTTTGGTTTTGTTTTCTCTGCCACGTTCATTACCTTATAACGAACGGTTGCAAACTGCGGTCTTGTATTTGTTGTGATAATCTGTGCCATGATATTTCCGCCAAATGCCGGACGGATCTGCACCAGATCCGTATTTTCTTTCATATCAAGGACGGTACAGTCTGCGGTCAGGCCGGTACGGAAACGTGTGGCACAGGCCGGAGCCAGGGAACGTCCAAGGGAAGTTGCACCAACCAGAACAACCGTCGGTTTTACGGTTTTGATGCAGTCTTCCATAATGTTTGTATACACATCCCCACGGAAGTATGTCAATGCTTCATGTGCATACACATATACTTTATCCACACCGTACTCCAGCAATGACTGTGCCTGCTCTTTGGCCTGCTCACCACCGATCAGTACCGCATAAACCGGGTGATTGATCTTTGCAGCCAGCTCTCTTGCTTTGCCGATCAGCTCGAACGCTACCGGATGGATGCCGCTTTCTTCCTGCTCCACAAAAACCATGACACCTTTCCATGCATCTTTGTCCACGGTCTTTTTCACTTCATCCTCTACCAGGGAAACTGCCTGCACCGGACATGATTTCACGCACAGTTTACACATCTTACAGGATGCGTTGATTTCTATTTTGTTATCTTTGATCTCCAGTGCTCCGAAGGGACATTTTTCCACACACTGTCCACAGAGGATACACTGATTCTGATTAAAATTTAATGTTGCCATTTTCTACTCCTCCGCTTATATGTATTTTCTCTCTGCAAAAATATCTGTCAGTTCACCGGCCACCTGCTCAGCAGATCCCTTCATAAAAATCTGTCCGTCATGGCTTTCCGGCGGGAAAATACGCTCTACAGAAGTAGCGGAACCTTTCAGTCCATAATGTGTTACATCCTGATCCTTAAAATCTGCAAATGTGATCATCTCTACTTTGCGGTCCTTTGTTGCTGCTTTCAGGCGGTAGGACGGAAGACGCGGCGTGTAAATATCTTTTTCTACAGTGATCAGACATGGCAGTTTCATTTTTGCCAGCTGACGTACATTAACGAAATCCTGTCCGACTGTAACAGCGTCTTCATCCACATCAACGATCTCGCCAACCCATGCTGCACACGGGATTCCAAGGTATTCTGCCATGGCAGGTCCTACCTGAGCAGTATCACCGTCTGTGGTCTGCTTTCCGCAGATGATAAAGTCATAATCGCAAATGGATATAATACCCTGCGCCAGTGTATAGGAAGTTGCCAGCACATCCGCACCTGCAAAAGTACGGTCTGTAAATACATATGCCTGATCCACCCCCATCATATAAGCTTCTTTCATCATGGCCTCTGCCTGAGGCGGTCCCATGGTAACTGCGGTTACGGTTCCGCCGCAGCACTCTTTCAGGCGCATTGCAGTCTCTAATGCATACAGATCATACGGATTGATCTTGGCTGCTGCACCATCACGTTTTAATACACCAGTTTCCGGATCGATCTCTACCTGACTGGTACCCGGAACCTGTTTGATACACACAACGATCTTCATTGTTCTTCTCCTCTCAAACAACTTTTCATCTGGTCTTACCAGTTATACAGCTATTATAGAACTGTCTGCAGGTAAATGCAATCTCTTTTACACAAGGAATTGCTACTTTTCCTATAAAGCCATCCTTAAGTTTTACTTAACGTATTGCGTAGATACATTCGTTTTACTTTTTTTATTTTATATCATATAATTAAATCATCAAAAGCGCAGGGAGAAATAAAAGAACGACTGCCGCCAAAAACGGTCAGTCGTTCTTAAAAATACAGTTATTCTATCTGATGATTGGCACAATTGCATGAATGCTTGCCTGGTCTACGGTAATCGTTGTTACTGTATCCGGTCTCTGTGTCGCCTGTGCATCAATACCATAAAGGATCAACGCAAGTTCATGTCCTTCGTCCAGAACGTGATCAGTCGGAACCATATCAATCTCATAATGATAAGATACACCCGGTTTGATCTCTTCCTTTTTCCAGATGCAGGATCTGTTCTGTGCATTTATCCATCCGCGGGAAATTACCTTATATTTTGAAGGTTCTGCCTCAAGACCAAAGGAATATGTTCCGTCTGGATGTTTGATCTCTTCTGCGGTAATACGCTTTGCATCCCCCAGATCAACCAGCATAGCACTCAGGATAGCTGTTTCCCGATCGATTGCAGCATCGAAGGATACTTTTACTGTACCGGAGATTCTGATATTCTCCCCTGCCTCTTTTGTATGAGCAGATGTTCCTTTTTCAGCAAACGGATCCCAGATATATTTTATACGGTTTTTGTACTCAGCGTCCTCATTTAATACAAGTTCATCAAGCCATTCCCCAAGATTATCTGATGATCTGTCATAAACAGTGCGGGAAAGATCATCCACGATCACGCCTTCACCTGTTTCACTGATTGGGAATGTCTCTGCCTCCCATCCTTTCGGTGGCCATGTGTCCGATGCCATCCATACGGACTGGTCACTGCCGCTCTCTACCAGAACTGCAGGCTCTTTCTCAATACCATTATCTATCCCTTTCAGATAATGCTCCAGCCAGCGATACATAATATCAAGCATGTTGGAATCTTTCAGTGTATGGATATAAACATGCTCACCCTGATGCAGCATCATCTTTGCAGGAATTCCCTGTTTCTCCAGTGCCTCAAAGAACGGAATACACTGATTTGTCTTTACATTCCAGTCATTGATTCCGTGAACAATAAAAACAGATGCTTTGATTTTATCAACCAGATTCAGGTAATTACGCTCATCCCAGAAACGGTTATAATTTCCGCTTGCACGATCCTGTGCCTGGATCATTTCATCCTGCGCTTTTGCATATGCTTCTTTGATATTTTCATAGTCTTCCGGATCTTTTGCACGGCTGAAACAGTATTTTGCAAGAATATTCAGGTCATCTCCCTGCCAGCCGATCGCCGGAAGATTCAATCCTCCTGTACGATAATATGCATACCAGTTGGAAATGGCTGCTTCCGGAATAATTGTTTTAAGTCCTTCTACTCCTGTTGCAGCTACACCGATACACATGGTACCAAGATAGGATTTTGCTGTCATTGCCACGTTTCCTGTACACCAGGATGCCAAAATTTCAATATTGTCTGTCTTGTTAGTAAATGCGCGGCATCTGCCATTCAGCCAGTCAATAACAGATTTGAATGCAAGTACTTCTTCTCTGGATCCGGTCAGTGTAAATCCTTCTGAATCACGGGTTCCGAGACCACCACAAAGAACCGTCGCATAGCCTCTTTCGTTGAAATATTCATATGCTTCGCATACACATTCAAATTCCGGTTCTGCGTCAATTGGAGCATGCTCTACACACCCCATCGTCGGACGTTCCTCAAATGCAGCGGATGTAATTTTTTTCTCATAAGCCTCATAATCGAAGCAGATATCTTCTTCTTTGATATCCTGTGCCGGAAAAGCTTTCACTTCACAATCTACATTATGCGGCACATACCAGTCTTCGTTACATGTCAGCATATATGGATTTGCAACATAAATTGCCGGAACTTTTTTGCCTTCCTCTACTTCTTTCGGAAGTCTGAGATATACGGCAATGAGATCTTTTTTTCCATCACCATCGGTATCTACCGGTGTTTCAACATATACTTTTTCTATGATATAAGGTTTTTGATTCATATTATTTATCTGTTTCCTTTGCTTTTCTTTTTTTCAAAAATTTCATCCAGATACATACGAAAACAACACCTAAAATGAGCATTGCGATCAGGAATCCAAAATACTGTCTGTATCCTGTTACGCCTGGATGTCCATCGATCAGTGAGCCTGCTAACAGAGAGCAGAAGATTTCCGGAAGGAATCCGATGGTTGAAATAATACCTGCAGCTGTACCAGAATATTTCTCCGGAATAGCACCTTCATCCATCATTGCCCATGTCATTGCGTAGTTTACGTTATAGAAAATGTAAATTACAATAAACAGAATTGTAAATGCAATGATACTTCCTGCATTTGTCGGAAGGAGCACAATTCCCAGAGTACCTGCAGCCATAACGATAAAGGAGATCAGCAACATTCTTCCTGTACCAACTTTATCTGTGATGAAACCACCGCCAACATTACCAAACAGAGAGAACCATCTCTTCATTGCTGCAAGTGTAGCTGCGAATGTTACAGTTGCGCCAAGGATACTTGTTGCATATGGTGTGAAGTAGTAAAGAGACAGTGTAAATACATAGTTGCAGAATGTAACAAATGCGATGATCCAAACTGCCGGAAGTTTCAGAACCTCTCCGATTCCTTTGAAAGAAATTCTCTCGCTGGCTTCCATTTTCTGATCTTTTACTGTAAAGAATGCAAGAATACCCATTACAATTGTCAGTACAGAATAGAAAATAATAACATATCTCATACCCTGAGCCTGGTTTTCCATTTTTCCAGCACCAATTCTGAATGCAGCAACAGCAGCGATTGCCATCAGAGCAGCAGCGATACCTCTTCCACCTTCAAAGAAACCAAACGCTTTTCCCTGATCTCCGGAATCTGAAAGGATACGAACTGCTTTTACACAAGCCGGCCAGAATGCAAACAAAGAACTGATTCCCCAGAATGCATACAGACATACAAGTGCTTTAAAACCAAGTGGGAGCAGGTGTAAGAATCCACCGAGACCTGTTCCGATCAAAGATACCGTCAGGATAATTCGTGTGGAAACACGGTCAGCTACGACACCACCAAATAAGTAAGAAATCATTCCGAAAATTCCAAGTACACTTCCGAAAACACCCATCTGTGTATTGGTCAGATGATAAGTCTCCAGATAGACATCATAGTAGTCAAAACGGAAATACGGTAATCCATAGATAATTGCACCTCCAAAAGCAACAATCAGGATTGCCAGAAAGTTTTTGGACATTTTTTCGCCCAAGCCAATTTTTGCAAGTAACTTGTTCATAATTCTTCTCCTTTTGTTTAATTTTAGAACAGTTTATATACTTCGGAAAATTTATTCCGTAAGTAATCAATATAATAAGTGGATGAAAAAGTTCCGCGGCAGACATTTTCCATCAGTTCCCGCCCAGAATAAACTGCGCCATAGCGATACATATTCTGTGTAAGCCATTCATTGATCTTATCAAAGGACTGCTGCTGCATTAGTTGATCCAGATCTCCAATTTCCTGTGCCATAACTGCTGCCATCTGTGCAGCTGTAACATTTGCCATAAAATAAGATGGGAAAAAACCAACATAGCCAGCTGCCCAGTGGATATCCTGCAGCACGCCTTCCCCATCATGCTCCGGTCGGATACCGAGATATTCTTCATATTTGCTGCTCCATGCATCTGGCAGATCTTCGATATCCAATGCACCACTGATCAGATCCTTTTCCAATTCATATCGGATAATGATATGAAGCAGATAGGTCAGCTCATCTGCTTCCAGCCGGATCAGAGACGGTTGCGCATGATTGACCGCCTCAAATAAATCCTGCGGTGTATATTTTTTCAACTGCGGAAGGATGTCTGTAAGTGGCTCATAAATGTATTGCCAGAATCCCTTGCTCCGTCCGATGATATTTTCGTAAAATCTTCCGATTGCTTCCTCTACCGCAAATGTCGGTGATTCAGCAAGCAGGGTTCCCATAAGTTCCCTGCTGATTGACTGCTTATAGACCCCTCGTCCACCACAGTGTAATATATTAAAAATTCCTCCCCAGAAACCATTTTCGGAAAATGTATTTACTACTCTTATATCATCAGGAGAATTTGCCAGGATGGTCGGATGTGAACCGATATCCACCCTTCCGCTGTCAAAGTTGAAACCTATTTTTTCTAAGATCATCGTCCATACGGCCTGCTGTTGTTCACGGCTGACCGGCCCGATGTCAATCTTTTTCGGTGCTGACCCGTTTTTATTTTTTTCCTCAACCTGATTCAGAAGTTCAAGCAAAACCGGCTTTAACTGAGCGGTCATCGCATCGATCATTTCTGTCGTAAGATCCTCCGCATAATAGCCCAAAAGTGCATCGTAAGGATCTTTTTCATATCCCCAGTATTCCGCAAAATTGCGGAAAGTTTTGAAAATCCGGGCAAGATACGGACGAAAGCAGGCAAAGTCATTCTTTTCCTTCGCTTCTGCCCATACCTGTTCTGAAACAGCGATCAGTTCCACATACTTCTGATACTCTGCTTCCGGAACTGCACGGATACTTTCAGAATTGCGAACTAATCTTCTGATCATGGCATTGGTGACAAAATCATTTTGCGCATTTCCTTTAAAATATCGAATCAGTTTCTGAAACCTGCTGTCAGAAAGCAGCCGATACTGCTCTCCGGCCAGAAAAGACATGACCTTGCTTCGATATTCAATCGCATTTCTGGGCATGTAAGTGATTTTATCCCAGTAAATGAGCGCATCTGTGGTATATTTGTAATATTCTATTTTTTCAATCATTCCCTTCAGCTCTGTAAGCTGTGACTGATATGTCATTCTTCTGCCTCTTTTCTGTTATATTTCTTAAACAAAGTAATGATCACAAGCGCTGCAACGAAATATAAACCGGCGGCAATATAATAGGCTGTCCGATATCCTTCCTGTGTCGTAAAAAGGATGCTTCCTGTAAAATGACCGCTGATGATACTGACAATCCCGGCAATAAAGTTCACAACCGAAGTAAAAGCCGGACGCAGATTTTTCGGTGCAAGCATCATCGAAAGTGCGCTGTCTGCAGGACTTCCGAGATTGGCAAGACCGGCTCTCATAAACAAACCAATTCCTACCATTGGGATCATGGCTTTTCCAAAATGATTGCCGTTTGCAATGATCAGCATAAACGGTATCGATAAAAGCACCGTAAAACAAATGGTTCCCACCGTTCCCATCTTTTTCACGACAAACGGTGTAAATAGCATAAATAACACGATTGCCGCGTAGGAAATAGATACCAACAGAGAAGATGTTGCTTTATCTATATGCAGGTTGCGGTTCAGGAATACAGTATAGTAAGAAGTAAATAAGCCCATTGCAAAGGAGATCAGTGCCCAGTAGATCAAATACATCATGGCATCTTTCCGAAACAGCACGCTCAAGATATCGCGTGCCCTCTCCGGCAGGCTCTGCTTCTTTGTCTGCGTTTCATCCATAGAGATATAATCTGATTTTTCTTCACGAATGAAGAGGATCGGTATGATGGACAACAATGTCACAACACCGGTAATGATCAAGACATCTCTGTTTCCAGCCAGGTAAGCATCACGGGTGCTGCCAGTTGTATCTGCGATATATTCTGTCAATTTTCTTGCTCTTTCAAAAGAAATACCTGCATGCGAAGAAAACAGTTTAACAGTTACTGCACCACCAAGGAATGTCGTCAGAAAATATCCAACATATCCCATATAATACGTACGCGTATACCAATCAATACTTTTGCCGCCTGCGCTGCCGGCATAGGCTGCCACATAAGGAGCCAGCATAATGAAATGCAGCTGTACTCCTGTCAGTGCCAGAAGCGTTGACAGATAAAAAATTGTTGCCGACTTTACAAACACAACGCAGAAAAACGCCGCGGATGTCGATGCTGCACAAAACAGTAATAATTTTTTATATCCACTTTTCGGAACAAGCAGTAAAATCAATGCGCTCAAAAATGTTGCATATCCATAGAATGCCCAAAAAGATGTCGCCGTCGGCAATGACACTTCCTGCAGATAATTTACATATGTATCATATAAAATGCCGCTGGCCAGATTGTTAATAACATAACTGATAATAAATAAAATCAAATTCCTTTTCTGTCTGAGTTGAACCTGCTGTATATGTATGTCCCCATTCATGATTTTCCTTCCTTTTCTGTAAAAAACCGTTCAATAGTTATTTGAGATTATACTGTGTAAAAAACGGATGAAGCAGATTTGCTCCAAACTGTGTATCAAAGTGTGGTTTACGGATATTCTCCATATTCTCTTCCGGTTCGAGACGTTTGCGCATGGCAATGATTTCTTCATTTTCAATCTGCTCCATCATCGCCAGAAAAATCCTTGCTCTCCTCTTCATTTTCTGCAGATTAAATTTATATGTCCGGACAGTAGCATCGCTGATCCCCATTTCTTCACCGATTTCTTTGTTGTCCTTTTCATAATATAAACCTTCCAGTACATCCTTCTGCGCATCAGAAAGCCCGTTCATTTGCTTGTCCAGATCCAGAAGACACTCAAATACACTGCCGTGCTCATCAAAAATATGCTCCTGCATCGCACGATGTGCATTCACGGATTTGCCCCTGGAAGAATAAATCAGTCCCTCTTCAAATTTATCTCCACAGAAAATGCACTGATATTGCTGTTCTTCTTCCGACCAGACATACCCCCTGGTTAATTCCTCCAACGTAAGCTCTTTGAATTCCATATTCAGGCATCCTTTCTCTTCCATATGCTGTATACACTTTATGTCGCTCTTATTTAGCTATGTTTTGTATATTCGTTTATGGTTTTCATAAACGTTTTTTTATTTCGTTTGTATTTTATAGTAAATTAGCACATTTTACGCAAAATATCAACAGTTTTTTATTATTTTTTCTACAAAGCTGAATTACTTTTTAGATACCACTTTCTATCCTATTTTTCATATTTTTTTCGTATGATTATTGTTTTTTTATGCACATTGTACAATTTTATAAAGTCAAAAGAGACAGAGATACCATATCTTAGAAACTATCCCAAATAATCATTTGATTTTTGCACAAAAAAAGGACAGTTTTTCTGTCAAAACTGTCCTTTTCTATATATGATTTACGGCAGTATATCATGCTCCGCATTGATCAAATGCATTGTCATCCATTTTGCAGCTTCTTCTTCCTGCTGATTCTTTACTGCAATATAGATTTTCTTGTGTACATCAAGAATAAGTTCATAACGCACTTTCTGTGTACTTTTCTTGCCCTTATTCAAAATCTCCATCAAAGACTCGCTCAGCACATTTCTGCATACCTGCAGCATAATGGAATACATATCATTCTGTGAGGCTTCTGCCACAGCCACATGAAATTCCATATCACATGCCATAAATTCCTCTGGATTTCCGATCGCAGTTTCGGATCTCTGGATAATTTCTTTCATCTTCTCCAGGTCTTTCTCTGTCCGTCGGATAGCGGCCAGACGTCCAGCTTCATTTTCTGTCTGACGTCTATACTCCAAAATGTTTTCAATGCTCAGATGCTTCATCTGAATGATCGTCTCCAGCGATTGCACCGCATTGTCTACGTTGATCTCCTGCACAACGGCTCCGCTGCTGCCGGAATAAATCTTGATGTAACCATCCCGTTCCAGCATACGCATTGCCTCGCGGATCGTCGGCCGGCTCCGATGCATCATTTCCATCATCTTACGTTCAGATGGAAGACGTTCGCCCGGATGAATCTCTCCATCCAAAATCAGCTGCCGGATCTGATTATATATTTCTTCGCTGGCTCTTTTCGTTTGCACAGGCTGCAAATCTATCTGAATCATGTTTTTCATAATATTCACCCTTCCCTGATTACCTGTAAGTAATTATACATACTCACACTTGCCTGCGCAACCATAAATTAACCTGCCATATGAGACAGACGGCCTGCCACGCCTGATTTTTTCAAAAGCATATAAATAACAAATCCGATCACGATACCTGCACCCGTCTGGAAAGCAAGCGCCGGAATCTCGATGATTGCTGTTTTTCCTCCATAAATAGCTGCCCGCACCAGAGTATAAGCAATGATATGAAGTACGCCACCAGATACTGCACCGATCAGGAATGAACCTTTTTTATCTTTCAGAATCTTGTGCATGATCAGTCCCATCACGATTGCCCACATGCATTTAATCAGTAATGTCGGAACAACCCAGTAAAAATATCCGCCAATAAAATCGGATAAGCCTCCGCCGATAGCACCTGCGATGGCACCTTTTTTCAGACCAAATAATGCAACGGTAAGCAGGATCATACAATCTCCCAGATGTACATATCCGCTGATGGTCGGAATTTTAAAAATATAAGTTCCTAAAAATACAAGGGCTGCCATTGCAGCTGTCACTGTAATATCTACTGTCCGGATCTTCTGTCCGGAATTTGTCACATTTGTCTGTGCACTCATAATTTTTCTCCTCTCATTTCCCCCAAAATTCACTCTTCTTTTATCAAGCGGATATTCTTAATCCGCTCACAAAATTTCAGTCAAACGGATATTCTCAATCCGTTTTCGCTGCTTTGCTAAATTGTTTTCAGTTCCATAAATTTCTTTGCGTTGTTATAAAAAACATCCTCCAACTGTGCATCATTTAATCCACAGGAATATACACGCTGAATTTCCACACTCGGATGATGGAACGGTGAATCAATTCCAAACATTACCCGTTCACTTCCTACGGTATCATAGGCATTTTTAATCTGACATCCCATAGGCATTCCTGATACTTCCAGGAAAAGATTATCATATTTATATGCCATATTCAGGCTGCCTTCTATATAGACACCATGTCCATGTCCCATATGGATCATAACAGTCGGCACATGTGGATGGCGTTCTGCCAGCAATCCAATCTGCCACGGCAGTGAATAAGGCGGATGTCCACAGTGGATAAAGACTGGTTTCTGATATGCCTCTGCAATTTCCATGATTGGGTCTACCATTGGTGAATCCGCAGTAAAGGCATCAAATAATGGCTGCATCTTTACACCTGCAAAATTCTCATCCCGCAGATAATGCTCCAGCATATCGTACGCTTCCTGTCCTTCATTTGCATTCACCCAGCAAAGTGGGATTATCTTGTCCGGAGCCGCCTCATATGCCTCCTTCAGCTCTTCATTCAAATGACAGCCGGCCGGACATAAAATTGTTTTTTCAATATTGTAAGTCTCCATCTGTTCCATAAGACGCTGCAGATCAAAATCAATATTGAACGGGCTTCCAAATTTTCCAATATGAGAATGAGCGTCAATTTTTTTAAAATGATTATAATGATTGTCCATAATAAGCACCTCTTATCCCCCTGATAATAGCTTTTCTATTCTTCTTTTTGCACATGAGTAAAGCGGACATTCGCAATCCGCTTTCGCTACTTGCTCATGAACGCAGTCGCTTTGCGACCTGCATTCAAAAAGCGATTACCTAAATTATAATTGATTGTATCCTCATCGATGATTAACTTAACGATATCTTACCTTCTCATTGGCTTTTTTAACACTTCCAGTTTTAGATAATTTAACCATGCCAGTTTTCGTTTTCTTTGCGTGACAGTGGACAACCATATGACAAGTATGCTATGTTAAATGTATTGCGCCATAGGCGCCGACCGAAACGAAATGTAGCACACAGTGATTCTGAATCGCATTTGTCAACTTATGCTGACCGGAATCATACGCAAGTCTCGCTGACGTTCAACTTAAATGGGGGAGGATATTAACGTGACAAGCTTAATGTCTGTATTTGAGATCATCGGCTCCATTGCATTCGCAATCTCCGGCAGTATGCTGGCCATCAAAAAAGAAATGGATCTTTTTGGTATATTGATTCTCGGAATCGTAACATCTGTGGGCGGTGGTGCCATCCGCGACATCGTCATCGGAAACACTCCGCCTGCCATGTTCCAGAATCCAAAATGTACGGTTATTTCGTCCATTACCGCCATGATTGTCTTTATCAGCTGGAAAATTTATATCAGAAAACGAAATCTCTTTTCTGAAAAAATCGCCCGCCGCACAGACATCATGTACCACAATCTTCTATTTCTATCTGACACGCTTGGACTGGCCGCTTTTACCATTCTTGGTATGGAGGCTACCATCAGTTTCCTTCACACTGATCAGTTCCTTCTGATCGCATTTGTCGGTCTGATCACCGGTGTGGGAGGTGGTATCCTGCGTGACCTGCTGGCCGGCGAAATTCCATATGTGCTTCAAAAGCATATTTACGCTACAGCATGTATTTTTGGCATTATCGGGTACTATATCCTGTATCATTTTATGCCGGAAAGTGCTGCTGCATTAATTGGTTTCTGCCTGGTTCTGGTTGTTCGATACCTGGCAAAGCATTTTGAATGGAACCTGCCGCGATAAGCCAAAAATGATTTCTATGTGGCAAAAATTATGTATTGAAAAAGACA
>Ga0129312_1001418_pt1 | contig 14132 bp, 14 predicted proteins | sample O827metagenome_FD_94434 | JGI IMG/M metagenome (GOLD analysis project Ga0129312, IMG submission 94434) | Orangutan group fecal microbial communities from Wisconsin, USA - O827 metagenome | ecosystem: Host-associated > Mammals > Digestive system > Large intestine > Fecal | place: USA: Wisconsin... | reverse complement strand
GAAAAAGACGATTTACAACATTTGTATGGTAGTATTTGAGATCACACTTCCGTTATTCCTGCTCATGGGTGCGGTTCTTGTATTCGGACAGCTGATCGGAGCGTTGATGGGAAACGGTGCTATTGTTCTTGGCCTAAATACGGCTATTAAAACCTATTCCGTATGGGTAGCCAGCATCTGTGCATTCTCAGGCTTTATCATGAGCTATGTGAGAGAAAAGAAGAAAAAATAAGAACAAATAAGTGATCATCCATTGTGGCGGTCGTGCAGAGGTTCCGTCTGTATGCCCGCCACAATGAGGTTACATGGCAATTTTATAGATGCGGTTCGGTCATGCTCTGGTTTGTGATGAAAACGAGAAGATGTCATGGCTGAACAATAACATTTTATGAGTTTGATTAAAGTAGAAAACAGGAGGGATGATCTATGGAGATCAAGAAACCGGCAGTAGCCGGAACCTTAGAATCAAGCGACTGCCAGATCGTGATCCGTCCGAACGGCGGCGAGGGCATCGAGATCGAGTTAGAGAGTGATGTTGCCGTCATGTTCGGCGATTCCATCAGGGAAACGATCCAGAATACACTGGAAGAATTTGGCGTGAAGGATGCTTATGTGGAGATCCGCGACAAGGGCGCGCTCGACTGCGTCATCAAGGCGAGAATGGAATGCGTGATCTGCCGCGGCGCGGAGGAGAAATACGACTGGACAAAGGAGGATGCGAGATAATGGCTGAAAAAACGATCCACTTAAAACGCACCAGCCTGTATGCCAGCGGTGCGAGCCCGGTAAACATGATCCAGGCAATTTTCTATAACGAGGACATGCTGATCTATGATCTTGAGGACTCCGTTCCGGCGGCCGAAAAGGACGCAGCAAGATTCCTTGTATACAATATGGTAAAAAATCATAGACCAAAAGATAAATACGTATGTATCCGTGTAAATGGCATCTATTCCGAATATCTGGAGGAGGATCTTCAGGCAGCGGTCAGAGCCAATCCGGACTGCATCCGTATCCCAAAGGTGGAGTACGCGAGAGAGGTACAGGATATCTCAAGAAGGATCGCAGCCATCGAGGAGAAGATCGGCCTTGAAGTCGGAAAAATCGAGCTGATCTGCAACATCGAGTCCTACATGGGTGTCATCAACGCCATGGAGATCGCCCACTCCGATCCCCGGGTGGTGGCGATGGCCGTCAGTGCAGAGGATCTGACTGCAAGCTTAAAGGCTCAGAGAACGAAGAAGGGTCTGGAAGTATTCTACGCGAGAAATGCGGTTCTCATGGCATGCCGTTCTGCAGGAATCGATGCTCTTGATATCGTATTCTCCGATATCAATGACAAAGAAGGCCTTGAGGAAGATACGGCTCTTGCGAAGAACCTTGGCTTTGACGGAAAGACCTGCATTCACCCAAGACAGATCGACACGGTCAATTCCTTCTTCACCCCGAGCATGAAGGAGATCAAGTATGCGCTCCGCGTTTTACAGGCGGTGGAAGAAGGAAAGAAGCAGCATAAAGGCGCTGTGACTTTGGATGGCGGTATGATCGATAAGCCGATGGAGCTTAGGGCCCTTACGACATTGGCTCAGGCGAAGGCAGCCGGTATCCGCACAGAAGGGATGGTGATCTAGGATGGAACAGAGCAGAGAGACTTATATCAATGCAGTGGGACGCGAGATCCCGAAGCAGATCGGAAATTATGTCGTAAAACCGTACACGGGCGCTTACACGACGGTTCCCTCCGATGCGCCGGTACACACACTCCGCACCGCAGGAAAGCACGTTTCCGGAGACTGCAAGATGGTGGAGAATTTAAAGGATGCAATCGTAAAGACCGGCTTAAAGGACGGGATGACGATCTCCTTCCATCACAGCTTCCGGGAGGGTGATGAGATCATCGGACAGGTTCTGACCGCGATCAGAGAGCTTGGGATCAAGGGACTCCGCTTCGCACCGAGTGCCGTTGTCAATATTAAGAATCCGTCCATCGTGGATTTCGTTAAGGACGGAACCATTGACCGCATCGAGGCCAGCGGTATCCGCGGTGAGCTCGGTGACGCGGTTCTTGACGGACTGATGGAGAAACCGGTTATTTTAAGAACTCACGGCTCCAGACCGAGAGCCATCGAGGCCGGAGAGCTTCAGATCGATGTGGCATTTATCGGCGCATCTGCGGCGGATGAGTACGGAAACGCCACCGGTCAGATCGGACCAAATGCCTGCGGTTCCCTTGGATATTCCTTTGTGGATGCCATGAATGCGCGGAGAGTCGTTGTTATTACCGATTACCTTGTGGATTATCCGTGCTGCCCGGCAAGTATCTCCCAGCAGTATGTAGATTATGTCGTAAAGGTTGACCGTATCGGCGATCCGGATAAGATCGGAAAAGGTGCGGCCAGAATGACAAAGAACCCGAGGGATCTTCTGATCGCGGAGCGGGCGGCGGACGTCATGGCGGCTTCCAGAATGTTCAAGGAGAATTTCTCCTTCCAAACGGGTGCCGGAGCCATCAGCATCGCCTGCACGAATTATCTGGCAGACCGCATGGAGGAGAAGGGCGTAAAGGCAAGCTTCGCCCTCGGCGGCATGACCGCGGCCATCGTTGATATGTATAAGAAGGGACTTGTAAGAGTCTTAGAGTGCAGCCAGTCCTTCGACGCGGTGGCAGCGAGAGCCATTGCCGAGGAGCCGGGGATCGTGGAGATCGATAACGCGGTCTATTCCAATCCCTTCTCCAAGGGTTCCATGCTGGATAAGTTAAACTTCGGCGTTCTCGGAGCGCTGGAGGTCGATACAGACTTCAATGTCAACATCCTGACCGGATCCTCCGGTGAGATGATGGGCGGCCTCGGCGGCGGGCCTGATGTTGCTGCCGGATCCGATATCTCCATCGTCTGCCTTCCGGTAGTCCGCGGAAGAACTCCTTCCATCACAAAGAAGGTCTTCACCTGCTGTACTCCCGGAGAGACCGTAGCTGCCGTTGTCACAGAGGCCGGCATTGCACTGAATCCGAAGCATAAATATTATGCGGAATTAAAGGAAGATCTGGAAAACGCAAACTTAAAGCTTGTAAGCATCGAGGATCTCCAGAAGCTTGCGGAGTCCTTAACCGGAGTTCCGAAGCCCATCGAGACGACAGACCGCGTAGTCTGCATCGTGGAGTACCGTGATGGTACCGTGATCGATGTGATCAAGGAGATCAAGAAGTAATAATCCGAGATCATGCTTCCTCATAAGCTTCGATCATTTTCATGATTTTGTCCTGCAGCTCCTCTACAGAATGCTTTCTTGAACGGGCACATTCCTGTGCCTGACATCCGCAGAGGATGCAGCTGCGGTAGGCGCCGCGGGACAATTTTATTCCATCTAAATCGATAACATCCATGTCGAAAAGCCGTCCGAGAGGATGGCTTTCTTCAATTTCCGTTGTAATAGCCTTAATGTCGGTAGCCGGTGCATTCAGTGCCATGATCCACTCATCACCGGTTGCATCCTGAAATACCGTAGAGTCAAGGATTGTGATGTGATGCTCTGAAAGTGCATTTAATAAAGCTTCTTTGCCGGCACGGAAGGCAGCTTTAATTTGTGTATTTGTCTTAATTGGCCCCGGTATATTCATGCAGAAGGACAGGACCGGCTGGTGATAGGTGTTGATGAGAGATTCCTGAATCCTTACACGCCGCTCCCGGCATTCCAGCATATCGTTAATTGTGACCATGATTCCATCCATAAATTTTCCCCTTCTATTTGCTGTCAGAATTGTATCGTACGGAATTTTCAGTCCGGAAAATTCCTATCTGTGAACAGTTACATTATATGATATCAGGGTCAAAAGCCCCCGATTTTGATGCCTGCGGATTGTTCCGTGTTACGCACTCCCACAATCCTATCCAATATTCGCATATCGTGGGATTGTCATCCCACTTGTATGCTCATATTGGGGCGGGTACCAAGGTCTTTCATCCACCTATGAGCAAGCTCATGTGGGTTTAGACCTTTTGACCCTGGCATCATTATATCAATAGTTACCGTAAAAAACAATTTATGTAATCTTAACGAATATTAAGGGAACCTGATTTCATTTGTAAGGTTAGATGTTTAAAATAAGACCATAGAGATAAATGGAAATGAGAAACCAGTTGATGTGAGTAAATATAGGAGGATGCAGCTATGGAGATTAAAAGACCGGCAACAGCGGGAACTCTGGAATCGAGCGACTGTCAGGTAATGGTAGAGGCCGGAGACGGTAAGATCGACTTTTCCTTAGACAGTGCCGTAATAAATCAGTATGGAAATCAGATCCGCAAGGTGGTTTTAGAGACTCTGGAACATCTGGGTGTGACGGATGTAAAGATTTCAATTGTGGATAAGGGTGCCCTCGACTGCACAATTAAGGCAAGAGTAGAAGGCGCAATATATCGTTCCGTGAATCAGACGGAGAATCTGCCGTGGGGAGGTGCGATCAGATAATGAATCCAAATAAGAAACGTTTAAGAAGAACCATGATGTTTTTAAATGCCCAGAAGCCGGGACTGATAAAGGATCCATATATCTACAAGCCGGATTCTATCATGCTGGATCTGGAAGATGCGGTGGCGGAGAATCAGAAGGATGCAGCAAGATTTTCCCTTTTTCATGCCTTAAGAAGCATTGATTACCGCGGATGTGAACGAGTTGTCCGCATCAATGGACTGGATTCCCCCTACTGGAAAGAGGATATCCGCTGTTCCGTAGCCGGTGGCTGTGATTCCATCCGTATTCCGAAGGCGGAGACAAAAGAGGACGTTAAGCTGGTAGAAAGCGAAGTGATAAAAGCAGAGCGTGAATTTGGCCGTCCGGAAGGAAGTGTTCTTATCATGGCAGCCATCGAGTCGGCAAGAGGTGTTTTAAATGCTCTTGAGATTTGTGAGGCATCTGACCGGCTGTTCGGAATCGCATTATCCGGCGGAGATTATACCAAGGATCTGCAGACCCATATCACAGGAACCGGCATCGAGCTGATGGGAGCCAGACAGCACCTTGTAATTGCGGCCAGAGCAGCAGGCGTTCAGTGCTTCGATACGGTTTACACCGATCTTAACAATATGGAAGGCTTCCGTCAGGATGTCGAGACCATCCATCTGATGGGATTTGACGGAAAATCGATCATTAACCCGCGTCAGATCAATACCGTACATGAAATCTATACTCCGACTCAGAAGGACATCGTTTTTGCCGAAAAGGTCGTCAAAGAGATAGAGGAAAAGAAAGCACAGGGAATCGGCGTATTTACTGTCGATGGCAAGATGATCGATATCGCCTTTTATGACGGAGCAAAGAGAACCATCAATCTGGCAAAGGCCTCAGGTGTATACAAGGGGGATTTATAAGATGATTAATGCGGTTGGACGAGAGATTCCGGAAGAAATTCTGAAAATCACAGGAAAAGAAGTATTTCAGGGAAGTCATCATTTTGACGGATACGAATATAAGAAGCAGGGGCCGGTGACAAAATGTGTTATCAACTCAAATGGCAGCAAGCTTGTGGATAACATTCACGATGTTCTGGTAAAATGTGGAATAAAAGATGGAATGACCATCAGCTTCCATCACCATTTCCGCGATGGTGATTATGTTGTAAACATGGTCATGAAAGAGATCCACGAGATGGGGATCAAGGATATTACGATTTCTGCCAGTTCCCTGGGAAAAGCCCATGAGCCGTTGGTGGAGTATATTGAGGATGGAACGATCACCAATATTGAATCCTCCGGTGTGCGCGGAGGTATCGGTGAGGCAATTTCCCACGGAAAGTTAAAGGGACTGGCCATCATGCGTTCTCACGGCGGCCGTGTCCGCGCCATTGAGAGTGGGGAGACGAAGATCGATATTGCATTTATCGGAACTCCGACGGCGGATGAATACGGTAACTGCTGCGGTATCGGCGGAAAATCGGATTGCGGTGTGCTTTCCTATGCATCGGCGGATGCGGATCATGCCGATAAAGTCGTGGCGATCACAGACTGTCTGGTACCATTCCCGAACTTCCCGGCACAGATCTCCATGACAAAGGTGGATTATGTGGTTGTTGTTGATGAAATCGGAAATCCTGATAAAATTGCAACAGGAGCTGCAAAACCGACAACAGATATGAGAAAATTGATGATGGCAGATTACTGTACCCAATTTGTTGTAAACACGCCATATTTTAAAGATGGATTTTCCTATCAGACCGGTGTAGGCGGTGCTTCCATTGCTTCCACCATCTCCCTCGCAAAGATCATGAAGGAAAGAAATATCCGCATGAGATTTGGAGTGGGCGGATTGACAAAGCCGATGTGCGATCTTTTACAAAATGATCAGGTCGACGTGCTTTTAGATACACAGGATTTTGACCTTGCAGCCGTTGAGTCGGTAAAGGATCCGAGACATTTCCCCATCAGCGCAGGCGAATATGCAAATCCGTTTAATAAGGGTGCAGTTGTCAATAAACTGGATTTCGTTATTCTGGCCGCGCTGGAAGTAGATGTGCATTTTAACTGCAACGTAGTTGTAGGTTCCGACGGAATGCTGACCGGAGCCCAAGGGGGTCATCCGGATACGGCGGCAGGTGCAAAATGTGCAATCGTCATTGCACCGCTTCTTCAGGGAAGGATTCCTGCCATCTGTACCGATGTAACAACCGTAACAACACCGGGAGAAACGGTGGATGTAGTGGTAACGGATTATGGTATTGCCATCAACCCGAGAAGACAGGATCTGATCGAGGCCATGAAGGATGTGGATCTTCCGTTTAAGACCATCGAGGAATTAAGAGATATCGCTTACTCGATCACAGGAGAACCTCAGAAGGTAGAATTCGGAGATCGGGTAGTAGGGATCATCGAAAGCCGTGATGGTACGATCATGGACGTTGTAAGGGAAGTAAAACCCTTTGAATTCCGGTCTAAGGAATAAAACGATAACCAAGCCCACGGATTGTAATAATATGCTGTGGGCTTTGTTTATTTTCTTCGATCTTGCTGCGGAGCCGGTTGATATATACCATAATGGCGTTGTCGTCGATGGCGACGGTGTTGCCCCATACCTGCTCGTAGATCATGTCCTTGGTAAACACCTGCTGGGGGTGCTTCATAAAGAGCAGGAGGAGAGAGCTTTCCTTAGCGGAAAGAAGAAGCTCCTGACCGTTTTTATAAAAACGCATGGTCGAAGAATCGTAGCTGAAGGGGCCGGCCTCCAGCATGGAGGAATTGCTCAGGATCAGCTTCTTATTCCGGCGGATCAGGGCTTTCACCTTGGCTCCCAGAACTACAGGCCGGAAGGGCTTTGATATGTAATCGTCCGCACCGATGGAAAGCCCGTACAGGGAATCATAATCCTCACTTCTTCCGCTGGCGATCATGATCGGAGTGCTGATACCCTGACTGCGGATCTTCTTGATGACATCGAAGCCCTCCATATCGCCAAGCATAATATCCATTAAAATCATGTCGAAGGTATGGTTTTTTATGATATCGAGAGCTTCTTTTCCGGACATAACGATGGTTGGATCAAGCTCATTACTTTTCATAACCTTCTCTAAGAAAATGACAGTTCCTTATATTTTTAAAGAAGAATCTTAACAGACTGTAAGGAGACATCCGTAAGCCTGTAAGGTTCTTTTTTTATACTTAGAATCAGCAAGAGGGAAACGAAAAAAAGGAAAGGATGGAAGAAAAAAATGAACGAAACTATGCTTGCAGTTCTTGGATTTGCAACAGTTATCACAATAATTGTTCTGCTTCTGAAGAACGTAACCGTACCGGCACTGGCATTTGTGGGCGTGTCGACCGTGGCCTCGGCGATACTTGTATTGACCGGAACCTTCACCGTGAAGGAAATGGGAGACTTTATCAAGGCCGGTGTATCGGGGGTACATGGAACTGCTGCTCTGTTTATAAACTATCCGGGTGCGAAAAAGCAGAACCGGATCATTAAGTCTCATTCAGGCCCGGCCCTTATGATGGCCTCCACCATCTTATCAGCCGGAGTATTCTTAGGCGTGATGGAACAGTCGGATATCATGATGAACATGGCAAATGTGCTGGCAGGACTGATCCCGCAGTCCATGGGCAGGATGCTTCCGATCATTATCGGACTTCTGGCAGTTCCGCTGACATTATTCTTTGATACAGATTCCTTCTTCTTTGGTCTGATGCCGATCCTGATCAGCATCGCCGAGACCTTTGGAATCAGACCGGAGCATATTGCCATCGTTATGGTCGTATGCCGCAACTGTGCAACCTTTATCAGCCCTGTGGTACCGGCAACCTTCTTAGGTATCGGACTTGCAGGCGTAGAAATCAAAGACCATATAAAGAGATGCTTCTTCTGGATCTGGGGAGTAAGTATTATCTGTATGATTTCCGGTTTGCTGTTAGGCGTAATTAAAATTTGATAAAAAGGAATCAACCCTGTGATATATTTACGCAGGGTTGATTCCTTTTTTGGATTCTGACGACTAAGCGGAAAAATAAAAACGATTATTTCACTTAAAAGCAAATAAAATAAATAGATGACAACGCAACATGCTTGACAAAGGTGAAATAATCACATACAATCGAATTGATAATAATGGAGGTGTTAAAATGCTCATTCGTTTTAATGTAAAAAATTTCTTGTCTTTTTCTGAAAGGGAAGACGGAAGGACGGAAGAATTTTCCATGATTGCAGGAAAAGTGAGAAGTAAAAAAGAACATTTGTATGATAATGGAAAAATAAAATTGTTAAAATTTGCAGCTGTTTATGGAGCAAATGCAGCAGGTAAATCTAATCTTGTAAAAGCTTTGGAATTTATGCGACATATAGTTCTGGAGGGCTTACCAGAGGGGTATACCGATAAATATTGTAAAGCAGATGATAAGAATAAAGACAAAGAGAGCTATTTTGAAGTAGAAATTATGATAGGAGAAAAGTATTATGCGTATGGGTTTGAGGTGATTTTAAACCAAGGCAAATTTGTTTCGGAATGGTTAATAGAACTATCCGCGGATAATAAAGAAAAAGTAATTTTTACTCGGGATATCACTAAAGGAACGTATAACTTTGGTGATGAGATCAAGGAACACGGTTTAACTGATAAGTTGAATGTTTATGCTGAAGATATTCAGGAAGACAGTAGTGTATTGTTATTGTCTATTATGAATCAAAATAAAAAAACTTTATATCAGCAGTATGAAAGAGCATCTGTATTTCAAGACGTATATATGTGGTTGCGGAAAGGGTTAGATATTAATTACCCAGATCGCCCAATATCGGACTACTCGTATATGGCAGAAACAGAAAATGTCGAAGAAGTATGCCGAATTATATCTGCATTTGGTACAGGAATTACAGGGTTTAGAATGGTTGAAGTTCCGGTTGAAAAAGTACTTGGACATTTACCGAAAAAAATACAAACGAAATTAGTAGAAGATATTGAAAAGAAATCTATAGATATTAAAAGTGATGCAAAGTTAGAAAAAATAGGAATAATTATGAGAAGTAATCGTGATTTCTTTATATTGAATATTGATAAAGAAAAAAATGTCATTTGCAAGACGATTAAGTTTTCTCATGGAAAAGATAATATTCTGTTTAATTTATCAGAGGAATCAGATGGTACAGTGCGAATACTCGATTTGTTAGAAGTGCTGTTATCCGGAGAAGGAAAAACGTATGTGATAGATGAATTAGATAGATGTTTACATCCCAGTTTAACTTACAAATTTGTAGATACATTTTTACAACTGGCTGCCCAGAAAAATATACAACTAATTGTAACAACTCATGAATCAAGGTTATTAGATTTTGATTTGTTGCGCAGAGATGAAGTGTGGTTTGTTAATAAGAGGAAGTCTGGTGAAAGCGACATCTATTCTTTAGAAGAATATAATGCAAGATTTGACCAGAAAATTGATAAAGCATATTTGGAAGGTCGTTATGGAGGAGTTCCGGTGTTCAGTACTGTTTTTCCAATTAGGGAAGAAGTGTAATATATGAGAGAAAGCAGAATATTTGCAGAACGTACACCAGTCTTTTCTTCAGACGCAACGTTGAAAAAATATTTTCTGGTATATGAAGGATCAGATACAGAAGGCTTGTATTTTGATGCAGTTAATTCTATGCGTGAAGATATTAGGATCAATCCATTAATTGAACTTGTTCCAATCATAAGAAGTTATAGTGAAGAAGGATGGAGCAATCCGAAAAAAATACTGGATAGGGTAATAGAGAATTTAGAAGAAAGTAAAACGAATCATATATCCTATGAGACACTACTAAATCGTTTTATGGATTACTTTTATGAAGTTAAAATAATTACGACCAGTAGAGTGCAGGCGAGAAGCATTTGGAAAACAATGTGCAGATTTTGTGAAACTGATTTGCGAAAAAATCTATCAGAAGATGTTGAGGATATAGAGAACGCCTGCAATTTGATATGTGAAGAATTACAGAAAGAGTATGAACTGGAACATTTAATTTCTGACATTTCAAACATTATTAAAGAAGGTGGACTGACGTATGCAGAAGAATTTGATAAAATCTGCTTGATTGTTGACAGAGATAGAGAAAGTTTTGTTTCTACGCCAGATAATGACCAGTATGCATATGTGGTTGACAAATGCAAAGAAAAAGATTTTGGATTGTATGTTACAAATCCGTGCTTTGAGTTTTGGCTGTTATTACATTTCGATAAAGTGTTTGAAGCGGACACAAACAAGTTATTGGAAAATCCCAGAGTTACAGCTAAAAGAAGGTATACAGAACAAGAACTTCGTAGAATCTGGCCGGGATATACAAAGAGCTCTTATCGAGCAGAAGAACTGGTAAGAGAAATAGATAGAGCTATCGAGAATGAAAAACAATTTTGTGAAGATATTGTTGCATTGAAAAATTCTGTGGGAAGTAATTTGGGAAAACTGATAGAGAATATGAGGCTGTAAAAAAATGTACTACCACGATGCGGGACTGGGCTAGGCCATATTTCGGATTTTTTATCCATTTTCATGTGATATGTGGCCGGAACATCGATATTAAAGCAACAATTCGAGATTATAATTCAAGTCGATTGTCCGTGAGGAGGAATAATTATGTATCAGGCACAGGAAAATCGCTATCAATCTATGCGCTATACGCGTTGCGGAAACAGTGGACTTTTACTTCCTGCTGCTTCACTTGGTTTTTGGCATAATTTTGGGGACACATCCCCCTATGAGAATATGAAGCAGCTCTGCTTTACCGCCTTTGACCACGGAATCACACATTTTGATCTGGCCAATAACTATGGGCCGGATCCGGGCAGTGCGGAGCGAAATATGGGGCGCATCCTCCGGGAGGAGCTGGGGGCGTATAGGGACGAGTTGGTCATCAGTACAAAGGCCGGTTATGAAATGTGGAATGGCCCTTACGGAAACTGGGGAAGCAGGAAACATATTCTTGCAAGCCTCGATCAGAGCCTGCAGCGTATGGGACTTTCTTATGTCGATATTTTTTACCATCATCGTATGGATCCGGACACACCTCTGGAGGAGACCATGGGGGCACTCGCGCAGGCGGTTGCGCAGGGAAAAGCTTTATATGTCGGCCTCTCTAATTATGACGGAAAGACCATGGAGAAAGCAGCTGAAATACTGAAGGAGCTTCACTGTCCATTTATCATCAATCAGAACCGTTATTCGATCTTTGACCGAAAAATCGAAAAGAATGGTTTAAAAGAAACCGCCGCCCGGCTTCAGAAGGGGATCATCGCCTTTAGTCCACTGGCTCAGGGAATGCTGACAGACCGGTATCTGCATGGTATTCCGGAGGACAGCCGTATTAAAAAGGATGGGCGCTTCCTGCATGAGACAGATCTGACCGATAAGCGTTTGCACCAGATCAGTGCTCTTAATGAGATTGCATCCGGGCGTGGACAGACACTTGCCGAAATGGCCCTCAGTTGGATCTTACGTGATGGAATTGTGACAAGCGTATTGATCGGCGCATCCAAATCATACCAGATTTTGGATAACATCAAGGCGTTGGATAATCTCTCGTTTTCCAAGGAAGAACAGAAACAGATCGATCAGATCACAGAAATAGAATAGATGATAGGCATTAACAAGATGGTGGGCTTTCGGCGAGGACAGCTACGCAGCGACCGGCTGGATCTACGACAGCGTTTATGGCGGCTGGTTCTATATTGATCCGCAGTCCGGCATGAAGCGCGGCTGGGTACTTGTGGACGGAAAGTGGTACTATCTGAACGAAAAGACCGATGGCAAAGGCGGCATCATGCTTGCAAACTGCCTGACGCCGGACGGCTATTATGTGAAGGAAGACGGAAGCTGGGACGGCACGGACAGACGGCGAGAGCAATAAGGGAACAGCCGAAAAAGAGGACTGGTAAGTCTCTGTTGGGAAGCTTTCTGTTAGAACTAACAGTATGGAGAATACTATACAGCATAGATGTAAATATTGCTTGGATATGTGGATTATTGCCCTTGAAATGCTTCTTTAAATATGATATCATTAGTTCGTACTAAGCGAAATAATGAAATGGAGGCTCTGACATGATCGTATTAGACCTTGAGTTAAGGGAAATTTATGGATTTAATGATTTTCATATTAATTTCAGTTATCCCAAAAAGATCGTCAATTCGATTATCGATCAGGAACATCTGAAAGGACGAGAGCGGTTTCGTTATAAGAAGGCTGTAATTCTCATGGGAGCAAATGCTACCGGAAAGACCAGCCTTGGAAAGGCTTTGCTTCGTATTTTTGGATATATGACTGATGGAAATCCAACACCGCTGTATGAGATGGTTGCAGGCGATAAAGGATATTTCAGTATTGATTTTGTGAATGGTGATTATCGCCTGCAGCGGTTGTCAGCTCAGATTGATGCTTCTAATCAGGAGATTGACATTCAGTATCAGACCGCAGACATTGATACGATGGATTCGTATGAAAAATGTGTAAAGAAGCTGAGAGATCAAACGATAGAGGCAACCAGAACTGCGACAGCCCTGAAAAAGCTGGTAGGCATTGTCCGATATCGTTTTGCATATCCTGAAATAGAAAAATCATTGAAACTTACAGGTGCGAATAAAAGCCTCTTGTTGAAGACGCTGCGAGCTGTTATTGGAACGCTTGATCCTACATTACAGGACGTTAGTTTATCAAAAGATTTGAAGGATACCTTTATTATTCGGCGCGGTGGAACGGAAATTATTATACAGGAAGGCAAACTGCTGAATCGGGAGATACTGTCCAGTGGTACAGCAGAAGGAATTGATGTCGCAATGTTCCTTGCTGCAATGGCGACAAAAGAGAGCAGTTTCTATTATTGTGATGAACATTTTTCTTATATTCAGAGCGATATTGAAAAACGGATTTTCGGTATTATGCTGGATCGTATCAGAGACGATGAACAGTTGATTTTTACAACGCATAATACAGATATGCTGGATTTGAACCTGCCGAAACATAGTTATGTGTTTTTGCGTAAGCATCTGGAGGAAAGCGTATATCAGGTTTCTGCTGTTTCTGCATCGGATGTACTGAAACGAAACACAGACTCTTTACGCTGTGCGGTCGAGAATGATGTGTTTGCCTCGCTTCCACAGGATTCGCTTTTGGACGAGTTGGAAATGGGGTGGGAAGATGAACAATAAGTGCATCTATTATGTAGAAGGCCCCTGTGAACAACAACTGATTGCAGCCTTAAAAGAAGCACCGGAAAGATTGATTCCGGGGAAGATAAAGGTCTTCAATGTGGTGCAGAATTTGATTCCTAAGTCACAGATGTTGTCTATTCAGGCGGGAACGACTGTCGTTTTGGTATTTGATACTGATGTGCCACAGACATCAAATGATTATGGATATAAAGATCCAGAGAAGGCAGTGAAATATCATTTTCTTAAAGGCGTTTGTTACCTTTGCATAGGTTGCATAATCTAAAGTTCTTCGCCCATAATCTAAAGCCGCTGCAACTTCATAAATAAAATCCTTTCGTTTGCCATAGGCGAAAACCCACTACCTTCAGGTGGTGGGAGGAGCCTTGTAAATCTTTAGTCATTACCCCTGACTCTCAATATATTTTTGTATGGTAGCTGACGATACTTCTCCGATGCTACAAGCAAAATATCCGT
>Ga0129312_1001413_pt1 | contig 14169 bp, 14 predicted proteins | sample O827metagenome_FD_94434 | JGI IMG/M metagenome (GOLD analysis project Ga0129312, IMG submission 94434) | Orangutan group fecal microbial communities from Wisconsin, USA - O827 metagenome | ecosystem: Host-associated > Mammals > Digestive system > Large intestine > Fecal | place: USA: Wisconsin... | reverse complement strand
ATTCACCCAATGACGCTGCTTGGCGGAGACATAGCAGGATTCCCAGACCCAGCCGCAGAAGCAGTAGAAGAAAAACAGCAAGGCCCACTGACCCGGAGTATATACGTACATCTGACCATCCTTTCAGGTGCGCGGGAATCCCCCGCAGTGTCCGGCGGCGTACCGCCTGTTGTCAAAATTCAATCCAGTCTGACCCGGAAATCCCCGCGGGCCGCAGCGTCCGCCCGGCGCTGTTTTTCCGCCGTCTGGGCGTCCAGCAGCTCGCCGATGATCTGGTTGGACACCAGAAAGCCCTTCGGCGTCAGGTGCCAGCGGCCGCTCTCCTGCACCGCATAGCCGGCGGCTTCGCACTTTTGCAGGAACGGCAGGAAAATCGGGTCGAACCGGCGGCGGAAACGGGTTTCATAGTCCTTGGGATCCAGCCCGTACACCGTCCGGGCGCCCAGCATGATCCACTCCGCGTCCCGCTCACGGGGCGGGATGGCGGTATTTTCGGAAAACAGGAACTGCCCGCCGTGGGCGGCGGCAATGTAGGCGTCCAGATCCTTGGCGTAGGCGTACCGAACGCCGCCAAAATCGCTGTGAGCGCCGGGGCCGAACCCGGCGTACTCCTGAAGCTGCCAGTACTTCAGATTATGGCGGGATTCATATCCCGGCTTTGCAAAGTTGGAGATCTCATACTGGATATAGCCGTACTGCTTCAGAAACTCCACGGTTTGCAGGTACATATCCGCCTGCTCCTCATCCCCCGGCAGGCCGGCGGTGTCCTTCACGGCGAAAAGGGGCGTTCCCTCCTCCACCTTCAGGCCGTAGCAGCTCAGATGCTCCGGGTTCAGCGCCACGGCGGCGGAGAGGTTTTCCATCCACCGCTCCTGCGTCTGGCGGGGCAGGCCGTAGATCAGATCCAGAGACAGATTCTTGAGCTTGGCTTTTCTGGCGGCCTCCACCGCCTGCTGCACCTGCTCCATGGTGTGGATGCGGCCAATGGCCTTCAATTCTTCGTCGCAGGCGGACTGCATCCCCAGCGAGATGCGGTTGAAGCCTGCCCGCCGCAAAGCCCGGAGGGCTTTCCAGTCCCCGGCGGAATCGGGGTTGGCCTCAAAGGTGATCTCCGCGTCCTTTTCCATCTGATAGCGCTTTTTAATGGTTTTCAGGATCCTGCCCAGCCGTTTTTCTCCCAGATAGCTGGGGGTGCCGCCGCCGAAATAAACCGTGTCCACGGCGTAGGCTGCGGCAAAGGGCGCGGTTTCGGTCAGGTGGGCGCAGAGGGCGTCGGTATAGGCGTCCATGCGGTCCTCAGAACGGGGCAGAGAGTAAAAATCGCAGTAAACGCATTTGGATTTGCAGAACGGGATATGGACATACAGCCCCAGCGGGCGGCGGATTTTCATGATGTATCCTCCCGGAAAAATTGAAAAATCTGATGGTAGTGTACCGCGTTTTCCGTATTTTTGCAAGGTGATTTGCATACTTTCCGCATCGCGGCAGACACTATGGAAAACGTGTGAAAAGGGGTAGCCTTATGGATATGATGCCGCAGGCTTATCAGCAGTATGTTCAGGAGAAAATGAAAAAGTCCCCCATCTGGAAGGATGTGTGCCTTGCATTTATCATCGGCGGCGCGATCTGTGTGCTGGGGCAGGCCATCCAGAACGGCTGGGCCGCGCTGGGCCTTTCCCGGCAGGACGCCGGTACGGCAACGTCCTGCTCGCTGGTGGCGCTGTCCTCTCTGCTGACGGGACTGAATCTTTACAACAAGCTGGCCCGTTTTGGCGGCGCAGGAACGCTGGTACCCATCACCGGCTTTTCCAATGCCGTGACCTCCCCGGCGCTGGACTTCAAATCCGAGGGCTTCGTCACCGGCATGGCGGCCAAAATGTTCACCGTGGCCGGGCCGGTCATTACCTTCGGCACGCTGGCGAGCGTGGTGTACGGCATAGTTCTAATGCTGGCAGAGCAGTGATTGAACTCCATTGACGATCAACGATCCGCACGCCCCACCGTTATGGCGGGGGCGTGCTTCTTTTTTGCCGGGATCCGCAGACAGCCTGCCGGAAAAAGCGCATACAGTGAGGAAAGGGAACTTTCGGATCAGCATAAAATTCCGCTTTAAGAGGTGGTAGGGTGCCAAAAGCAGCCGCTTTGAAGCACTTGCGTTCCTTTTCGTTCTGCTTTATAATCACATACATTGAGTTTGTCGAAACGGCCCGCATCGGGGGAGGAACGCACTGTGTGGAAGAAACGAAAGAAATTGGATATCGAGGATCAGCTTTACCTGTTCCAGATTTTCGGAATCATTGTGACGGCGGCGCTCTGTCTGGTGCTGACGATTTTTGTGACCATTGGACGCAGCAACAGCCAGCAGACGGACAGGCTTTTCCGGGAGTCAACCGCCATTGCAAAGGCTGCGCCTGTGGTGGAGGCGCTGGAGCATAATGGAGACACAGAATATGACGCCTATCTTCGCAACTATCTGGATATCTATATTAAGTCGATCTCCGATCTGGACTTTGTTGCGGTATGTGAAAAAGACAGCACCTGCCGCTACTATCCCAACCGGGCGTTTGTCGGCCGGATCCTGACCTTCGGCGGAGAGGACCGGGTGCTGTCCGGAGAAGGCCCTTATCTGGTGACGGTGGCACGGAGCGGATACGATCTGGAGATGGTTTACGCGCCTGTCCGAAACCGGCAGGGGCAGCTTCTGGGATATGTTACGCTGTCGGTGTTCCGGCGTTCCACCTCCGCGGATAATCAGCACTTGCTGACGCTGTTTATCGCGATTTCCTTTGGGACGCTGCTGCTGGGGATCTTTATTTCCGCCTCGATCCGCAAGCGGACGAAAAAGGTGCTTCAGGGCCGCCGCGTGGAGGAATACCGCCGGTTGATGGATGAGCGGAATGAGGTCCTGGATGCCTTGGAGGAGGCGATCGTGGCAATCAACCTCAAAGGCGAAGTCATCATGATGAGCAAGGCGTTTTTGAAAATGGTGGGCTGTTCGGAACAGCTCAGCCAGTATGACGGCGCGCTGAAGGATATTTTCCCGGAAACGGTTCTGCTGAAAGTCCTTGAAACGGGGACTGCCCAGTATAACCGCAGCACCCGGATCCGAGGGGAGGACTATGTTGCCACGACGATCCCGGTCTATGAAGGCGGCAAGCTGATCGGCGCAGCGTCCATTAGCCCACCTGCTCTTTGACAAGTGCGATGTGCTGGTGGTGGATAAGATCGGCAAGAACATCTCCGGCGACGGCATGGATCCCAATGTGTCCGGCCGATTTGTACAGCCCAAGTACTGCTCCGGCGGTATTCAGGCGGAGAAATGCGTCGTTCTGGATATTACCGACGAAACCCACGGCAACGCGCAGGGCATCGGTCTGGCAGAGGTCACCACCCGCCGTCTGGTCAACCGGATGAAGCTGGAAATGACCTATCCCACCGGCGTTACCAACACGTTCCTGCACCTGATGAAGATCCCCATGATCATGGATAACGACCGGGAAGCGATTCAGCTGGCGCTGATGTGCTGCCCTGAGGCCGAAGATCACGATCACATGAAGATGATCCGAATTCCCAATACCGCGCATATCGGCGTGATCGAGATTTCCGAGGGGATGCTGCCCCTGGTGGAGAACAACCCCAACTTTGAAGTTCTCACGGAGCCGTATGATCTGCCATTTGATGAAAACGGCAACCTGTTCTGAAGGCCCCCGCTTTCGGCAGGCTGCAACAGGCATCGCAGAACAGATCTTCCAAATAAAAGCTGGCAGGCACTTTTGTGCCTGCCAGCTTTCAGCATTCGGAGAAATTTTTCAGTAATCAACCCGGCAATTCGTTGCTCCGGGGCCATGGATGCAACGCATAGGACTGCTGGGGCGTCATGGCGAAGTACTGCGCTGCCGCCGCGGTTCCCTGATCGCCCCATGTGGCGTCGATGTGGACGGCCTCGCCGTCCAGCACAGCCACCGTCCAGATGTGGGTGGCATTGGGCAGAGCGTAGCAGTCGATGCCCTCTAGCTTCAGGAGAAGATTGTAGGCACCGGTATAGCCGTCGCAGACGGCAATGCCGTTCTGGAACAGGCTATAGGGCAGGTGGCTGACGGATGCAGTGGTTTCGCTTTCATCATAGGCGCAGTGGGCGGCGATCCACTGATAATAGGCCCACGCGATTTCACGCTGGGTGGAGCGGGGGGTGATGACGCCCTGTTCCCACAGGGCATCGTGGACGGCAACGGCGGCGTCCAGTGCTCTGGCCCGGTATTCCTCCGTTTTGCCTTCGGCGATAGAGCTGAACTGCACCAGCATGGTTCCGGCGGCGCTGTAGGAGCAGGAAGCGCTGTTGTAGCCCTGTTCGCAGTAGCGTTTTACCGCCAGGAGGGCGCTGTTCAGAGTCTCCTGTGCGGTGGCCGCGGTCAGGCCCTGACTGTATTTCAGGGTCAGGGTATTTTCACCGCGGGAGAGCATATACCGAACGGCCTGATCGAATTCTGCCGCCGTTTCCGGCGCGGGGGTGTAGGTTCCGGCTGTGACCAGATCCTCATAGGCCGCGCCTTCCGCACTGTAGAGATCCGACAGATCCCACGATGGCGTCAGCCGCAGGGCGGGATCCACGATCCGGGTGAGCATGGCGGCTGCGGCCCCGCGGGTGATAGGCGCTTCCGGCAGGAACGAGCCGGTCTCGTCGCTGCCGATGCTGATCCCGCAGCGGTAAAGCCGCAGAATATCCTGATAGTAAGGAGTGTACTCCGTCACATCAGTGATCCGGCGGCGGCTGGCATAGGCCTGAGTAACGAGGGAGTCGTTGATAAGAGGGAGGGCGGTCTCCGGCAGAAGATTGGCCAACACATGAGCCATCTGAGCGCGGGTGGCGGTGTCGGAAAGGCAGCCGTCCAGCGCCTTATCCAGCACGCCCTCCGCCTGAAGATACCAGAGGTAGGGGGCGTAGACCCGCTGAGCGCCTTTCAGCCCCACGGCGGCCGCCGTGTAGACGGCAGGGCCGGTTTCCGGATCCCCGGTGCGGTACAGACTGCGGATACGTCCGGCAAAGATCACCGCCTGCCCCACGGTCATGTGCCGGGCGAGACCGTAAGTGCCGTCAGCCTGTCCCACAGACAGGCCGTATTCATACAGGGCGGCCACGTTTTCATAGAAGGTGTGATTTTCCGGCAGGTCGGAGAACTGACCGCTGTAGGTTTTGCTGCGGGTGAAGTTGTCCGTGCTGTTTTCCGCCGCCAGAGCGGGGACACTCAGCAGGGACAGCGCCAGAAGCAGGGAGAGAATACGCTTTTTCATAGCACTCCTTTCCGGGGATCAGCCGGGGAGGTTCAGATCCTCCGCCGTGCGATCCTCTACATAGGGGTTCAGGTAGGTATTGACCAGCGCCAGAGTTTCGTCAGGATCCAGATAGATGTAGGGGTATTTCCACTCATTGGGCAGGGTGGAGAAGTCGATTTTATCAACGCCCATTCCCAAAACCTGCATACCAAACCAAGCAAGATCAGTTACTGACAGATCCGTGTCCACATATTGGCCAAATATTTCAGCGTATTTGCGCGGATTTGATATCAGATTTTCAAAGGAGAGCATTTTCTTCGCCACGGCCTTCAGAAACTTCTGCTGGGTCTGCATCCGGCCCAGATCCTCGCTGCCGTAGCCGGTGCCGTCGTTATTGTGGCGGAAGCGGACCACCCGCAGCGCGTCAGCGCCGCTGAGGTGCTGCATTCCCTTTTTGAAGTGGATGCTCAGCCCCTGAATGGGATCGTCGTAGTCCATATTGATGGGAACCTCAAAATCCACGCCGCCGATGGCGTCCACCAGCGCGGTGAAGCCCTGCAGATTGACGCAGACGGTGTAATCCACCGGGATACCCAGCTGCTCTGAAACGGTGCTGGCCAGCAGCTCGGTGCCGCCCTTATTGTAGGCGTAGTTGATCTTGTGGGCCTTGCCGCCGATGATGGCCTTGGAATCACGGGGGATGCTGACGCCGTAAACATAGCCGTTCACCGTATCCACCGCCATGAGGATGTTGGTGTCGCTGCCGCCGTTGTCATCGTCAAGGCCGGAAAGGAGGATTGTGTAGAACCCGCCCTTGCGCTCCAGATGAGATTTCAGGGCATTCTGCGCGGCCTCCTCTTCCGGCGATTGCTGAGCGGTGTTTTCCGCGTCTGCGGACTGGGCGGGCAGCTCCGCCGCCTTCTGCTCCGGGGCCTTTAGGAAAAAGGCCTTCACCACCACGCAGGCAGTGAGAAGAACCAGAACAATGGTCAGGAAAACCTGAAGGGTGTGGGGCTGCTTCCGCTGACGGCGGCGGACTCTTCTGGGCATATGAAATGACGCTCCTTTGTACGCGGCGCAGGCCGCTTCTCTTTTTCGACAGATTTACATAACATTGTACTTGCAATGGCGGAAAAATACAAGAGGTTCCCGGAAATTTCAAAATTGTTCACAAACTGCCGGAGCGGCTGCCTGTGCCGAAAGGATGACTTTTCCAAATTAGACGGCCCGGCGGCCCATTTTGTTTCCTGCTGAACGAAACTTTGCCAGGAGAAGCTGCTTCTCCCGGCAAAGTTCATTTGGGCGGCTGCTGGGCCAGCCGTTCCAGCAGGGTTCGGATCTCCGTCAGCAGCTGGGTCTGCTGGGAAAGCGCACAGCCGATGGAATACAGTTCTGCCCCGGTTGCTTCCGGCTGCGGGGGCGCAGCTGTGGGATGGGGCCAGCGGCGCATGGCAGGCTCACTGGATGATGGCGCGGCAGGCAGCTCCGGGATGGAGTCCTGCCGGGAGTGGAAGCGGCGGCAGCCGCCGTTGTTGCGTACAGCCATGGGAAGCCTCCTTGGGCGGCGCTATGCGCCGCAGTATTTTTTGCGGGTGGCGATGCCGCCCCGGATATGCCGCTGCGCCTTGTTGACGTCCAGCACCTCCTTGACCTGAAGGTACAGGGTGCGGTTGAAATGGGGCAGACGTTCCGAGATGTCCTTATGTACCGTGGACTTACTGATGCCGAATTTCGCGGCGGCGGCGCGGACCGTGGCCCGGTTCTCTATGATGTAAAGAGCCAGACGTTCCGCCCGCTCTTCCATATTACCCTTCAAAGTGCAACACTCCCCGCCTTTTGTTGCTCTATCCTATGCGGCGGAAAGCGGGCTTATGCGGAAAGGGTTTGGCATAACGCTGGATTTTCAACCGGAACAGAACCGTAAAAACGGAATCTCTGGCGGAAATGTCACTGGCGCTTTGTAAAATCCGTGGTAAAATAAAAATGAATGGTCATATGTTCGGCACACGTCTCCGGCCTGCGGGCAGCAGGCCGGGATCGCAGCCGGATACTTAATTTGAAATCAGGAGGAATCCATGATGAATGAAGCGATGAATGTTTTGCTGGGCCGCCGCAGTATCCGCAGCTACCGCCCTGAGCCTCTGAAAAAGGAGGATCTGGATGCCATTGTGAAGGCAGGACTTTACGCGCCCTCCGCCAAGAATTTGCAGAGCACCATGCTGGTAGCTGTGCAGGACGCGGACACCATCGCCCGGCTGGAAGAGCTGAACTGCCGGATTCTGGGTACGCCGGACGGGCATCCTTTCTACGGGGCGTCCACGCTGGTGGCCGTGCTGTCGGACAGCACATATCCCAACTGGATTCAGGACGGCACTCTGGTGATGGGCAACCTGATGAATGCCGCGGCGGCCATGGGCATCGGTTCCTGCTGGGTCAACCGGGCCATGGAGAGCTTTGACCTGCCGGAAGGCAAGGCGCTGCTGGCCAAGTGGGGCTTGAATGAGAACTGGAAGGGAATCGGCTACTGCATCCTGGGCTATACGGACGCGGCGGTGCTGGGCGACAAGGCCCGGAAAGAAAACCGCGTCCTGTATGTGTAAGGAGCGGGCGATGCAGAAAAATATCCGCCGGGTGACCCATGTGCAGAACATCCGCTACGATAAGGACGCGGAACGGCTGTACATCATTGACCAGACACTGCTTCCCAACGAGGAAAGGGAAATCGAGCTGCGTACCCTTGAGGAGATGGTGGAGGCCATCAAAAAACTCCGCATCCGTGGCGCACCGGCCATCGGGATCTGCGCCGGATACTGTATGTATGTGCTGGCCCGCGGGATCGACGCCGGAGACAGCGAAACGCTCTATCGGAAATTGCAGATTGACGGCGAGCTGCTGGGCGCGGCCCGGCCTACGGCGGTGAATCTCCGCTGGGCGGTGGGCGAGATGATGAAAACCGCCAAAGCCCATCTGAAGGATGACCGGGCGGCGCTGCTGGAGGCGCTGTACCGCAAAGCAGTGGAGATTCATGAGGATGATATCGCCAAGTGTACTGCCATTTCCGAATACGGCCTGAGCCTGCTTCATGAGGGGGACGGCGTGCTGACCCACTGCAACGCGGGGCCGCTGGCCACCTCCCGGTACGGTACCGGGCAGGGGCCTTTCCTGCTGGCAGCGGAGCGGGGCATCCACATCCGGGTGTTTGCCGACGAGACCCGCCCCCTGCTGCAGGGGGCGCGGCTGACCAGCTATGAATTGCAGAGAGCCGGGGTGGATGTGACCCTGATCTGCGACAATATGGCCTCCATGGTGATGAAAAACGGCTGGGTACAGGCCTGCTTTGTGGGCTGCGACCGCATCGCCGCCAACGGCGACTTTGCCAACAAGATCGGTACCAGCGGCGTGGCCATTCTGGCGAAGCACTATGGGATCCCGGTCTACACGCTGGGGCCGACTTCCACCATCGACATGAGCTGTCCCGACGGCGGCCACATCCCCATTGAACTGCGGGACGGGGACGAGATCAAGAATCTCTGGTATGAAAAGCCCATGGCCCTGCCGGAGGTAAAGTGCTTCAACCCCTCCTTTGATGTGACGGATCATGAGCTGCTCACCGGCATCGTTACGGAAAAGGGCATCTGCTATCCGCCGTTTACAGAGAGTCTGGCGGCACTTTTTGACGACAAAAAGTAATATTTTTCGACGATATTACAAGGAGGATACTCAATGGCTATTCAGGAATCTCCCTCTGCCTGCATTGCGGCGGAGGAGGGCAGCATCGCCAGGGCGGTCTTGATGCCCGGCGACCCTCTGCGGGCAAAATTTGTGGCGGAGCATTATCTGGAAAACCCGGTGTGTTTCAACACGGTGCGGAATATGCTGGGCTATACCGGCACCTATAAGGGGCGAAAGCTGTCCGTCATGGGCCACGGCATGGGCGTCCCCTCTGCGGGACTGTATGCCCATGAGTTGTACAATTTTTACGGCGTAGACACCATTATCCGCATCGGCTCTGCCGGCGGCATCGGAGAGAATGTGAAGGTGCGGGACGTGGTGCTGGCCATGGGCGCGTCCACAAATTCCCATTTTGCCGATCAGTACCGTTTCCCCGGCCAGCTGTGCGCTACGGCGGATTACGGCCTGCTGCGGGACGCTGCCGCGGCGGCGGAAAAGCTGGGCGTCCGGGCGGATGTGGGACAGGTTTTCACCTCCGACCAGTTTTACAATGACAATCCGGCGGCCAATGAGACCTATCGGAAGTTCGGGATTCTGGCGGTGGAGATGGAGACGGCGGGCATTTACTGGACGGCTCAGCGCTTCGGCAAGCGGGCGCTGTCCATCCTGACGATCTCCGATCACATTTTCACTGGAGAGGCTCTGTCCGCACAGGAGCGGCAGGATTCCTTCCATGAGATGATGGAAATTGCGCTGGAAACCGCGTGGAACGCCGCGGAATAACGATCAGAAAGGTAAATTCCATGTATCGCACAGTTATTTTTGATTTGGACGGCACTCTGCTCAACAGCATCGGGGATCTGGCAGCTGCCGCCAATTATGTCTGCCGCCAGAACGGCTGGCCGGAACACACGGAAGCGGAGATCATGGGCATGGTGGGCCACGGGATCCCCAATCTGGTGAAGCAGTTTTCCCCGGAAGATGCCCGCAGTACGCTGATGGTGCTGAATACGACCGCTCAGTTCAACCAGTACTACGGCTGCCACAACGTAGAGCTGACCCGGCCCTATGACGGAGTGCCGGCGCTGCTGAAACGGCTCAAGGCGGCGGGGATGCGTCTGGCCGTCTGTTCCAACAAGGCGGACGAGTTCAGCCGGGTCATTGTGGAGCACTATTACCCCGGCGTGTTTGATCTGGTGCGGGGCAACCTCAACGGGATGCCGGTAAAGCCGGATCCTGCCGCGGCAAGGGAGATCCTGCGGAAGCTGGATGCAGTTCCGGCGTCCTCCGTTATGGTGGGGGACAGTAGCGTGGATATTCAGACCGGCCACAATGCCGGGATCAGATCCTGCGGCGTCACATGGGGTTTCCGCAGCCGGGAGAGCCTTGCGGAAGCAGGCGCGGACGCGCTGGCGGACACCCCGGAGGAGCTGGAAAAGATCCTGATGGGATAAAACACACAGAAAAACGGACAGATCGTGTGCAAACACGACCTGTCCGTTTTTTTGAGCCGGTCAGATGGATTTCCAGTGATTTTCCCGCAAATTATCCGTGTAGGCGATGGCGTTCTGAATGGACTGATCCAGATAGCCCACAAATTCCTCCACGCGGGGCGTAGGCTTGGCGTCTCTGGGGAAGATCCAGCCCAAACGGATGGGCGGCTCGCCTGCCAGCGGTATCGTGATGACATCTGTTGCGGAGAGACGCTTTACCAGCAGCCCCGTGCCGGTGCTGAAAGCGTCCGTATGGGCCAGAACGCTGATGGCGGTAAAGTAATTGTTGATGATGATGCACTGGGAGGGCTTCCGAATTGAGAAAAGCTGAAATTCCTCGGCGAAGTCCACGGCAACGCCTTGTGCCTGCTCAAAACAGACGTAGGGATATCCGTCGAGGTCAGACTCGGTGATCTGTTCCAGATGGGCAAGGGGGTGATCCCTGCGGATGAACACGCAGGGCGGAATGGAAGCCAACTCATGGAAAACCAGTTCCCGCGAATCCAGCAAATGCCGGATGATCTTCTCCGTCATCTTGGAGAGAAAAATCACCCCTACGTCTGCCCGGCGCTCATACACATCGGAAATGACGTCTTCCATGCTGGTGTCCTTGATGGTGAAGTGGTAAGGACCGTCCTCGGCGTGCCGCAGCGTTTCGATAAAGGCATCGTCCGTAAAAGGATACCGCTGGCTGGAAACATTAAAGTGTGCAGGCGCTGTGGCGCTGCGATCTTCTTTATAAAGCTCCTGGATCCGCTGCTTTTGCTCCAGCAGGGAAACGGCGTAGCCCAGAAATTCCCGCCCCTCCGGCGTGAACTCCACACCTCGGTTGCTGCGGGTGAAAAATTGAATCCCCAGTTCCTGCTCCAACTCCCGCACAGCCGTGGAAATACCGGATTGGGAAAGAAACAGCTTGTGGGCGGCCTTGTTGATGGATCCGCACTTGGAGACCTCCACCACATAAGTCAGTTGCTGGAAAGTCATGAAATCATCTCCTGATAGAAAAAGGTAAAAAAGAGGTAAAAAAATTGCAGAAACTATTATATGTAGTTTTCGGAAGAAAGTCAAATAAAGATAGGAACCTTTTCTGAATCGCGGAGGCTTCCTGAGAAAATCGTGGGAGACGGTTGGAAATTCACGCTGAAAAGCGGGGACGTCCTGCATTCGCAGGACGCCCCAAGCAGACAGAATCAAATTTTGCGGCGTGTTATGCTCCCAGCTCCTGGACGGATACGGCGCTGTCACCAGAGAAGAAGGCGGCTTCCCGACTGTGGCAGGTGAAGAGCAGGATCTGCCGGTGTTCGGCTTCCCGGCGCAGCCACCGCAGCGCGGCGGCGCAGCGATCATCGTCAAAATTGGCAAGGGCGTCATCCAGAATCAGAGGGATCTCCTTCTCTGGCGGCAGCACCAGCTGGCAAATGGCCAGCCGGGCGGCCAGATACAGCTGGTCGGCGGTTCCGGCAGAGAGCAGCTGGATATCCCGGTCAATAGGATCCCCGGCGGGCTGAGCGGTGAGATGGAAACTGCGATCCAGAGCCGCGCCGGTGTAGCGTCCTTCGGTAAGCTCCTGAAAGATCTCCGCCGTCCGGCGGCTGAGCTGCGGAGAAAAGCGGTTCTGTATCGCCGTGTTGGCGCCGGTCAGGGCCTCCATGGCCAGATGAAGCGCGTCGTATTCTCCTTGCAGCTGGGTGATGCGGGCTTGAATGTTTTCGGCGCTGGCCAGCAGGAGGGAGGGATCGCCCATGGCATGAAGCTGCCCGGAAAGACGGTCGGCAGCGGAATGGAGGGCGGTCAGACGGCTTCTGGCCTCATCCAGCTGGGCCGCGACCACATCCCGGCTGCGGGCAGGCTTTTCCACTTCCGGTCCGGTTTCTTCCGGGAGATTCTCCTGCGCCAGCAGATCCCGGCGGGCTGCGGCTTCCCTGGCGGCGGACTGCGCTTCCGCCAGGGCGCGGCGGCGCTGCCCAGCGTTACGCAGAACCTGGTCGGCGGTGGAAATGTCAAAGGCGGAGGGAGCGAAGCGCCGCACTTCCAGAAGAATTGCCTGCTCGTTGGTGGTGAGGGAGGTGTACAGGGCTTCGGAAATGGCGGATTTGGCGTTGGCGTCCGCCTGAGCGGCATCACGAATCTCCAGCGCATGAATATAGGACTCAGCCAGTGCGGCGATCTCGGACGGATCGGCAGTGCCGAACCGTTTCACAAGGGCGGCGCTCTGTGCGCGTTTTATGGCGCGTTTTTGCATCTGCCGGGAGAGAATCCCGGCGGCGGCAAGGATCGCGGCAAAGATCCCCCAGGGCAGAACCTTTTCCCAGCCGGTCAGCAATGACCGGGAGACGGTGTACATGGTGATTCCGGCAGCGATCGCCAGCATCAGGAAAAATACGACCAGAGAGGGAGCGGCGTTGAAGGAAACCTTCGGCGGCACAGACGCTTCCTGCCGGGCATCTTCGGCGGTCTGCCCGGAGAAGGGAAATTCGCTGACGGCTTTTTCAGCCCGCAGCAGCGCCTTCATGGACTCATCCTTGTCGGCGCGGGCTTTTGCGGCGCTCTTCCGCACGGTTTCCAGATTGACAATAGCGCCCCGCAGACGCCCGATGGTTTCGGGATCCGGAATATGGTCGGCTTCCAGCTGGTTTTCCAGCGCCTGCGTATGCTGAGCGGCGGCATCTGCGTCTGCCGCCAGCTGTTCCAGTTGACGGTACTTCTGGGCGGCGTCCCAGCGGTCATGCCGAGCCAGCTCGTCAGCGAGAGAGGCAGTAGACGCCTCCAATGCCTGCGACTGCGCCTGCGTTTCCGCCAGCTGCTGCTGGATGCTCTCTGCGGCGCTGAGCTGACCGCGTACTTCCGCCAGTTCGGCTTCCAGAGCGGGCAGCTGGCCGCTCCTGTTAAAGCGGCGGCGGTTCAGCTGCTTTTTCAAAACGTCGTAAGCCTCCGTATAAGAGGTGTCCTCCTCGCCGGAGGAGATCAGCGATGTGATCCGGCGTTCAAGACCTGCGTCCTGACTGATGGCAAGTCCGCTTTTGCGGATGAAAGCACTGCGTTCAAAAACTTCCCGGCTGACGCCCAGCAAGGTTTCACCGCAGTTCGCGCCGGAAAGACCGTCCACCACGGTGCCGGTATCGGCATATACCGCCTGAAACTCCGCCATGGGAGCGGTTTGCCGCCGGGTGCTGCGGGTGATGGTGAGGTCAACGCCGCCCGCCCGGCAGTCCAGCCGCCCGGCCATGGCTGCGCCGAACCATGGCGCGTAACGATTCTTTTCGGCAATGAATCCGGCGCGATCCCGTTCCCGGCTGTTGACCCCGTAGAGCATGGCGGTCAAAAACGCACACCAAGTGGATTTGCCGGCCTCATTAGGAGCCTCAAGAATGTTCAGACCGCCTTGCAGCTGTATGGTTTCGTTCCGCAAACGCCCAAAGGCTGCGGACATCCGTTGAATGAGCACAGGTATACCCCCAAAAAACATTATATAATATAGTGTCAGTATAGCATATGGACCCGGTTTTGCACAGAGTATTTTGCAGACTATTAAATATACGAGAAACGATAAGAATTACTAATACTAAAAATTAAAAAAACTTGGAAAAACCCATTGACAAAACACGAACTATCTGGTATTCTAACTAAGCTGTTTGACGGCGATGAAGTTCAAAAGTGAAGAACGAAAAAGTTTGAAAAAACTTGAAAAAAGTACTTGACAAAACGAACTGAGCCTGATATAATAGTGAATGTT
>Ga0129312_1001409_pt1 | contig 14187 bp, 12 predicted proteins | sample O827metagenome_FD_94434 | JGI IMG/M metagenome (GOLD analysis project Ga0129312, IMG submission 94434) | Orangutan group fecal microbial communities from Wisconsin, USA - O827 metagenome | ecosystem: Host-associated > Mammals > Digestive system > Large intestine > Fecal | place: USA: Wisconsin... | reverse complement strand
GACGCTATCTAAACTCTTCCGAAGATTCGGGCAGACAGCGTCTGTTACGGACAAAACATGATACCGGGCCCGTCTTGGAACACCGTCCATGCAGACCGGGATACTTTGGGTGTTTTTCCAACGCTCCCCCAATTTTTCGGGGAGTTGAATGCCATCATGATTCAGCGCTCGGTTGATTTGCTGTATGCTGGCTGTTTCGTGGAACTTTTTGCAGATCTCGCAAAAGGTTTCATCCGGGATATAACACCGTGTGCGATCATACAAAATCAGCTGATAAGGCGCCTGACTGCTGAGAGATTGGATGTCTCCACGGACCCGAACTTTCTCGGGATGGTTACCGATGTATTGATTCAGCGAAGTCAAGAACAGGTCGGACAGATGGTTTGTGTCCTTCAGAGCGTCGCTTTTCTGTAATGCAAGCTCCAATGAGGACGATAATTCATCGTATAAGGCCGCTCCTTCGTCTAAGTCTGCACATAACCTCGGCAACAGATAAGCCGTAGCGTAGAGCCAGCTATGGTCACGATGAGCCTGAAGCGTCTGCTTAAAATCCTGCAATGGACGGCGGATATAATCCTCGTGATTTTCCGCGTATGCTTCCAGTTCGGAAAGCAGCATGACTGGGGCGGCGAGCAGATCGTCACAGTTCGGCAGTTCGCATAGAATGAACTCCCCAGGAATATCAAGCGGCACCGTATCCTTGAAGGCGACCGCAATGACAGATGGGAGCCTTGTTTGGCAGACCGCCGCATTCCCCAGTTGTTCCCTGAGTTGGCATAAATTCCGGTTGCTGACGTTGCTTGGACAATACTGGAGCAAAGAGACATCATCCCGGTTCGATTGGACGTACTCCAACAGAACGTCTTCCCTGCTGTTCAGCGAAAGCAATACATTGTCTGGTTCATAGCAGATTTGCTGATGAACCAGCCGAGCATCCTTCCAGTCACTGCACAGGAAGCCGATAAAATTCTCCTGAACGAAGTTTTCTTTCAGAAGTTCGGAGTAGAAAAAGGCTCCAACGGATAGCAGCAGGACCATGACCCCGGTTTCTGTGCCCAAGAGGGCCTTTGTTCTCTCCCACGCCTCTTTTATCGAATGCATTGCGCCATCAGCTCCTTCCAAATCGCATCACCGCGTGATCTGCGAATACGGCGGAATTGATTTCCGTCACTGTACCAGCCGTAGGTAAATGGAACGTCCCGTACGTCCTGTCTGGCTTCCTCAATCAAAAATGTAAGCGTCTTTTCCAGCGCGTCGCGTCGGGAGCCGCTCCTTCTCAATTCGAGGGATACTCCTGCGGCGACGAGCAGACGTTCAAGGCCCTTATTGTCCCAGTTTTCCTTTGATAGGAAGAAGAACGGCGATTTGTTGATACTGATTCCCAGAATCTGCTGCTCTGACTTTTGGAAATTTCGGAAAAGAACACTTCGGCAGTCATGAAAGAGTTCCAGATCAAGATTGGGCTTTGCAATTCTCTTTTTGGAGTAGATCAGAGCAGAGCCGGCCCGTGTTACCCCGGTTCCGAGCGCGTCCTTTTCAACCGCAATGTTGGTGCGATCTGCTTGTCTGCGCTCCAGTTCCCGTGACAGATTCTGCTGCTTCGCATAATCGGCCTGCACGTCAATCCCCTTTTTCGCCGCGTAGCAGAAAACCTGCATTTGTTCAGGCATGATTTGCGGCTGGCCATCATAGGGCGGCGGTGCGCCGCAAAAACCAGCAGTGTCATAGCACGGCTGAACAGGTTGGTATGGCAGTTGCCCTGCGGTAGAGGGGGCGGGGGCAGCAACCCCATTAAAGTTGTTGTACGGATTAAAGGTTGTCATATGTACTTCTCCTTTTGTCATGGCTGGCGCGCAACAGCCGTGACAGTTTTTTACTCCCCACCTAATTGCTGAGGTTGAGGGAATTTTGTAGTGAATTCACTGCTTTTTTCATCAACCTGGAGCTACATGGTGGGGAGGATTCCCGTCACCGTGTTTGTCCGGCTGACAAGGATGATTATAGGCGAAAGCCAAGCAGTTAGCTATACGAGAAGCACGTAGATTTTTGGCCGATTTGTGACAGTTTTTGTTGTAAAAATTTCGGCGGCGTAGTAGAATAAAATTGCTTCGTGTAAAGGGGACCTGGACACTTATCAGGCTGGATCTCGGTGCGATGAGCACTTGACTGCGCGGACCCAATATCAGAAGGCCGCTTTGGAGAAAGAGGACTACAAATGGAGAAGGAGAATATATGGAAGTACGGGCTCGTCCCGTTTGAAGACAACGACAACGATGAAGACAAAGACAAGATCGATACAGCGGGAAAAGCATTGCAGGAAAACGAGAACATCGACTGGAGTCGTTCGATAGAGTTCCAAAAGCAGTTTGAATCGGATGTCATCCTAGCTACCTATTCGGATACAAAAGCGTGGACTCCATTTGCGAGTTGTGGATGTGAACCGAGAGACTTGTATACGATTTTGCAATGCAATGCGCTCGTTTGTGCGTTAGCCACCTTTTTGTATTTGGACAAGGGTAATGATAAGGCAGTGTCAGCCTTGGTTCATCAGAAAGAAATTCTTCATCCTGGCATAATCGAAAGCATCTGGAGCGAAATTTCTACGCGCCATAAGCGCAATATAAAACAAGACTATCTGGAAAATTGCCTACTTCATATAATTAAAGAAACGAAGGCCCCAGGCTCTAAGCGAACAATACAAGCGAACCCCGTCCTTGCCCCAATTATTGAGGCAGTTCTTTTGAAGAAAGTAGAAGAACACAGCAAAATTGATAAGCACTACCGCACTTTAATGACAGTATATAACACCTATGCCCCAGAAGGCCGTTCCGTTAGAATGGGATCGGAAAAGCCCTCTTCAATCTCTGAGTCAACAGAACGGAAGCGGCAAAATCGTCTTTGCATTGCATACGAACGTTTTTACAAAGAGTGGATGAGAATATCTCCCCCATTGCAAAAAAATGAACACATAGAGGACACCTACGCCAGTGACTTTCTACAAGAGCTGGTATTTCACCATCGTGCATTGTCAAGGAGTGAGCGGGAGCTTGAGGTTGTATTTGGGGAATATGAATCAAAGATAAAACCGGATATAGACGATGAAGTGGACGATATCGCACAAACTCTATATTGCCTATGCCGTATACCGCTTGTATTTGGTGCAGACAAGTTAAAGTTCAGAAGAAGAAAGACCGAGTATGCCTTTGGTCAGTACCTTAACTTTATTAAGCTGACGACTGTTCGGTTCTATGAACGTGCTGGGCGCAATCTAGAAAAAGCGTGTGATATGATTAGAGGCTTGCTGGACGACCAGAAATTTGAAGGCCTACTCAAGACAAACGAAGAAACTATGGACCATTGTGTGCACAATTTGACTGATAAATTTTCGGTAAAAAGAGCCGCGGCAGCCGTTGAAGGATTTTTAGAACCGGATTATTACGGAAAAAACAGCATTGCCTATGCACCATCCCCAGATGAGTATTTTTCAATCGTTACAGAAACTTCCCAGGAGAAGAAAAAACAAGTCCAGACAGTTAGAGAAAATGGAACATTGAAAATTAAAGCAGGTCAGAAACAGCTTGAACCTGACGTCAGTGTGGCAATTGCTCGTTTTAAAAATAAAGAAACGCGAGATGCATTTTTAAGCGATTGGGATGCAGCAGAACATATCATAGCAAACGCTATTAACGCAAGTTCAGACCAAGTTATCTTGATTGAGCTCGAAGCGGAAGACAATGGAGCCCATTGAAAACTCTCAAATTTCAAAAAGATATTATTATAATGACCACAGAGCAAAGCCCCCGAAGTCCAACGACTTCGGGGGCAAATTTTATCTTCGGAGGTAGTGCCTATACTCAGAAAAATTGTATCTGCTGTCATTATTGCTATTGCAGACGTTTTGCGTAGCGGTACGAGAAACAAATAAAATCATAAGGAGGACAAAACAATGAAAACCATCAACTATTCCGAGCGGAAGCCCGTATGGAGCGGCCTGGGAACCGACATCAGCCGCTGCGGCAACATCAGCGAAGCCCTGTTTGTTTCGGGGCTGGATTTTACCGTGCGTCAGGAAAATATCCAGACCAGTGAGGCTTACCCGATCCCTCTGGACGGCTTCCGGGCGAATATCAAGGACGACGGTACGCCGCTCGGGATCGTCAGCACCAAATACAAGGTCGTCCAAAATGCGGATGCCTTTGCGTTTCTGGACAGTCTGGTCGAAGAGGGCATGAAATTCGAACGCGCCGGTGGCTTGCAGAATGGGCGCAAGGTGTTTGTGCTGGCAAGAATGCCGGACAAGTACATTATCTCCGGGGAGCATATTTCTCCGTATATCGTATTTATCAATTCACACGATGGAACAGGCTCTATTAAAATTCTGATGACGCCGGTGCGTATGATCTGTCTAAATATGCTCAATCTGGCGCTCCGCAGCGCCGTGCGGAGCTGGTCCGCCGTCCACAGCGGGAATGTGTCCTATAAGCTGGAGGACGCGAAAAACACGCTGCTCTATGCAGATCGGTATATGCAGGAGCTGGGCGTTACTATTGAAGAACTGAAACAGCAGCCTGTCAGTGACGCCAAAGTGATTGAGTTGGTCGATGTTCTGCTGCCCACCAACGACAGCATGAGCGACACCCAGCGAAAGAATGTTGGCTTGCAGCGGGAAGATCTGCTGGAGCGGTATTTTCATGCCCCCGATCTCGCTCCGCTTACCCGGACTGCCTACCGATTTATCAATGCGGTGTCTGACCATGCCACACATGCAGACCCTATCCGCAGAAGGGAGAATTACAATGAAGCCTTATTTAACCGCAGCGTGGAAGGCAATGCACTGGTTGACCGTGCTTATCACCTTCTGTCAGCTGCTGCTTGAATGGAAGAAGGAGGATATGTCATAATGCCGCTCAAAATTGCTGCGACAAAGAATATGCCGCGTGAGCAGTGGCTGCAACTCCGCAAACAGGGGATCGGCGGTTCCGATGCAGGAGCCGTCTGTGGTGTAAACCCCTATCGGAGTGCATTCAACGTGTATCACGATAAAATTTCTGAGGAACTGTCAGAAGCCGCGGACAACGAGCGTATGCGCCAGGGGCGAGACTTGGAGGACTACTGCGCCAGACGGTTCAGCGAAGCCACCGGGCTGAAGGTATGCCGCACCAACTATCTCTATCGCCATGAGACCTATGACTTTATGATTGCCGATCTGGACCGCGTCATTGTGGGAGAAAACGCCGGGCTGGAATGTAAGACCGCTTCTGCGTGGAGTGCGGACAAGTGGAAGCGTGTGGATACCGTCCCGGAGACTTATCTTCTCCAGTGCCAGCACTATATGGCAGTCATGGGATACGATTCTATGTATCTTGCCTGTGTGGTTCTGGGCGCGGACTTCACCTATTTCCGAATCGACCGCAACGAGGAACTGATTGCCAACCTGATAAAAGTCGAACAGGATTTTTGGGAGAATTATGTGCTGAAGAAAGTGATTCCAGATCCTGACGGCTCCAAGGCGTATGACGACATGCTGTCTGAGTATTTCCCCGCCCGGAAGAATTCCAGCATTCCGCTGGTTGGCTTTGATGAGGCGCTGGACCGCCGTAAGGAGCTGGGGCAGCTGATTTCTAAAATGGAGACAGAGAAAAAGCAAATCGACCAGCGGCTGAAACTCTACCTCAGCGAAAACGAGGTTGCGGAAAGCAGTAAATACCGCGTGACCTGGAAGCTGTCTGAGGCGACAGGAACCCGGCGCTTTACCGTAAAGGAAGCGGCTTAAACTAATTCTACTCTTAGGAGGTTTTTTATGAATACGTTATCTGAGCGCGTCGCGCAGCGGGCAGAAGCAGCGTCTGCTTCTGCGGCAGGAACTCCTGTAAAATCCGCAAGACCCAGTTCCACCTCAGACCTGATTCGGGCTATGGCACCCGAAATCAAAAAGGCGCTCCCCAGCGTTATGACGCCGGAACGGTTTACGCGCATTGCGCTTTCCGCCGTGAAAAACACGCCGAAGCTGGCAGAGTGTACGCCGATCTCCTTTCTGGCCGCCCTGATGAATGCGGCGCAGCTCGGTCTGGAACCGAACACGCCTTTGGGACAGGCTTACCTGATCCCCTATAAGAATCGTGGACAGATGGAGGTGCAATTCCAAATCGGCTATAAAGGGCTGCTTGACCTGGCGTTCCGAAATGAACGAATGCAGAGTATCGAGGCTCACACGGTTTACGAGGGGGACGAGTTCTCCTTTGAATACGGCCTGAACCCGGTGCTCCGGCATATTCCCACCTGGCATGACCGGGGACAGATGGTAGGCTTTTACGCGGTGTTCCATTTGGACAACGGCGGGTATCAGTTTGAAGTGATGAGCAAGCCGGACATTGACAATTACGCCGCCAAGTACAGTAAAGCTTTTGCCTCTGATTACAGCCCGTGGAAAACCAATTATGAATCTATGGCGCTGAAAACGGTCCTCAAGCGGCTGCTCAAGACCGCGCCCATTCAGTCTGATTTCCGCAAGGCCATGAGTATGGACGAGAGTATCAAGGCCGACATTGCCGTGGATATGTCCGAGGTGAAAAACGAAGATGTTGAGTATCCTGCGGCGGAACAGGCCGTTGTCCTTACGGACAGTGCGGCATAAGAATCAAAATAGGAAATCAGGGACGGTGCGTAGCCGTCCCTGATTATTTTAGAAGGGGGTATTGTCATGAACGATGAAAAACATGAAGGCACCGAGCATGAAGTTCCGACCGTACAGGAGCAGCGCGAGTTTCTGGCACTGTGGGAGAAATTAAATCCCGCGCAGCGCAGTACGGTAAAAGCATTGCTGCAAGCGATCCTGGATGAGTGAATAGGAAGAGGAGGGGCAAGTTGCCCCTCCTCACGCCCATGTTATTTTTTTCGTTTCTGTGGAACTCAATGCGATGGATCGGGCTCACCGATATAGCACTTTTCCGGATCAGGAGCCATCTCAATTTTACTGACTGTAGGGGACACTCCAGGTATAATGGGCATTTTACCACCCCAGTTTGGAAAAAAGCGAGGAATGAAGCCCCCTAAGTAGGCCCAGATAAATAACTGACCGCTTTGAAGTTCCATATCTCCAATGGGAAGAAACATTTCTTGCATTGTAGATATGATTTTCTTGACAATGACCGGCTCAAAACTAGAGTACGGGGTACGAGTTGTTCCTACTCCGCGCAGCGCTGCAATCATAAACGCAATTTCTTTTCGCAGCTTCAGCTCCAAATCGTTCAGCTCCGGATTCGACTCTATGGGGATGTCGGAACGATACGGGTAGCCGTTCAGACAGAGCAGGTTGTGATTCAGCATGTATTTGATCACATTGTTTTGCATGGGACACCTCCTTGCAATTTTGTCAGATTTAGAAACAACTTATATCAGCTTGTCAGCATCTCGCTTCCAGAATCTGCATGTACACTTGACGCAGAGGATCATCTGCCGGGAGTCCTAACTCCAATTCTTTTTTATCGAACTCATTCATCAGCGCATTCAATTCCGAGGGCTCTTTTCGTTTCAGAGCGGCCATGGCTCTTTTTTCAAAATCTTCTTTCCAGAGATTTCGTTCCTGCACTTGTTCTTCTGCTGCTTTTCCCGGGGCCATCGTGAAGTTTTGTCCCGCTTTTTGATCCAGCTGATACCCCTTTGCAAAATGGTCCACAGCCATCCAGCCAACAGCTTCTGTCAAAGCCGCCGCAGTTCCGCTATTCACCATATTTCCAATACCCGGTACCCAGCCGATCAATACCTGTGTTACACCTCGCCCTACAAACGTAGCGGCAAAGGTACTCAGCAGCCCTCTGGCAACGCCTTCTCCAATGTTCTGGTCAAACACCTTCGCAATGGAAACAATCATAGTAACCTGAATGGGTGCCAGCACTGCGTTATCGGCCAAAGGGATCTGAGCAATGCCTGCACACGCCGCAGCCGATGCGGTTGACGCTCCATGAATGATTACATTGCACTTTTTCTTCAGATCATCTGGGATGTTCACTTTATTTTTTCTGCTCATTTCTACTGCCTCCTGTTATGCCAACTTGTCTATCTCTTTCAGCAACGTATAAAGCGCATTCAGGTCGATCGCTGCGTTATCACAAATGTCCTGATTGCTGGTCTCAAGTCTGTTATTTCCACCCTCCGAGCTGATTTTCACTGCGCCGTAAGGAATCGTTGCGTCCAGTATTCTGTTCTGATCTACGATCACAATGCCGTCGGTCGTTAAAATCAAATCGTAGTCTCGGTTAGTCTTATCATCCAGGATCGCAGCCGCTTTCTGCTGTACCAGATACTTGGTTGCCCCGGTCAGTTTTTGGTTGTCGAAATAGATGTCAAACTCTGTTTCTGCCGTTAAGTAGATTGCTGCGCTTTTCGGGTCCTTTATGATCTTATCCTTCACCGCACGGACAGCGGCTTTTATTTTTTTAATCAGGGCTTCCTGCTGTTTTGGATCTGGCATATCGTCCAGAAGAACGTCATTGAAGTAAAGGGTCTCCTGTTCTTCCGGCAGGCTCCCGTCCGCTTTGTTTGTGTTCAGATAACGAGGTTCCGGCAATTTCTGTGCCGTACAGAACAGAAGCAGATCGTCTTCCAGACAGTTCAAATCTCCCAGGTCCTGAGATTTCGCGATTTTGTCTGTAATATTTCTTTTCAGGTTATCAAAGAACGATTCTGTCAGTGTTTGGAATGAGAATAGGTTTGCAAGCCGGTGATACTCTGCTTGACTAAATTTAGCTGCCGTAGTTGTCTGCAACTCCTGAACCGCCGCTCTTGTCTCACGCAGTTTCCCTTCGATTAGCTTAATCAGTTCCTCACGCGTTTCCAATGTTTGGAACGCCTGAAGTGTATCCAGTCCCGCAACCATCTGATTCAGCTGAGCCACGCAGCCCCGACTGTATTTTCCGGTAGCAAGCCTGGCAAACAATAACGTATTGTTGTCAGCCGACTGGCCGGGACGTTCCATATCCCGCCGGGCTTCCTCATAAGATCGCATCGACTTTTGCGCGTAGTTTTGCAGTGCAGTGCGGTACGCTTTCATCAGCGTGACCTTTTGATTCTTCACAAAGGTTTCCTCTAAGACTTTGTTGGAACACAGTTTTTTGGGCAGAGGAAAGAGAAATTCAGGCGCCACTCGCTTGGCTAAAATTTTGTACTCTGCGTATGCTGTGGTGCTTTCCGTTTTAATGTATTGGCTGACATAAATCCGACTCAGGATTCTCGCATTCATAGCCAAGTTATATTCTTCGTTAACGAGGTATTTCAGCAGTTTCGCAGTATCCTCGGTCTTCCCGATTTTCAGATACGAAATCGCGCACAACTGTAAGACATCGTTAGCGTTTCCAGCCTGTTTCTGGGCCTTTTGAATCAACCCATATACTTTTTCCTTCACTTTTTCCTTGCTGCCCTTCGTATCTTCCAGCAGAAGAAGGTCAGCATATTCCAGCAGCGCGGATGCAGCCAGTTTGTCTTCCCGCAGCAGGCTATAGCAGTTCAGCTGATAGTACTTTTCAAAATGGCTTTTTGCCCGCTCCAGATATTCTGTTTTTGCCCTGCCTGTTTCGTTCTCCGAAATATACAGTGCCGTGTGTGCGTAGATGTACCAGAACGGGGGATATGCTTCAAAATTGGAGGCAATGGCCTCCAGTCGGGCATATTTCCGATATTCGTCTCCGTCCATCAGAATTTGATCGTACTGCTTGATCTGATTTTCTGTCAAGCGCCATTCATCGTTGAAGCCATAGGAATCGGCAAGCCTCCAGGCGGTTGTAAACAATTCTCTCTTCAAAGCGTTGAACTGCTCCATCGCCGTGATCTGAAGTTCAAACTCCGAATTGGCCTTTTCAACACCTGCGTTGACCTTTTCTCTGCGGTAGTTCATATATGCGGTTCCGACCTGTGTTGCCACTGAGAGGGCTGTGACAATCGGATTCCCCGGGGTAATAATACCGAAATTCGGAACAGCGGACCAAACTGCATTCTTAACACGCCGCTGATACGCTTCTTCGATTTTCTGCTTCTTCAGATCCTGAATCCTAAAAAATGTAATGGTATTCAACATTTCCACCAAAATATTCAGCAAGGCTTCATCCTTTGGCATTGCTTCCAGATTCAGGTTATTTAGAATTGCGTCATACTCCTGCTCCAGAACATAAACATCGTTATAGTCCACGATCTGAGAGACCGAAACCGTACATAAATTCAGTGCGTAGGCTGCTTTACGCTTTTCATCTTCTGTATATGTCTTGAGATTGCTCACGTCGTTTACCTCCTATAGATTTACTTCCATGATGATGGGCAGATGGTCCGAAACCTCTTTCCGATAACGGTCAAACCGTTGCTCCGGTGTGACGTCTCCCTCCTTTGTGTATTTATTGACAAGGTCAATGCTGTGGATGCTATCCATTCGGACAATTCGCTTGGTTCGCTCATCAAAGGAAAAGTGGTCATAATTATTGGCATATTCCGGGGTATCGCGCTTTATTGTGCTTATGTCTGATTGATAAGTATAGATATGCGCCTTGGAGCTGTTTTCGGGTACTGGTCTGCCCTTTGCGTCAAAACACGCTACGGCCGGGACTGCCGGATATGATCCAAGGTTCAGATTGTAATCTCCCAGTAAAATGGTGTATGGCGAGGTAGGGTCTGGCACTTTGTAGTACTCCGCAACACGCCGATAGAGCTGCCCCGCCAAAATCTCAAACTCCTTCTGACGCATTTTTACAGCGCCATAGTCAACGATTCCGTCAAGGGAGTTTGATTTCCCGAATACGATATGGGTCACAAGGATCCTCAGTTCCGCGACATGGCGGTTTTTCAATAGAAAACGGGCATATAGCGGGTCTCGAATCAAACGAAGCTGGCTTGCTGCGATTTCCGGCTTGTAATTTGAGAGAATCTCCGGACGGAAAGGCTTTCTACCTCGGCTGTTCGGCAGATCGAGCTTATCCGTTCTCCATAGGATTGCGTATCCTTCGCCGCGTCGATCACCTTCACGAAACGGTTCATTTTCTTTTGACAGAACAGGCTGTGCCCATTGACTGTCCCACGGTCCGCATAATCTTCGCTTTAGGGAGCGGTCATAAGCCCTTGCTTGTCCAACCGGGTCCTTCAAGGCAATTCCGTTGATTATTTTTCCTTCTGCCAAGACCTCCTGAAGCGCGACAATATCCAAATGATAGTAGTTAATCATTTTTGCAATGCGGTCTAAATCCCGGCCCTCTCCGTCGGCAAGATTTCTTACGGTGAAAGAGCCGATCCTAATTCTGCTCATATGCCCTCCCCGGAGTGTCTGTCACCCCATTTGTCTCTGCATCTTTTGGATTTCTTGCCCAATCTCCTTCACGAGTGCTTCTGGCGCAGTTACTTTGACATGGCTGCCCTGACTGAGTAACCACAGTTTTACACCAGAGCCAAATACTTCTGCCTCGATAGCGTACGCGCCCTCTGTTTCGTCAACGACCTTGGCCATGGGAAACTTGTCCAATACCGCCTCCACTGAGGGGCCGTAGTAGTTGAACTTGATCTTCTGCGGTTCGCCGCCGAACATAAACTGCGTTCGGTTCTTATACTCGCCTTCTTTGAAGCGGTCTCGGTAGGCGATAGAGAACTTCTCGCCTGTTTCCCTCACGGAACATATCCTATCAAGCCGATAAATGGTAGGATAGGGATCATCCTTTTTGTGGAAAGCTTCTCTGGTAGAGGAATCTGTAATGATACCCATGAGATAGAAATAATACTCTGAGAACATCAGGCCCACCGGCTCAACGATTCGTTTTACGATCTTGTGGTCTTTCAGTTTTTGATATTCAATTTCCACCACGGACTGACTGCGGACGGCTTGTGCCATCGTCCACAGGTTGTTCAGATCAACTCCTGAATGAGCTGGGTTGTGGTAGTGAAATAGTTCGTTGCTGATAAACCATTCTATATCCGCCTTTTCTTTCTGGGATACGCAGCGGGTCAGAATAATTTGCAGCTGTCTCTCGAGCTGTTCCTTCGTAAAAGCGCGGCTTTCCAAAAGTATTTTGCACAGGGCCAGTGCTTCACCGCCGGAAAGCAGTTCCGCTTTCTGCACGACCAGACGATAGGCGTTTTTCTTTTTGTCGTACTCAATTTTTCGAGTTACGCCCTCTTTGACCCATTGCTCGGACAGAAAATCTCGAATACTGTCAATATCTCTCTGGATCGAACGGACATTGACATGGTATCGCTCCGCAGTCTCCTGCTTGTTGATGAATTTACCGGAAAGGAAGTCTTGATAGAGCGCCAGTATACGAATTGATTTTAAGGTATCTGCTGTCATGTCGTCCCTCCTTTTCTTCAGTGTATCTTCATTATAACAACCAAGATAGACAAAGACTGTCCATCTTCTCTTTTTACGGATAAAAAGTTGTTATATCTGATTTGGAGATAATCCATAGGTAAAACTCGTTTACTACGATATATCCTATCTAAATTATACGACTAACGCAATTAACGGTCAAGGCTCGTCACAATAAAATCGTAAGTAAACACTACGATTTATGCGAGGAGGCCGAATCATGGAACGGGAGAAACCTACATTTGACATTTTAGGGCGGATTGAACGGGAAAGAGCTGCACGGAACTGGTCTGAGTATGCGCTTGCGGAAAACTCCGGCCTGACACAATCAACGATCTCTACCTGGAGAAGGAAAAAACTCCAGCCCAATGTTGCCTCCATCGAAAAGATCTGCGGCGGTCTCGGTATTACGCTGGCGGAATTTTTTAGCGATTCCGAATCGACTTACTTAACGGAAGAACAAAAAGGGATTCTGGAGCTGTGGGGAAAACTGTCGCCCAGGCAGAGAGCCGCTATCTTTGAAATGCTGAAATCATTCGTTGAATAAATAGCATGTCCGCATGGGTTTCCCCATGCGGACATTTTCTGTATGAAATTACTGAAATTCGTTGCGAATCGCAGCAATATCGCTTCCAAGCAAAGTTTCCTGCTGCAACAGCGCCCGTTGGACAGCAAGCAGGAAGTCATAGTGTTCCCGAAGCAGCGTTTTTGCCACACGGTACAACTCACTTAGTTTTGCGGCGGCGAGTTGTTCATTGTGCGTCAGCAGTTTTTCGGAAGTCATATTCTTCTCAGACTCGATTCCGGCAAACTCGCTCCCACCAAATTCGCCGATCCATTGCCGTACGCTGATAAGTGCATTCTGAATATCCTGGCTAGCGCCAAGGTCCAGCCGCCCGTAAACGAGTTCCACGCCAGCTCTGCCGGCAAGACTTTTGGTCGCCAAATTTAGAAGGTCGGCTTCCGTTGAAAGTTCCGTATCAAAATAATACTGCGTCAGCCCTTGCCGGACCCCCTTTTTCCGTAGCGTCACCAAGGAAACGGCCCCAGGCTTCAACACTTCGGCCACAACAACGTGGGCAGCTTCGTGCAGCGCGATCTGCTCAATGTCAGGATTCTTTTCACCGTCGTCTCTTTTGATGTTGTAGACGACCTGCAAGAGCGCCTCCGTCAAGTCGGGCTTTCCGATTTTGTCAGCACCTCGGTAGCAGCTGTTGATCGCCGCTACATTCATCACCGATTCCAGAACGGCGCAGCTTGTCTGGCCTCCCATCGCCCGCACGATGTCTGAGAGCACCACATCGTCGCCCAACGCTTTGCCCTTCAGATAATGCGCTGCAATACGCACAGCGTTGTCCCCTCTTGGCGGCTCCAGCTGCACCGTATAATCAAAGCGCCCGGGACGGAGTAGGGAATCTGGAATGCAAGACGTTGCATTTGCTGTGGCAATGAGAAATACATCGGCATCTTTTACTCCATCAATGGCACTTTGCAGGGCGGCCCACTGCGGACCATAAGGGGAGGGAGAGGCGGCATATAGGTTAATATCTTCCAGCAGTAATACAGAAGGAGCCGACTGTTTCGCCTGCAAAAAAGCTTCCTTGAGATCGTCAAGGAAGTCTTCTGAATCCGAATCCTTGCGGAAGGTAACTGCACTTCTGCCGGATTCCTCCATGAACGTGGCTGCCATCAGGCTTTTTCCAAGCCCCGGCTCCGAAACCATCAGTAAGCCGTGCGGCACAGAGGCTCCCTGCTTTTTGTAGATGTCCTTATGCCCCAAAATGTCCAACAGCTGACGCAGAATTTCCTTTGTGCCTTCGTAACCGATCACTCGCTTGTCAAATAGATCCATGTTG
>Ga0129312_1001407_pt1 | contig 14189 bp, 10 predicted proteins | sample O827metagenome_FD_94434 | JGI IMG/M metagenome (GOLD analysis project Ga0129312, IMG submission 94434) | Orangutan group fecal microbial communities from Wisconsin, USA - O827 metagenome | ecosystem: Host-associated > Mammals > Digestive system > Large intestine > Fecal | place: USA: Wisconsin... | reverse complement strand
TATAGGTGATCTTGCTGTTGTCGGTGAAGTCCTTGGCGCCGGCGCTGACAGTGACCAGAGACATGGTCATTACCAGAGCCAGAACCAGAGAAAGGAACTTCTTCATGGGGTTTTTCCTCCTTGATAAATGTCGAAACATCGCCTTGAGGTTCCCCGCCCCCCGGTTCCGGGTTTCGTGTCGGGGCTAGCCGAACGCGGAATGCGCCCTGAGCCACAGCCACACCGTAAAACGGTTTGGCTGCTGGCGGACGGGCGCTTCCGCGTTTTTCCGCACGCAAGCACGCTTGCGCGCGGAGATAGGAAACGACCCGTTGGGAACATTTCACGCCTACACCAAGCACGGAGCTTGGAGACAGTTTGCCCGCAGCTTTGTTTCGCAAGGCTACTTTAACAGGACTCCCCCATTTTGTAAATACTTTCGGTCGGAACGTAACTAAAGCGTAAAATAGAGAGGTTTTTATATGAAAGTATGCTGCTAATAATTCCAGCAATCGTAACCTGCTATTTCCCTTTTGGCAGCGTGTAGCGCCGCCCCGTGAGAATCAGCTCCCCCCGCGCCGTCAGCCGCCGCAGGATCTGCGTCCCCTGTGCCGGGGAAACATTCAGCAGCCTGAGAAAATCCTGACGGCGGCCGCTGCCGTGTTCCCGCAGATACGTTTGGATCACAGCCAGCTGCTCCTCCGGCGGCGTCACCGCGCCCGCAGGGTAATACCGCTCGCCCACGCGCACCAGTACCCCCGCTTCCCGCAGCCGCAGGAGCTGCTGCCGCGCCGCCGTCCGGGACACGCCCAGCAATCGCATGACATCTTCGCGCTCCAGCCAGCCCTGCGCCGCCGCCTGCTCCGCCAGCATCCGGGAGTGATCCGCCCGCCTGCCCTCCGCGCAGAGATCCCGCAGGCTCACGCCCTCCAATCCGCCCCGGAGCAGCGCCGTCCGGGCTGCGGCGGTCAGCTGGGCGCGCTCCATGGGCCGCCCGGTGGCAGGAGATGTGAACACCCGCTCTTCCGCCGGATCTTTCCGCCGGGCAAGCGTCTCCGAGAGCATACGCCGCAGACGGCTGCCCATGGACACCTCCCGCCCCGGCAGACGCAGGAGATTCCGCGCAAAATCCACCTGATTCCAAGTCAGTCCGGCGATCTCGCCGGGCTGCATCCGCAGCTGCCAGCCCATCCACAGCGCCAGCCCCGCCGGGGAGCTGCCCTCCTGCTGGATGATGCGCCAGAGGAGGTATTCCCGCTCGTCCCTGCCCACCTTGGGCGCTTCCGGCAGGGTGTTGGCGGCCCGGAGCCGGGGCAGGAATTCTTCCCGCAGAGCCGCCGCTGCCACGCCGCTGACCTGCGCGGCGTGTGACCAGCCATGGGCTTCGATCTGGCGGAGGATAAAGTCGCGGCGCAGATCCAGCAGACTCAGAGCCAGCCCCTCGCTGTTCAGCGCCTGACGCGCCAGACGGGATACGGATTCCGGCCGCATGGGCGTCTGATCCCGGTCTGACACCGCCACACACTCCGATTTCCCGGCGCAGCGCACATACCACGCCCGCAGGCAGGCTTCCGCAGACGGGTCCAGAGGGACTGTGCGATCCGGCAGCAGCAGCGCCCTGCCTGCGAAGTCCACCTGATCCCATCTCAGAGCGGTGATTTCCGCCCGATGCAGCCCCTGAAGCCACGCCAGACGGAGAATGACCTCCGCCGCGCCGCCGGAAGTCCGCGCAAAAACACGCTGCATGGCTGCTTCGTCCGGCCGTTTGAAGCTCCGCGCCATCTGCCTGCCCCCTTCCTGCCTGTATACAGGCGTTCTTAACGGAATTTTACCCGAAACCGCCGGAGAAAACAAGGTTTCTCATGCAAAAGCGCCGCCGATTATTTATATATGTGCCGCGCCGAGTTCCGCCGTCCTGCCAGCAAAATTTTTTCCGATGCACGATTCTGTGCAATTTCGCGGCGGGAACAGCATATACTGAGCAGGTTGATATTTGCAAAGGAGGACTGCATATGGAACCCAGAAAGCCTATCGGCGATGTTGATGACCTGATCTTTCAGGATGGTTGGGAGGTCAGTCAGCGATAAAGGTGCGGCTGGCGGCGCGGGAGCTGAAACGCATTGGACGCAGAGAGGGGCCTGCCGCTCAGCATTTCCGAACCTATTGACAGCATAAGGGACTGCCGCTCAGCGGCAGTCCCCCTTTTCATTGTTTCAGTATTTGTCAAACGATGAAGCCGCCGTCGGCGGTAAGCACCTGGCCGGTGATGAAGCCCGCCCGTTCCGAGGCAAAAAACGCCACGGCATAGGCGATGTCCTCCGGCGTGCCGAGGCGGCCCAGCGGAGTTTCCTTCACCAGCTCGTCCAGCGTCTCCTGCCCCAGCACCTGCACCATGTCGGTGTTAATCACGCCGGGGGCCACGCAGTTTACCCGGATGCCGGAAGGCGCCAGTTCCATGGCCAGAGAGCGGGTCAGTGCAATGATGCCCGCCTTGGTGCAGGCATAGGCCACCTCACAGCTGGCGCCCCGCTGTCCCCAGATGGAGGAGATGTTGACGATGCAGCCCCGCTTTTCGGAGATCATATGGGGCAGAACGGCCTTGATGGTATTCCGGGCGCCGCCCAGATTCACGGCAAGATAGCGGTTCCACATCTCATCGGTAATGTCCTGAAACAGACTCTGCCCCGCCACGCCGGCGTTGTTCACCACCAGCTCCACCGGGCTGAAGGTCTCCCCCAGCTTTCGCACCATCTCCGCCACGGCGGCTCCGTCAGCCACGTCCGCCTGAAAGGCGGCGGCCGAACAGCCGTCGGCTCTCAGCTCCTCCACCAGTTCTCTGGCCTTGTCCTCGCGGGTCAGATAGTTGATCCCCACGGACCACCCCTGATGCGCCAGTTCTCTGGCTACGGCCCGCCCGATCCCGCGGGACGAGCCGGTAATCAACGCAGTTTTCATATCGTGCCTCCTGAGCGTAAAATGTCTGTAAATTTTCATCGTGCCGTGCGGAGGCTCATTTGCAGAATCTGAAACGAAAAGCCGTTCAAATTCCCCGCAATTTCCCCGCGAAAGTGAAAAAACAATCCGTAAAGCCCCCTGCCGGAAGGTATATCCGCCATTTCCCGGACGCCTGCGGCGGCAGGAAACGCTTTCTTTTGACACGCCGGAAATTATATCATTTTCCCGGAGGGATGTAAAGCGCAGCGGCAAACACGTCTTTGCCGCACCGTGCAGTCCGCTCCGCTTTCCAGTATCTCCGCGCGTCCCCTTTGATGCACTGTGTGCAAATCTGTGTCTTATGGAGGGAATATCATGTCAGACAACCAAGTAACTACACTGGAAAAACAGGACGGCTTTCATTCTCAGTGGGGGTTTATCATGTCCGCTGTAGGCTCCTGCGTCGGCATGGCCAACATCTGGCGCTTTCCCATGCTGGTATCCAAATACGGCGGCCTTACTTTTCTGATCCCCTATTTCATCTTTGTCTGCATCATCAGTCAATCCGGGATGATGGAGGAGTTCTCGCTGGGCCGCTGGGCCGGCTTCGGCCCTGTCGGCTCATTCGGCAGGGCCATGGAGGACGGTGGTAAATCCAAACGGGCCGGCGAGTTGATCGGCAGCGTGCCGGTCTTTGCGTCCCTGTGCCTCGGCATTGGTTACTCCGTCATTATGGGCTGGGTCTTTTATTACACCAAAATGGCGCTTACCGGCGAGCTGGTCGCCATGGGACAGGATATGAACGTCATCGGCGGCACCTTTGGCGCGGTAGCGCCGGAAGCCGCCACGCTGGGCGAAGCCATCAAAATGACCTTTGCCACCGGCGGCGCTAACAATCTCTGGATCATCATTGCCGTGGCGGGTTCCTTTGCCATTATGATCTTCGGCATTTCCAGCGGCATTGAGCGTGCCTGCAAGATCATGATCCCCGCGCTGTACGTCCTGATGATCCTTCTGGCGGTCTTTATGGTTTTCGTCCCCGGTACCGGCAGCGGCTACCGCTACATCTTCACCCTGAACCCCAAGGGCCTGCTGAATCCCGAAGTCTGGGTCTATGCCTTCGGTCAGTGCTTCTTCTCCCTGTCCGTGGCCGGTTCCGGCTCCGTGATCTACGGCGCTTATCTTGGCAAGAATGTCAAGATCCGCCAGTCCGCCGTACTCTGCGCGGTGTTCGATACCTCTGCGGCTCTACTGGCCATGCTGATCATCATTCCCGCCATGGCAACCGTGGGGGCGGATCTGGGCAACGGCGGCCCCGGCCTCATGTTCATCTACATGCTGCCGGTCTTTAACGGGCTGGGGGCCGGGATCTCCCGCGTCATCTGCATTTTCTTCTATCTGGTCGTTCTCTTTGCCGGCGTGTCCTCCATCATCAACCTGTTTGAAACGCCGGTGGCGTTCCTTCAGGAAAAACTGCGCCTCAAGCGGCTTCCCGCCACGGTGATCATCCATGTGCTCGGCGTGCTGGTGGCGCTGATGATCCAGCCATGGACCTCCCAGTGGATGGATATGGTGTCCATCTACCTGTGTCCTCTGGGCGCTTTCACCGCAGGCATCATGTTCTTCTGGGTCATGAAGAAGGACACGGCGCTTGCCGCCGCGCAGCTGGGCGATGACAAGCCGCTGATGAAGTGGTTCTATCCTTTCGGCCGGTATGTATTCGTGCCGCTTTGCCTGCTGTGCTTTGTTCTGGGCATCGCCATGGGCGGCATCGGCTGAAAAGCGGCACGCAGCGTTGGGATTTACGCACCGCAGCAGCGGATTTTCGCTTCTTTTTTCTCCAGACTCGCAAAATTCGCGAAAAATTCCCCGGAATTTGTCATTTTTTTCATTGACCGGAGAAGCGGATTGTGTATAATGAGGTATGGTATCATGAAAGCTGGGGCAGATCTCTGCCCGGCCTTCCCAAAACGTACTGAAAATCTGGAGGAATTAAGATCATGTTTGAGTTTCTGATCAGCAAACTGAAGGCACACCCCCGCAAGATCGTTTTCACCGAGGGTACCGATCCCCGTATTCTGGAAGCTTCCGCCCGTCTGCTGTCCGGTAATTTCCTGCCTCCCGTTCTGGTGGGCAACCCCGACGAGATCGCCAAGGCCGCTGAGGACGCTGGCTTCAACAGCCGCGGTGCCGAGATCATGGATCCTGCCAACTTCCCCGACATGGACAAGATGGTTGCCCTGATGGTGGAGCTGCGGAAGGGCAAGATGACCGAAGAGCAGTGCCGCAAGGCTCTCTCTCAGGCCAACTACTTCGGCACCATGCTGGTGAAGATGGGCTATGCCGACGCTCTGCTGGGCGGCGCTACCTACTCCACCGCCGATACCGTCCGTCCCGCTCTGCAGATCATCAAGACCAAGCCCGGCAGCAAGATCGTCTCTTCCTGCTTCATTCTGGTCCGTCCCTCTGCTACCGGCGACCGCGAGGTTCTGGCTATGGGCGACTGTGCCATCAACATCAAGCCCACTGAGGATGAGCTGGTAGAGATCGGCATTGAGACCGCCAAGACCGCCAAGGTCTTCGGCATTGATCCCAAGGTGGCTTATCTGAGCTACTCCACTCTGGGTTCCGGCAAGGGCGAGGATGTTGACAAGATGCGTAACGCCTGCGAGAAGGCCAAGGCTGCTGCTCCCGATCTGGATATCGAAGGTGAGCTTCAGTTCGACGCCGCCGTTTCTCCCCGCGTGGCTCATACCAAGTGCCCCAACTCCAAGGTGGCCGGTCACGCCAACACCTTCATCTTCCCTGACATCAACGCCGGCAACATCGGCTACAAGATCGCTCAGCGTCTGGGCAGCTTCGACGCCTACGGCCCCATTCTGCAGGGTCTGAACGCCCCCATCAACGACCTGTCCCGCGGCTGCAACGCGCAGGAGGTCTACTCCATGGCCATCATCACCGCCGGTCTGGTGGACTGATCGCCACTTCCCCGTATCACTTTCTGCGGCAGATCATCCCGTAAGGGATGATCTGCCGTTTTTTTCAGTTCTCCCTGCCGGACTTTACGCATCCTTGACTTGCCTTGCCCGCCGCCGTATAATGAAGTCGAATTCTCTCACAAAGGAGTACAAGGTATGAGCAAACAGAACACCCCTTTCCGTTATGATTTCGTCGGAAGCTTCCTCCGCCCCGCAGAACTGAAGCAGGCGCGTCTGGATTTTCAGGCCGGTAAAATCGGCGCCGACGTGCTGAAAGCCGCAGAGGACGACGCGATCTGCGCTCTGGTAGCCAAGCAGAAGGCAGCCGGGTATCATGTCATTACGGACGGTGAATTCCGCCGGGCCACCTGGCATCTGGATTTCATGTGGGGCTTTTGCGGCGTAGGACACAGCCGCACGGAAAAGGGTCTGCCCTTCCACGGGGAAGCCGCCATGCTGGACGACACCTATCTTACCGGGAAGGTAAGCGTGGAAAATCACCCCTTTGTGGAGCATTTCAAGTTTGTCAAGGCGCTGGAGGATGAAAATACCGTTGCCAAGCTGACCATTCCCGCTCCCGCCCAGTTCTTGGAGCAGATGGTCATGCCCTTTGCCATGGAAAATACCAGAAAATACTATCCCAACACCGAAAAGCTGGCAGAGGATCTGGCCATCGGCTACCGCAAGGTCATTGCCGATGTATACGCCGCCGGATGCCGGAACCTGCAATTTGACGATTGCAGCTGGGGAATGCTGGTGGATCCCCGCGCCTGTCTGATTTTCGACACGGATGAAAAGGGGCTGGAGGCCATTAAAGAGCAGATGCTCGCCACCAACAATCTGGCTATGGAGGGCAAGCCGGCGGATCTGGTCATCAACACCCACGTCTGCCGCGGCAACTTCCACAGCACCTACGCCAGTTCCGGCGCTTATGACAGCGTAGCCAAGACGCTGCTGGCACGGGAAAACGTCAACGCCTACTATCTGGAATTTGACGACGAGCGCTCCGGCGGCTTTGAACCTCTGGCCGCCGTCAGCGGGGAGAAAAAGGTCGTGCTGGGTCTTGTGACCACCAAGCGCCCGGAGCTGGAGGACAAGGCCGCAGTGATCGCCCGCATCCACGAAGCCGCCAAATATATTCCCCTGGACCGTCTGTGTCTCAGCCCCCAGTGCGGTTTTGCCAGCTGTGAGATCGGCAACAAGCTGACGGAGGCGCAGCAGTGGGCGAAGCTGGCTCTGGTAAAGGAAATTGCCGAAGAAGTCTGGGGATAATGCGCCGTTTTCCCGCTTTTATCTGCAAAAAGCGCACCCAATGCCGTGCATTGGGTGCGTTTTTTCTTGCAAAGGCAGCAGAACGGGAACAGGCGCTTTCGCTTCCCTGACAGGGCCGCTGTCACATTTTCTCCAAATACGCCCGGCAGCAGCGGCGGGCTTCCTCCGCCACGGCCGCCTCATCCACAGTGACCAGACGGCCGTCCCTGACCACGATCCGGCCCTGCACCACCGTGCAGTCCACCGGCCCCCGCAGCCCCACGGTGGCCAGCACGTCCGCAGGGCTGTACTCCCCGCCTACCAGCTCCAGCCTGCGGCTGTCCACCAAAAACAGGTCTGCACATTTTCCTGCTGCCAGCTGGCCGATATCGTCCCGTCCCAGCAGCCGTGCGCTGCCGCGGGTGGCCATTTTCAGCACCTGATACCCGGAGGGGGCGGCCTTGCTGGCGTGCAGGCGGTGAAGCAGATACGCCACCCGCAGTTCCTCCATCAGAGAGGACCCGTCGTTGCTGGCGGAACCGTCCACGGCCAGTCCCACCGGGACGCCCAGCGCCAGCATCTCCGGCACCCGCGCCACGCCGGAGGCCAGCTTCATGTTGCTGATGGGGCAGTGTGCCACGCCGGTGCCGGTGCGGGCCAGCTCCCGCAGCTCCTCGTCGTTGAAGTGAATGCCATGGGCAAACCAGACGTCCGGGCCGGTCCAGCCGAGGGAGGACATGAACTCCAATGGCCGGACACCGTGATGCGTCAGCATATAGCGCTCCTCGTCTCTGGTTTCACACAGGTGGGTGTGAAGCCGCACCCCATACTGTCGGGCCAGAATCGCGCTCTGACGCAGCAATTCCGGGCTGACCGAGAAGGGCGAACAGGGGGCCAGCGCCACCTGACGCATGGAACCGGGACGGGAATCGTGGTAGGCTTCAATGACCCGCACAGAATCCCGCATAATCTCATCCACCGTCTGCACCACGCTGTCCGGCGGCAGGCCGCCGTCCTTTCGGGACAGATCCATGCTGCCGCGGGAGGCAAACATTCGGATCCCCAGCTCCTCCGCCGCGGCAAACTGCGTTCCCAGCAAGTCGCCCGCTCCCGCCGGGAATACATAGTGGTGGTCAAAGCAGGTGGTGCAGCCGTGCTTGAGCAGTTCGCCCATGCCGGTGAGGGAGGACAGGCGGATCACCTCGGAATCCAGATTCTTCCAGATCTCATACAGGGTCGTCAGCCAGTCGAACAGCTCCATATTCTGCACCTGCGGCAGATTGCGGGAGAAAGTCTGATAGAGGTGGTGATGGGTGTTCACCAGACCGGGATAGCACCAGTAATGGGTACCGTCGATCACGGTGTCCGCCGTCTGGGGAAGATGTTCCCCCATGGCGCGGATCCAGCCGTCCTCACAGTACACATCGACATTGTGTAAGATTTGATCCGCATCGTCACAGGTGATAAGCGTATTCAGATTTTTCAACAGCAGGGTGGACACGGAACCACACTCCTTTCCTTGCCACCAGTATAGAAGAAAAATATCGGAAGGTCAACCGGCAGTCTGGCTGCGCCGGAATCCTTGACAAAGCGCTGGATCCGCACTATACTGATTTTGATTATCTTGGAAGAAAGGCAGCCGCGCAGTATGATGTATACCATGGGGATGCTGATGTGCAATACCGTCTCTGGTGCGTTCTGAGATCTCTCAAACAGCAAATTTCAAAGGCGGTTATGGCGCGTACCCATAACCGCCCTTTTATTTTACCCACAGGATAACAGGAGGATTTTATTATGTCAGGCATCGGAACCAAATGCGTACAGGCAGGCTATACTCCCGGCAGCGGCGAACCCCGGCAGGTGCCGATCATTCAGAGCACCACCTTCAAATACGCTTCCAGCAGCGACATGGGGAAGCTCTTCGATCTGGAGGCCAGCGGCTATTTCTACTCCCGGCTGCAAAATCCCACCAACGACACGGTGGCAGCCAAAATCGCAGCGCTGGAGGGCGGCTCGGCGGCCATGCTCACCTCCTCCGGTCAGGCGGCCAATTTCTATGCCGTGTTCAACATCGCCTCCTGCGGGGATCATGTGGTGTCCTCCTCCAGCATTTACGGCGGCAGCTACAATCTCTTTGCCGTGACCATGAAGCGCATGGGCGTGGACTTCACCTTTGTGGAGCCGGACTGCACGCCGGAGGAGCTGGACGCAGCCTTCCGTCCCAATACGAAGGCCGTTTTCGGCGAGACCATCGCCAATCCGGCGCTGACGGTGCTGGATATTGAAAAATTTTCCAGAGCCGCCCACAGCCACGGCGTCCCCCTGATTCTGGACAACACCTTCGCCACCCCCATCAACTGCCGACCCTTTGAGTGGGGCGCGGACATCGTGACCCACTCCACCACCAAGTACATGGACGGCCACGCCAGCGCCGTCGGCGGCTGCATTGTGGATTCCGGCAGGTTTGACTGGACAAAGTACCCCGACAAGTTCCCTGGCCTGTGTACGCCGGATGAGAGCTACCACGGCGTCACCTACGCGGAGCGCTTCGGCCTGGAGGGGGCCTACATCACCAAAGCCACCGCCCAACTGATGCGGGATCTCGGCTCTATTCAGGCTCCCCAGAACGCCTATTACCTGAGTCTGGGGCTGGAAAGTCTCCACGTCCGCATGAAGCGCCACTGTGAAAACGCCCAGAAGGTGGCGGAGTTCCTTCAGCAGCATGAAAAGGTCGCCTGGGTGCAGTACTGCGGCCTGCCGGGGGACAAGTACTACGAGCTGGGCAAAAAGTACCTGCCCAACGGCTCCTGCGGCGTGGTGTCCTTCGGAGTAAAGGGCGGTCGCGCCGCCGCTGAAGCCTTCATGGGCCGGCTGAAAATTGCCGCCATTGAAACCCATGTGGCCGACGCCCGCACCTGCTGCCTGCACCCCGCCTCCTCCACCCACCGGCAGATGAACGCCGAGGAGCTGAAAGCTGCCGGGGTGCCGGAGGATCTGGTGCGCTACTCCTGTGGTCTGGAGGACGCGGAGGATCTGATCGCGGATCTGGCTCAGGCCTTGGACGCCTGAGCCGGGTAATGCTTCAAGCAGAAAGGAAGTTATTTCGTGCCGATCAAAATTCCGGACGGATTGCCCGCTGCCAGAACGCTGGCCAGCGAAAACATCTTTGTCATGGGTGAGACGCGGGCCGTCACGCAGGATATCCGTCCCCTGCACATTCTGGTGCTGAACCTGATGCCCACCAAAATTGAAACGGAGACCCAGCTATCCCGTCTGCTGGGGAATACGCCCTTGCAGGTGGAGCTGGAATTCATCCACACCTCCAGCCACGAGTCCAAAAACACCTCCCGCGAGCATCTTTTCCAGTTCTATAAGGTGTTCGATGAGGTGAAGGACCGAAAGTTTGACGGCATGGTTATTACCGGCGCGCCGGTGGAGACCATGCCCTTTGAGGAGGTGGAATACTGGCCGGAGATCTGCCGGATCATGGAGTGGAGCAAGACCCATGTCTATTCCACCTTCCACATCTGCTGGGGGGCGCAGGCCGGGCTGTATTATCACTACGGCATCAAAAAGTACGCCCTGCCGGAGAAACTCTTCGGCGTGTTTCCCCATGTGGTGGAGCGGCGATCCTCCATGCTGATGCGTGGCTTTGACGACGTGTTTATGGTTCCCCACTCCCGCCATACCACCATCCGGCGGGAGGAAGTGGAGGCCTGTAAGGAGTTGAAGCTGCTGGCCTCCTCCCCTCAGGCTGGGGTTTACGCCATGGCCACCGAGGGCGGACGGCAGATCTTCATCACTGGCCATTCCGAATACGACACCAACACCCTGCAAAAAGAGTACCTCCGGGATAAGGCGGCAGGGCTGCCCATCCATGTGCCGGAAAACTATTTTCCCAACGATGACGACACCCAGCCCCCTCAGGCCACCTGGCGCAGCCATGCCAATCTGCTGTATCAGAACTGGCTGAACTACTTTGTCTATCAGGAAACGCCTTACGACCTCCACTCCATTGGAAATGCGTAAGCTGAATCCAAATGCGCCGAGACGCGAGAACCGTATGTATCGGGATCTGACACAGGGCAGCATCACAAAGGGACTGCTGCTCTTTGCCGCCCCATGGTGGCGGGAAATCCGTGGCGCCCCTCTGGTTTCTGGGTGCTGCGGCGCTGCTGAACATCGGGCTGGATCTGCTGTTTGTACTGGGGTTTGGCTGGGGCGTGGCAGGCGCTGCCGCCGCCACGGTCATCGCCCAGTATGTCTCCGGCATCGGCCTGTTGGCCTATACTGTGCTGCGCTGTCAGGAACTGCTGCCCCAAAGGGCTGATCTCCGCTGGGACGGCCGTATTCTGCGGGAGATTCTGGATCTTTCCCTGCTGACCTGCGCCCAGCAGTCCGCCATGAATTTCGGCATCCTGCTGGTGCAGCGGCTGGTGGACAGCTTCGGCCCCGTCATCATGGCGGCCTTTGCCGCCGCCGTGAAGATCGACGCCTTTGCCTATCTCCCGGTGCAGGATTTCGGCAACGCCTTTTCCACCTTCGTTGCCCAGAACTACGGTGCCGGACAGACGGAGCGTCTGCGGCAGGGACTGCGGCAGGCCACGCTGGTCAGCGTCTGCTTTTCCTGCGCGATCTCGGCGCTGGTGGTGTTGTTGGCCCAGCCGCTGATGCGGATCTTCGTGCAGGCAGGGGAGACGGAAGTCCTTGCCGCCGGGGTACAGTATCTGCGGATCGAGGGCGCTTTCTACGCAGGCATCGGCTGCCTGTTCCTGCTCTATGGCTTCTACCGGGCGGTCAAGTGCCCCGGCATGAGCGTCGTCCTGACGGTGATCTCTCTGGGGGTCCGCGTGGCGCTGGCCTATGCGCTGGCAGGGCCGGTAGGCCCGCGGGGCATCTGGGCCGCCATTCCCATCGGCTGGGTTCTGGCCGACGCCGTGGGATATGGGTATTCCTTCCGTTGCCGCGCCCGGCTTCTGGTGGAAACGTCCTGACGATTTTCCCTTGCCGCCGCATCCGTTCCGTGGTAAAATTCTGATCTGTACGATTTACCCGTTGGAACGAAAGGACCTGTCATGAACCAGAAAGAACTCAACGAGATCCGGCGGCGCTTCAAGCTGGATCGGAACAGTATTTCAAAAATTTTCGGCTGCTATGTCAACAGCAACAAGGAGATCATCTCCTGGATCGACGCCTCCATGGGCCTGATGCAGCAGGAGGAACAGGAGATGTATCTGGGTCTTTTGAAAAAGGCCCTTTCCGGTGCGCTGGGCAAGAACCTTGTGGACATCGTATTCTCCACCCAGCAGGTGGCGGACAGCGACGAACACCGGCTCTTACAAACCATGCGGCAGACGGAGCTGAAAGACCCCGGCTCCCGCGAGGCCTTCTGCCGCCGCCTGATCGACGCGCTGGACATGGGTGAGACCAACTACCTCATCCTGCTGGCCGCCGATACCTACGACGTTCCCCACAAGAGCAAGGACGACGAGTTTCAGGCGGACGCTGGGGACACGGTCTACCGCTATTTCGTCTGCGCCGTCTGCCCGGTGAAGGCTCCCACGCTGGAACTGCGGTATGACCACGACCTGAACGAATTCCACCCCGGCTCCACCGGCCACATTGCCCTGGCGCCGGAGCTGGGCTTCCTGTACCCCGCTTTCGACAACCGGGCCGCCAACATCTATAACCTGCTGTTCTACGCCAAGAACCCGGCGGAGCTGCATCAGGAGGTCATCGACGCCCTGTTCCGCGTGGAGCCGCCCATGTCCGCAGCGGAGCAGAAGAACATCTTCGACACGGCGCTGACGGAAGCGCTGGACAAGGATTGCAGCTACGACGTGGTGCAATCCGTCCATGAGCAGATCCGGGCAAGAATCGAGGATCACAAGGAGACCCACGACCCGGAGCCGCTGGAGCTGACCGTTTCCGACGTAGGCGTAATCCTCGCCAACAGCGGCGTGGACGCCGGGAAGGTGGAGGCGTTTAAGGAAAACTGCGAAAAACAGTACGGCGAAAACGCCGTACTGAACCCGGTGAATATCATCGAAAGCCGCAAGTTTGAAGTCACCACCCCGGAGGTGAAGATCACCATCGCCCCGGAGAACAGCTACATGATCGAAACGCGGGTCATCGACGGCCGCAAGTACCTGCTGATCCCCGCTGACGACGGCGTGGAGGTCAACGGCATCGGCGTCAGCATTGCCATGCCCCATGCGCCGGAGGAACCCGCCCAGCCCTGACGGGGGATTCCGCCCGCAGGCCGTTCCGAAACCATCGCCCCCGCAGTTCAGCTATGGGCTGAACTGCGGGGGCCTTTTTCGCCTGTTTTCCGCGCAAAAAGCACCGGCGCTGCCGCAGAGAACGGCAGCGCCGGTGTTGCTTTTCATGACCGGGATTTACTTGGAAGCGCGGTACAGAAAGGTCACGATCTGACCGCGGGTGCAGGTGTTGTTGGGCATCAGCGCTCCGCCGTTGCCCTGAACGATCCCGTTGGCCAGCGCCCAGTTCATGGCGGACACGGCGTAGCCGGGCAGGGATGCGGCATCGCTGAAGCCGGAGACCAGCTCCTGAAGCGTCACGGCTTCCAGACCGTTGGCAATCGCGCCGCGGAACAGGAAGGTCACAGCCTGTGCGCGGGTGCAGGGTGCATCGGGGCTGAAGGTGGTGGCGGTGGTGCCGTTGGTGATGCCGTTCTCCACGGCCCACAGCACAGCCTTGGCGTAGTATGCGTCAGCGGCAACGTCCGTGAAGGGGTTCACCGTCGTCTTGGGAGCGGGAGAACCGGCTGCACGCCACAGGAAGGTCACGATCTGGCCGCGGGTGCAGGCAGCGTTGGGGCTGAAGGCGGCAGCGGTGGTGCCGTTGGTCACGCCGTTCTCCACAGCCCACTTCACGGCGTCCGCGCAGTAGGAATCGGAGGCGACGTCCGCAAAGGAGACGGTGGTCTGGGTCTTGCTGAAGGCTGCGATCACGGTGACATTGGCGGCAGGCATGGTGAAGGTGTACTTGCCATTGCCATTGTCCGTCACCTTGACGGTGTCGCCG
>Ga0129312_1001406_pt1 | contig 14209 bp, 15 predicted proteins | sample O827metagenome_FD_94434 | JGI IMG/M metagenome (GOLD analysis project Ga0129312, IMG submission 94434) | Orangutan group fecal microbial communities from Wisconsin, USA - O827 metagenome | ecosystem: Host-associated > Mammals > Digestive system > Large intestine > Fecal | place: USA: Wisconsin... | reverse complement strand
TGAGGACTGCTGTACGATCTTTGTCGCAAAGCACCCGGTTACGAAGCCGAATTTAAAGAGGATCGAAAAATCAGAGACAAAGCTGGCAGAAAAGATCGATGAGCTGGTAAAGACTGCGATCGAGACAAGAGAAGTGGTACGCTGCATATAGAATTGAACGCAGATAAGCATTCCCCCGCTTCAAGTGCGCGGAGCACTAAGCGGCGGGTGAAGGGGGGATGCTTATGTCAGTGGGAGTTGAAAGCTCCCACTGACAGATTGCGAAGCAACTGCGTTCATGAGCAAGTAGCGAAGCGGATTGCGAATGTCCGCTTTACAACGGGAACGGCCTGAGCCGTTCCCGGATAGAGCTTACGGACTTTTATTCAACGATATACGGGGCAAGAACGGTGAGGATTTCATCCTCATCCCCCTCAGAGTGGATATTTAAGTCGATAGGCTTGGAAAGATCCAGACTGAAGATACCCATAATGGATTTTGCGTCGATAACGTAACGTCCGGATACCAGATCAAAATCACTGTCGAACTTGGCCAGGTCATTTACAAAAGACTTAACTTTATCGATGGAGTTTAAAGAAATTTTAACGGTTTTCATGTTAAAGTCCTCCCATATATTTTATAAGCGATATATAATCATACTAATGGGACAATCATAAAAAGTCAATAGCCAGTGTGTATAAAAAAGTAAAGTTTGGATACAACCTGTGTTTCGTAACGGAAGGAGAAAGAAAATGAAAAAAGCTGCGCTTCACAACTTAGGCTGCAAAGTAAATTCTTATGAAACCGAAGCCATGCAGCAGCTTCTGGAGGAGGCAGGCTTTGAAATCGTGAATTTTGAAGATACGGCCGATGTTTATATCATTAATACCTGCTCTGTGACAAATGTGGCGGATAGAAAATCCCGTCAGATGCTGCATCGGGCGAAAGCCAAAAATCCCAATGCGGTCGTAGTGGCAACGGGCTGCTATGTTCAGGCCGCCGGAGAAAAGCTTAAGGAAGACAGCGCCATCGATCTGGTGATCGGCAATAATAAAAAGGCAGAGCTGATCCCGCTGTTAACGGAATACATGGCCGGCAGAGAGCCGGAGGCCTCCATTATCGATATTTCAGCAACAAACGAATATGAGTCCCTTCATATCTCCAGACAGGCAGATCACACCCGCGCTTTTATAAAGGTTCAGGATGGCTGCAACCAGTTTTGCAGCTACTGTATCATTCCCTACACCCGCGGACGCGTGCGGAGCCGCAGACCGGAGGACGTGGAGGAGGAGGTAAGGCTCCTTGCCCAAAAGGGATATCGGGAGATCGTTCTTACCGGGATCCATTTAAGCTCCTACGGAGTGGATCTTACGGAGACTCCCACCGATCTTTTAGAGCTGACAAAGAGGATCCATGCCATCGACGGCATCGAGAGGATCCGCTTCGGCTCATTAGAGCCGCGCATTATCACGGAGGAATTTGTGAAAGCACTTGCCGGAATGGAGAAGATCTGTCCTCATTTCCATCTATCCCTTCAGAGTGGCTGTGATGAAACACTTAAGAGGATGAATCGCCATTATACCTGTGACGAGTATTATTCCCGTTGTGAGCTGTTGAGAAAATATTTTAAAAATCCGGCCATCACAACCGACGTGATCGTGGGCTTTCCGGGCGAGACACCGGAGGAATTTGCTCAGACAGAAGCGTTTTTAAAGAAGGTTCATTTTTACGAGATGCACGTGTTTAAATATTCCAGACGCGCGGGGACAAGGGCTGACCGCATGCCGGATCAGGTTCCGGAAAATATTAAAACAGAAAGAAGCGCCCGCCTTTTAAAGCTGGAGGCGGAGATGTCACGGGAATTTAGGGGCTCATTTATCGGCAAGGAGACAGAGGTGCTTCTTGAGGAGCCGGTGGTTATTGACGGAACAACGTATATGACCGGACACACAAAGGAATATGTGAAGGCAGCAGTTTCCGGAAGAATTGACGAGAAAAACAGCTTTGTAAAAGGAGTCCTGAAAGAATTCCTGACAGATGATATCATTTATCTTGCAGAAAATAATAAATTGGGGTAGAATAAAAATTAGCAACCAAAGGACGTGAGGACATTTATGGGCGATATTAGCAACACACAATATTTCAGAGCGGTACGAGAAGAAAAAAAGCTGGAGGTCAGCCAGGTCTTAAAGGAAGTGTATGAGGCCCTGACGGAAAAGGGATATAATCCGATCAATCAGATCGTCGGATATATCATGTCCGGAGACCCGACCTATATCACAAGCCATAAAAGCGCAAGAAGCCTTATTATGAAGGTGGAGCGTGATGAGATACTGGAAGAACTGATGGAAAACTATATCGAGACCAGACTGAAGTAAAAACGGCTTTGTAAAGACGCAGAGCCGGTAAAATGCAACGGATAAGGATGGAAAAGGGGAACAGTTGGGAGAAGAAACGCCAGCTGGTTTTGTTGTGCAAATTTATCTTGGCACCTTGCCTTTTCCATGAAAACCGCAGGAGAACAGAAAATGAGAATACTCGGACTTGATTTTGGCTCAAGGACGGTCGGGGTCGCCGTCAGTGACGGGCTCCTTATGACTGCACAGGGAGTGGAGACCATCGAGCGAAAGGAAGAAAACAAGCTTCGCAAAACGTGTGCAAGGATCGAAGAACTGATAAAACAGTATGATATAGGAACCATCGTACTGGGACTGCCCAAAAATATGAACAATACAGAAGGGGAGCGTGTGGAAAAGACGAAGGACTTCGGTGAAATGCTGGAGCGCCGCACGGGACTTCCCGTAATCTATTGGGACGAACGCCTCACAACGGTTGCAGCGGAACAGATCCTTATGGAATCCGGTGTCCGCAGAGAGAACAGAAAGGCCGTTATTGATAAGGTGGCTGCCTGTCTGATCCTTCAGGGATACTTAGACCGTATGAAAAGAGAAGCGGAGTAGGAGAGAACAAAATGGAAGAAAGAAAGATCACACTGGTAGATGACGAACAGACGATCGAATTTTACGTTTTAGAGGAAACAAGATTAAACGGAAAGAATTATCTTCTTGTCACGGATGCGGAAGATGAGGAAGAAGAAGCAGACTGCTATATTTTAAGAGATATGTCAGGAGAAGCAGATTCCGATGCCCTGTATGAGTTTGTGGAGGACGAGGAGGAGCTTGAGGGTCTTATGAAGATCTTTGAGGAGCTTCTTGAGGATGTAGATCTGGAAACGAAATAGGAACAGGAAAGATACAATCCGGAGATTGGAATGAATGAAGAAAGAGTAAAAGATCTGCTCCGTGAGAAGGGGCTGAAGGTGACAAGCCAGAGGATGATCGTTCTGGATATTATGGCATCACGGCCCGGAGAACATCTCACCGCAGAGGAAATTTACGATCTGGCGAAAGAAAACAGCCCGGATATCGGACTGGCTACTATATACAGGACCGTGCAGGTCCTTCTTGAACTGCATATTATTAATAAGGTAACGTTCGATGATGGTTTTGCCCGCTATGAGCTGAACGGAGATGAGAGCATCTCGGGACACCGCCATCACCATGCGATCTGTAACGGATGCGGGAGAGTATACTCCCTCGAAACGGATCTTCTCGATATTCTTGAGAAGCAGGTTCTTGAGAATATCGGATTTGAGGTTACGGATCATGAGGTGAAATTGTACGGCCTTTGCAAGGAATGCAGAAAAAAGCAAAAGCACAAAAAATAAATTGGACGGAAAAATAACGGAGGTTTAGAATTTGAAGAACAAAAATAATGAGAATGCGGACTGCAGAGTGAAAGTCATCCCATTAGGAGGCCTTGAACAGATCGGAATGAACATGACGGCCATCGAATATGAGGACAGTATTATCGTTATGGACTGCGGCCTGGCTTTCCCGAGTGATGACATGCTGGGGATCGACCTTGTAATACCGGATATAACCTATCTTAAGGATAATATTGATAAGGTAAAGGGCTTTGTTATCACCCACGGACATGAGGATCACATCGGTGCGCTTCCTTATGTACTGAAGATGGTGAATGCCCCTGTTTACGCTACAAAGCTTACCATGGGCCTGATCGATCATAAGCTGAAAGAGAACAACATGTTAAAGAACGTGAAGCGCAAGGTGGTAAAGCACGGACAGTCCATCAATCTGGGATGCTTTCGTATCGAATTTATCAAGATGAACCACAGCATCGAGGACGCAGCGGCGCTTGCCGTCTTCACGCCCGCGGGAATTATTTTAAATACCGGTGACTTTAAGATCGATTATACACCGGTGTTTGGGGATGTAACGGATCTGCAGCGGCTTGCGGAGCTTGGAAAAAAGGGCGTTCTTGCACTGATGTGTGATTCCACGAATGCGATCCGCCCCGGCTTTACCATGTCTGAGCGGACAGTGGGAAAAACCTTTGATGCGATTTTTTCCGAGCACCGTCAGAACCGGATCATTGTCGCAACCTTTGCCTCGAATGTGGACCGTGTGCAGCAGATCATCAACTCCGCATGTAAATATGGCAGAAAGGTCGTTATCGAAGGGCGCAGTATGGTCAACGTGATCGGAACTGCACAGGAGCTGGGCTACATCAGCATACCTGAGGGAACACTCATCGATATCGAGCAGCTTAAAAACTATAAAGAAGAAGATACCGTGCTGATCACAACAGGAAGTCAGGGAGAATCCATGGCGGCGCTGTCGAGAATGGCCTCCTCCCTGCATCGGAAGGTTTCCATTACCCCGCGTGATGTGGTGATCTTAAGCTCCACACCGATCCCGGGAAATGAAAAAGCCGTGGCAAGGGTCATCAACGAGCTTTCCATGAAGGGCGCAAAGGTGATCTCACAGGATACCCATGTATCCGGTCACGCATGTCAGGAGGAGATCAAGCTGATCTATTCTCTGGTGCATCCGAAATATTCGATCCCGATCCACGGTGAGTTCCGTCACCGCATGGCTCAGAAGGAGCTGGCAGAGTCTCTTGGGATCCCGAAGGAAAACATTATGATGCTCCATACAGGAGACGTTTTATCCATCGGAGAGGAAGGAGCCGAGGTGATCGACCATGTTCAGTCCGGCGGTGTGCTTGTGGATGGACTTGGTGTAGGTGATGTTGGAAATATCGTATTAAGAGACAGACAGAATCTGGCTCAGAACGGAATCATTATCGTGGTTCTCACACTGGAAAAATATTCCAATCAGCTTCTCTCCGGGCCGGATATCGTATCCCGCGGCTTTGTGTATGTGAGAGAATCCGAGGATCTTATGGAGGAGGCACAGACGATCGTGGATCAGGCTGTTTCCGACTGTCTGGACCGCCACGTTTCCGACTGGGGCAAGATCAAAAATATCATCCGCGACAGTCTGAGTGATTTCTTATGGAAGCGGATCAAGAGAAATCCGATGATCCTGCCAATTATTATGGAAGTATAATTGCCTGACGTTGAGACAGAAGATTGAGGAACGATGCGATGAGTAAAATGACGAAGGAAATAAACCGGATCAGTATGGCAGTGATCAGCATTTCAGGAAAGCTGGTCTTCTATACGCTGGTGGCGGCACTTTTGTTTCTCGGAGCAAAGAAGGGCTATGCCTTCGGGTATAGCGTATTCTATGCACCGGGAATGGAGGAAGCGCCCGGCAGGGATGTCACCGTGGAGCTTGACGGAAAGGAGTCTGTCTCCGAGGTGGGAGCCATCCTTGAGAAGGACGGGCTGATCCGCGACAGCGCAGCATTTTCCCTGCAGGCAAAGTGTTATGATTATGAGGTAAAGAAGGGGAGCTTCCGTTTGAACACCTCCCAGACCTCAAAGGATATCATCAACATTTTAAATGAGGAAACAGAGAAGGAAAAGGAATAATGATTACTGACGAGAGAATAACTGCCTACATTAATTCTCTGGACTCCGGAGACGGAGAACTTTGTGATGAAATTGCCGGAGAGGCAGCCGCGTCCTTTGTACCGATCATTAAAAGGGAAACGGCTGCCCTTTTAAAAACCATGGTGGCATTAAAGCAGCCAAAGCACATTCTTGAAGTGGGAACAGCAGTTGGCTACTCTGCCCTTCTCATGGCACGCATCATGCCGGAAGATGCCCATATCACCACGATAGAAAAATTTGAAAAGAGGATCCCAGTGGCTAAGGCCAACTTTAAGAAGGCACAGCTGGAGGATCGGATAACGCTGCTGGAGGGAGACGCGGGAGAGATCCTTGCGGATCTTTCCGGCTCCTTTGATTTTATTTTCATGGATGCGGCCAAGGGACAGTACATCAACTGGCTGCCGGATATCATAAGACTTCTTGCTCCGGGCGGGCTTTTGATGTCGGATAATGTGCTGCAGGACGGGACGATCGTAGAATCCCGGTATGCCGTGGAACGCAGAGACCGCACGATCCATGTGCGGATGCGGGAATACCTGTATACACTGAAAAATTCGGAAGCTCTGGAGACCACGATCCTGCCCATCGGAGACGGAGTGGCCTTAAGCGTATTGAAAAGAAAGGGATAAGACATGAGAAAAACAGAACTTTTGATCCCGGCAGGGAGCTTAGACGTGCTGAAGACTGCGGTGATCTACGGTGCAGATGCGGTCTATCTGGGCGGTGAGGCCTTCGGACTGAGAGCAAAGGCTAAAAACTTTACCAATGACGAGATAAAAGAGGGGATCGCCTTCGCCCATGAGCATGGCGTGAAGGTATACATTACCGCAAACATTCTGGCTCATAATGACGATCTGCCGGGAGTGGAGGCATATTTTAAAGAGCTTGAGGAGATTCGTCCGGATGCTCTGATCATCTCAGATCCCGGTGTATTTGCTATCGCAAAGCGCGTTCTTCCCGACATGGAGCTTCATATCAGCACCCAGGCAAATAATACCAACTACGGAACATATTTATTCTGGCATGAATTAGGAGCAAAGAGAGTCGTATCGGCAAGAGAGCTTTCCCTAAAGGAGATTCGCGAGATCCGCGAACACATCCCGGAGGATATGGAGATCGAGAGCTTTATTCACGGAGCCATGTGCATCTCTTATTCCGGAAGATGCCTTTTAAGCAACTACTTTACCGGCCGTGATGCCAATCAGGGGGCCTGCACCCATCCGTGCCGCTGGAAATATTCGGTAATGGAGGAGACGAGACCCGGGGAGTATATTCCTGTCTATGAAAACGAGAGAGGAACCTTTATTTTTAACTCAAAGGATCTTTGTATGATCGAGCATGTTCCGGAGATGATCGAAGCCGGGATCGACAGCTTTAAGATCGAGGGCCGGATGAAGACCGCACTGTATGTTGCCACGGTGGCAAGAACCTATCGGAAGGCCATTAATGATTATCTGGAGAATCCGGAAAAGTATCAAAGCAACATGGAATGGTACAAGGAAGAAATCGGAAAATGCACATACCGGGAATTTACGACAGGATTTTATTTCGGAAAACCGGGAAATGATGCACAGATTTATGACAGCAACACGTATGTCAAGAATTATGTCTACCTCGGAACAGTTGAGGAGGTGGATCACCGCGGTTATGTGAAGCTCGAGCAGAAAAATAAGTTTTCCGTTGGCGAAGCTATCGAGATCATGAAGCCCGACGGAAGAAATATTCCGGTCACCGTCCGCGGTATTTATACGGAAGAAGGGGAAAGCCGGGAAAGCGCTCCCCATCCGAAGGAGATTCTTTACGTCGATCTGGGAGAAGGCGCAGAAAAGTACGATATCCTGAGAAAAAAAGAAGACTAAACGGAAGGCGGATGCATGGACTGTATGTCGCTTTGGCAGTCGGAAAGGAGGAAAGCAATGGATTTTGTATGCTGTTTTTTAAGTATATTCTGTATGGTGTACTATGTGCTGATCCTTATTTATTCCGGGCCGGGGACGTCATTTTGCGGAATCTGGCTGATCCTGTCCTTTTGTCTTGGACTTGCCTCGGTGGTACTCCGTTTTTATGACCGGTTTAGAGAAAAGGTGCCGCTTCGTCTTGAGGTCGCGGTGGTGACTGCGGCGGCAGCTCTGTTTGCCGTTTTCCTCGCGGTGGAGGTGATCATCGGCGTAAATTTCTTTTCTCTGGAAAAGCAGAGTACAGACTATGTGATCGTTCTGGGAGCGCAGGTTCAGGGAACAGAGCTGAGCCGCTCATTAAAATACCGTGTGGAAAAGGCATTAGAGTATGCAAGAGTCCATTCTAATACGATCCTTATCCTGTCCGGCGGACAGGGGGAAGGCGAAGATATAAGTGAAGCCGACGCAATGTATAACTATCTGCGAGAGCACGGGATCCCGGAATATCAGATGATAAAAGAGGATAATTCACACAGCACCTACGAAAATCTTGCCTACAGCAAGGCTCTGATCGATAAAAGAGAAAAGAGCAGGCGCGACTGGATTCGTGAGGTTATGGCCTCCTCGGGATATCTGGTGCCGCCGGATGATGAAGTCACGATCCGTGTTGGGATCGTCACAAGCAACTTCCATGTCCTGCGGGCGAAGGGGATCGCAAAAAGGCTTGGGATCCAGGATCCGACCGGGATCGCATCAAAATCGGATCCGGTATTGTTTTTGCATTTTTGTGTACGGGAATGTTTTGCGATATTAAAAGATAAATTTGTGGGAAATATGTAAGTAGATCCGTTGACATGGCGTCCGGAATCAAGAAAGGATTGAACAGCAATGCAGAGTCAGAAAGATGAGATCAAGGCACTTTCAGCCTACCGGGTAATGGAAGACCGGGAGATAAAAGAACTGAATGCGGAAGGTTTTGTTTTAGAGCATAAAAAAACAGGAGCAAAAATTTTCCTGATGACTGCGGAGGACGATAATAAGGTATTTTGCATCGGCTTTCGGACACCTCCGGCAGACAGTACCGGAGTGCCGCATATCTTAGAGCACAGTGTTCTCTGCGGATCAGAAAAATTTCCGGTAAAGGATCCGTTTGTGGAGCTGGTAAAGGGCTCTTTAAATACGTTTTTGAATGCGATGACATATCCGGACAAGACGGTATATCCGGTGGCAAGCTGCAATGAGACCGATTTCCAGAATCTGATGGATGTATATATGGATGCGGTGTTAAATCCCAATATCGGCAGAGAAAAGAAGATCTTTATGCAGGAGGGATGGCATCTGGAGCTTCCGGATCCGGATAGCGAGCTTACGTATAACGGAGTTGTCTATAATGAAATGAAGGGAGTATTTTCCTCTCCGGAAAGTCTTCTGGATCGTTATATAAAGGCGGCTATGTTCCCGGATACCTGTTACGGATATGAATCCGGAGGAGATCCGGAGGAGATCGTCAACCTGACGTATGAGGCATATCTGGATTTCTATAAGACCTATTATCATCCGTCAAACAGCTATATTTATCTCTACGGCGATATGAATATGGCGGAAAAGCTTAAATGGCTCGATAAGGAATATCTGGGAAAATATGAGCAGGAGCAGGTGGATTCGGAGATCCGGCTTCAGAAGGCATTTAAGGAGCCTGTGGAGAAGGAATATTATTACTCCGTATCGGAAGGAGAGGAAACGGAGCAGGCATGCTATCTCTCCGTCAGCACATCGGCCGGAAATGAGCTTTCTCCGAAAGAATATGTGGCTTTTCAGGTTCTTGAATATGTGCTCTTAGACGCTCCGGGAGCGCCGCTCAAACAGGCGCTTCTCGATGCAGGGATCGGTGATGATATCATGGGCGGCTATGAGAATGGCATCTTACAGCCGTATTTCTCCGTGATCGCCAAAAATGCGTCAAAGGCTCAGAAGGGTGAATTTCTTGCCGTTGTCAAAGGCACCCTGCGTAAGCTGGCCGATATGGGGATCGACAGAAAAAGCCTTCTTGCCGGGATCAATTATTATGAATTTCAATACAGAGAGGCAGATTTCGGTTCGGCACCAAAGGGGCTGATGTATGGACTTCAGTGTCTGGACAGCTGGCTTTACGGTGGAGATCCGATGATGCACTTGGAGTATGTAGAGACCTTCGCTTTCCTGAAAAAGGGTGCTGACGAGGGATATTTTGAGGGCCTGATCAAAAAATATCTTCTGGACAATCCCTACGAAGCGATCGTGACCTTAAGTCCGAAGAAGAATCTGACCGCACAGATGGAGGCGGAAACGGCAAAGAAGCTGGCAGACTATAAAGAAACGCTGTCTTCCGATGAGATCGCGGCTCTGGTAAAACAGACCGAGGAGTTAAAAGAATATCAGGATACTCCATCCCCGAAGGAGGATCTGGAAAAGATCCCCATGCTTAACCGTGAGGATATCGGGAGAGAGCCTGCAAAGCTGATCTTTGAAGAAACAAACATAGACGGTATCCCGGTGATCCGCCATGATATGTTTACTTCCGGAATAGGTTATCTGAGAGTCCTGTTCAATACAGACCGCATTCCTATGGAAGACCTTCCGTATCTCGGACTTTTAAAATCCGTTCTGGGCTACGTTGATACTGCCCGTCATTCCTACAGCGATCTGAGCAGCGAGATCTTTTTAAACAGTGGCGGGATCACGTTTTCCGTAACCTCATATCCGGATCTGAAAACCGGCGGCTTTACCGGTGTGTTTGTGGCCAGCGCACGGGTTCTCTATGAAAAGCTGGGCTTTGGCTTTGATATTCTGGCGGAGATCTTCACCGAATCGGTACTTGAAGATGAAAAACGCCTGAAAGAGATCTTAAATGAAGCAAAATCCAAGGGACAGATGAAGCTTATGGGCTCCGGACATTCGGCGGCTGTGGCACGGGCCACCTCATATTTTTCCGATACGTCCTATTTTAACGATATAACCGGCGGGATCGGATATTATCAGTATCTGGAAAAGTGGACACGGGATTTTGATTCGGAAAAGCAGGGAATTATCGATGGCTTAAAGCGTGTCATTGAAAAGCTCTTAACAAAAGAAAATATGACGATCAGCTACACGGCAGATGAAAACGGATTTTCAAGCCTGCCGGCAGCAATGAAGGCATTGACAACAGTGCTTCCGGAGGGAACAGGAAAGGTATATCCATTCCATGCTCCGAAGGGAAATAAAAATGAAGGCTTTACCTCCTCCTCAAAGGTCAATTATGTGGCACGCTGCGGTACCTTTGCAGGCAGCGGCTATAAATACACAGGAGCGCTCCGCATATTAAAGATCATGCTGAGCTACGATTATTTATGGATCAATATCCGCGTTAAGGGCGGTGCGTATGGATGCATGAGCGGCATCGGCAGATCCGGTGAGGGGTATTTCGTATCCTACAGAGATCCCAATGTGGGGGAAAGCAATAAGATATATGAAGGAATTCCGGAATATCTGGAGAATTTCAGCGCAGACGAGAGAGATATGACCAAATATGTCATCGGTACCATAAGCGATATGGATACCCCGCTGACACCGTCCTTAAAGGGATCAAGAGGACTGTCTGCATGGTACTCCAAAGTGACGGATGAGATGTTAAAGAAGGAAAGGGAAGAAGTTCTTTCCGTTACCGTAGAGGATATCCGTGCATTGGCAGGAATCGTTCGTGCGATATTAAAGACGGGATCCGTCTGTGCCATCGGAAATGAAGACAAGATCAAGGCGGATCGGGAAATGTTCGGTGAGATCCTTCCTTTATACAATGGAAACCAGACCGGAGATGCTCAGTAGGGGCAAGGACCGGACATAGGAGGAAAAATGAGTAAAAAATACAGATCCGGCTTTGTGACACTGATCGGACGCCCGAATGTCGGCAAGTCTACACTGATGAACCATCTGATCGGACAGAAGATCGCCATCACATCAGAAAAGCCGCAGACAACCAGAAACAGGATCCAGACCGTTTATACAGACGAACGCGGACAGATCATTTTTTTGGATACCCCGGGAATCCACAAGGCAAAGAATAAGCTCGGCGAATATATGGTAAATGTCGCAGAGCATACCTTAAAAGAGGTCGACGTGATCCTCTGGCTGGTAGAGCCCGGAACCTATATCGGTGCCGGAGAGCAGTATATTTTACAGGTACTGTCAAAGGTAAAGACACCGGTGATCCTTGTCATCAATAAAACCGATACGGTAAAGAAAGAGGACATTTTAAAAACGATCGATACCTATAAGGACGTGTATCGGTTTAAGGAGATCATACCGGTTTCCGCAATGAAAAAAACCAACACGGATACTCTGATCCACACGATCTTCCAGTATCTTCCGGAGGGGCCGCAGTATTATGACGAGGATACGGTGACGGATCAGCCTATGCGCCAGATCGCAGCGGAGCTGATCCGTGAGAAGGCGCTTCGGATGATGTCGGATGAGATCCCTCATGGGATCGCCGTTGTGATCGAACGCATGACTGAGCGTGACAATGGGATCTTTGATATCGAGGCTACCATTGTCTGTGAGAGGGAATCCCATAAGGGGATCATCATCGGCAAAGGCGGCGCTATGTTAAAGAGGATCGGTACATCGGCCCGGATCGAGATCGAAAATCTTATGGATGCAAAGGTTAATTTGAAGCTGTGGGTCAAGGTCCGCAAGGAATGGCGCGACAGTGAGCTTTATATGAAGAATTACGGATATAATCCGAAGGATATTTAGGGATGATATAATATGAGGGAGCAGATCAGTGTGACCGGGATGGTGTTAAAGGCCGCGCCTGCGGGAGAGTATGATCGAAGGCTTGTGATCCTTACCTGCGAGCGGGGAAAGATAACCGCTTTCGCAAGAGGAGCCAGAAGGCCGGGAAACCAGCTGATGGCTTGTTCCGGCCCGTTTGTCTTTGGGGAATTTCGGCTTTTTGAGGGCAGAGATTCCTATACGCTTGCCGGTGCAGAGATCCGGAATTATTTCCGTGATATTGCGGGAGATATGGAGGCAGCCTGCTACGGATCCTATTTTCTGGAATTTGCGGATTATTACGGGAGAGAGAATGTGGAATCCACGGAAGCACTGAAGCTCTTATATCAGTCGATGAGGGCGCTGTTAAAGAAGGCGATCCCAAACCGGCTGGTCAAGGCGGTATTTGAACTAAAGCTCATGGAGATAAACGGCGAATACATGGAATATCCACTCGGAAGGCTGGAGGAATCCACGATCTATGCGTGGGAGTATGTTTTAAGCTCTCCGGTAGAGAAGCTGTATACATTTACACTTTCCGAGCCGGTGTTGCTGCAGTTTGTACGGTGTGTAGAGGAGAATAAAAAAAGATTTATTGATAAAACCTTCCATTCCCTTGACATTTTGGGGACACTTGTGGATAATGTTACGTAAGAAAAAGACGAATGAGTGAAAATTGTAGAGGAAATATGAGAATAGGTAAAAAAGGAATCGTACTGCTGGCTGCCCTGTTAGCAGTGACGGGCTGCAGCCGGACAGGAAGCGGTGAAGGATTTTCTCCGACAGAGGACAGCCTTTATATTACAGGAGAAGGAACCGTGACCTCCGCGGTAATCGAGGATTGTAGCGGGGATATTTATAACGAGACGGAGCTTCGTGAATATGTAGAAAACCTCCTTACGGACTTTAACGGAGGCTCCGGAGAAGATGTGCCGGTATCCATCAGGGAATGTGAGATCTCAGACGGAACGGCAAAGCTGGTACTCGATTTTAGGGATGCGGATTCCTATATAAAATTTACGGAGGAGTATCCGGATGAGGAGAGTCAGATCCGATTGGAGGATCTTTCCGTGATGGATATGGAGCAGGCAGTATCAGCCGGATACATGGATGGACTCAAGCTTGTGTCATCAGATAAAAAATCAGTATCCGCAGACAGTGTCAGGAAAAAATCACGTTTAAAGGTGGCACGCTTAGATGGCAGTGCGGTGATCCGAACAGACGGTGCGATCCGGTATGTGTCTGAGGGTGTGGAGCTGACCGGTAAATGTGAAGCAAGAGTTTCTTCCGACACAGAAAGCTATATTATATTTAAATAATCACCGGGAAACCGGAGTTTATAAAAATTTGTGGAAAAAGGAGAGATGTTATGGAAAAGACAATGGAAAAAATCGTAGCTCTTGCGAAATCCAGAGGATTTGTGTATCCGGGTTCAGAGATCTATGGTGGACTTGCGAATACATGGGATTACGGAAATCTTGGTGTTGAGCTTAAAAATAATGTTAAGCGTGCATGGTGGAAAAAATTCATTCAGGAGAGCCCGTACAACGTAGGCGTTGACTGTGCGATCCTTATGAATTCCCAGACATGGGTGGCATCCGGACATATCGGCGGCTTCTCAGATCCTCTTATGGACTGTAAGGCATGTAAGGAGCGC
>Ga0129312_1001405_pt1 | contig 14215 bp, 10 predicted proteins | sample O827metagenome_FD_94434 | JGI IMG/M metagenome (GOLD analysis project Ga0129312, IMG submission 94434) | Orangutan group fecal microbial communities from Wisconsin, USA - O827 metagenome | ecosystem: Host-associated > Mammals > Digestive system > Large intestine > Fecal | place: USA: Wisconsin... | reverse complement strand
CATGGACAATTTTAAGAGCCCGTATCTGGCATCTGATATCCGTGAGTTTTGGGACAGGTGGCATATTTCACTTTCCACATGGCTTCGGGACTATGTGTATATTCCGCTCGGAGGCAGCAGAAAGGGGAAAGTTAAAACGTATTTTAATTTAATCATCACATTTCTGGTAAGCGGTATCTGGCATGGAGGCAGCCTGACTTTTGTTGTATGGGGGCTTTTGCATGGTATCTATCAGGTAATTTACCGTATCTACCGGAAATATTGTAAAATACGGATACCAAAAATAATAGGTGTTATCATTACGTTCCTGGCGGTTTCCTGTGCCTGGATGTTTTTCAGGGCAAACAGTGTATCACAGGCGCTCAGAATGTTTGGACATATGTTTTACAATATGGATCTTATGCTGGCATATCGCAAGCTTGGCATGGTCAAAAAAGATTTTTATATGCTGATAGCTGCCATTCTGGTTTTGTTTGGATTTGATGTTGCCAATCAAAAGGTCGATGTGTTGAGAAAGCTTGACCAGCTGGCGGTGCCCGTACGGTATGCGATTTACCTGATTTTTTCTATTGTGATTCTGGCATATCATATTCATAATGGAACGTCGCAGGAATTTATTTATTTTAAATTTTAATGAAAGCAGGGATAATATGGATCGTTTTTTGACGAGACTGCTATTGTTTGTGCTTTTATTGGGTGTCGTAGTGATCCCTGTCAATGTTGTGATTGATCCGTACAATATTTTTCATGCGGATGAAATCCGGGACAACGGGGTGGAGCCCAATAAAAATTATATCAAGACAAAATTTGTAATTGAACATAAGGATGCATATGATTCGTATCTGTTCGGCTCTTCCAGAGCCGGATTTATTGACGTGTCCAAGCTTCCGGACGGTAACTGGTACAATCTTTCCTATTCGGAAGGAATCCCGGCAGAGCAGGTCGATACACTCAAAGCACTGATCGACAATGGAGAAGTGCCCAAACAGGTATACCTGAGTCTTGATAACATATCCTATCTGGTTGCGCCCGAATACCACGAAAAGCAATTATACCGGAAGGCGTTTCCGTTTGTCGGCTCCGTACATGATAAGATCGGTTTTTATACCGCATATCTGGATACGATCACGACACTTGAGTCCCTGTCTGTGATCCGCAATTACGATGGGGATGATGAAGCCCTGCAGAACAGAATGTATTCCACAGGCTGTGAAGATCTGGATATCCGGATGGAGTTTGATAAGAACAATACCGATGCTTACTGGGCTACCTATTATTTGCCCAGGACAGAAGAAGCGATTGCAGAAATAAAAGAATTTTGCGATATCTGCCAGGCGCATGATATCAAGCTGACGGTTTTTACCAATCCGATGTATATTACGACATACGAAAAGTCCATTCGCAACGGCTATCTGGATTTCCTCGAGCAGCTGGCCTCAGTGACGGATTATTACAATTTCAGTGGATATAACCGGATTTCGATGGACGATTCCTACTATTTTGAGACCAGTCATTTTACCCCGCAGGCTGCGGATCTTATCATGGATATTATGCAGAATGGCGGGAATGAGGATGAAATTTTGATACAGGGCTTCGGAAAATATGTGACAGCCGATAATGCTTCGGAATTTATTGAGACACTACGTTTTCAGGCCTATACGACCGGGGCGCTGAAGGCGGAGTAGGAGATAAGGCGAGCTCATGGGATAATGAAAGACCGAGGAACTGTTATAAAATATTGTGTTAGAGATTTTAAGGTTAAGATTGGTGTTTATCCGAGTTGATCCCCAATTTTTCCCGTGCTTCGGATTCGGTAAGATGCATTGTTTTCATAAGGTTTTGTAATAATTCCTTTTCTTTTTCAGCTTCGCCCTCTAAATATCCTTCACGCTTCATATCCATATCATTTACATACGTTTTCAAATACTCCGACCTCCATTCCTCATTCAGTCTTGCATTTTTCACTTCTTTATCAAGCAGTCTGGTAAATTCATCCTCTGCATGTTCATTTTCAACATAACTTAGAAATTTCTTAATCCCTTCCGGTGCTTCTGATAAATCTGCGGTAGTATTGTAAAAGATCCAGTTCATCTTATCATAAAGCTGAATGCTATCGTCCTCATCACATGTCATGTGAAAATGATATACATATTTTCCTTTTCCAAACGGATCATAAGTACATATGAAAATGATATATGTTTCCTTCAAAAATATATAATCAGTTCCACTGGACAAAATCTCCTGATCTATCATGCCCTGATAGTACCGGATGCGAAGAGGCAGTTCCTTCTGCACCATCTTGTTATTGGATTTATTCTGCATTTCCGTGTCTACAACGCGTCCATTCTCATCTTCCAGATACATATCCAGTTTTACATACTTAGATGAGCTTCGGTGATGTAAAAATTTTTCGCGTTCTGCTTCTGTGACGGCTCCAATTTTTACCGGTGTCAAAAGATCTGCCATCTTTTGTGCAATCATGGGGTTTTGAGTTACCTTTCCGAACATAAATTTGTTCCGAATTGTGAGTTTTTCATACATGTTTTTGCCAGCATTGTTCATAGGCGGCTCCTTTCGTTGCATTTGCATTGGCAGGAACTTCTTTAGAACAAATTTTGCACAGATCATATCTTCTTTTGCCTGTTCCTTTACAAATCCCTGCCCTTATTTAGTTACAAGCATGGATTTTCTAAAAGATAAACAGATATGATGGCATGCATCATAAAGATATGTTTTGTCGGAAACAGAAAATCTCCGAAAAGAAAATATGCTTTGCGATAACTATACCATCATTGCAAACCATTTACAATTCTTATTTTGAAAAGTTTTTTACAAAAAAATGTTCATTATCCGGAATTTTAAGACAATTAAAAATTACAGTCTGGACAAATGAAACGCATTGTGCTATATTTTATCCACAAGCCACACATCGCGTGGCAATCTCCGGTACTACCGGTTCTTATGAGCATATCGCTCAAAATCTCAATTATTAAATTACATCACAATTTAACAGACAGGAATGATGCCTATGGGTGTTTAAGATTTTTTTATGCTGAAAAGATTTATAAAACTATATTTGCATGAAGGAGTCTGAAATGAAAAAGAGAATATGGAAATGGAAAATCCGTAAAAATAAAATATGGGAAAGCAAACTATGGAAAAGGAAAATGCGTAAAATCAGACGGAAGCAATTTGTACTTTTTTTTGCATGTGCACTGATGCTTGCGGCAAATACGCAAAATATATGGGCATATGATTATCAGATGACAGGAGCCTATCAGGATGGAAAGGTGACAATCACGGCACTGGGAGCCGGACAGAATATCAATGGATATTCGACGCTTTCGGGATACCGGGTTGATTATGAGCTGACAGAAAACTTTATTGCGTTTTCCAAGTATGACGGCTGCGATTTTTATGTGGGGAATAACCTCAATCCGTCCGGTGGATGTCACTTTGCTTACAAGCCCAATGGTGAAATCTGGCAGCAGGGAGCATTGAATTTGGGCGCTATTTATGATGGAAGAAGCGTTGGCAGTGCAGAACCGGATGTTAATAATACTGTACGGGCTTCTTTTCAGGTTGGATCACTTGCGGAGCTTCCGGAGTATATCTGTTATACCTATCAGCCTGCGGGTGGTGCATACCTTCATATCTCCGAATCTTATGGTCACGATCATCACGTCTGGTATTATCAAAATCTGAAAAATGTTACTCCGCAAAATACAGCCAGTATTGATACGGTAGCGCCCATTGTTGCCTGCGATGTCATTCCTTCGGGAACTACGGCCGTGTCAAATGGCAGGACATGGGGATCGGCTGCTGTTTTAAGTGCGACCGCTACAGATCACCAGTCACGTCCGGGTGGCATGCGTTTTTATAAGAGCGGAACGGAGATACATTCGGCAGGGAACGGAGCCAATGCGGAGAGCATTACCGAACAATACCGGGTAAGTGCAAACGGAAGCTATCAGGTAAAGGCCTTTGATCAGCTGGGAAATGAAAGTGGGGCTCATACAGTAAATGTTGACTGTATTGATACGACGGCGCCGACAATTTCTTCCTTCCGGATAAATAAAAGCGACTATTGTACCAGTGCTATCCTGACGGTCGATTCCTCCGACAGGGAGAGCGGGCTGCATCAGGCGGCATATTCCTTCAACAATGGAACGTGGTCCTCATCCAACCGGTTTACAGTTACGGAAAACGGAACCTACCATGTAAAGGTAAGAGACGCTGTGGGAAATGAAGCAACACAGAGCATAACGGTAACCAATATTGATCGTACCGTACCGACAATTCACAGTGTTACAGGCAATGAGAAAAAATTCTGCCTGGAAAATGAAATTGAGGTTGTGGCAAGTGATAGTGGAAGTGGACTGCATAAACAGGCCTATTCCTTTCATAACGGTGCATGGACGGAGAGCAATAAATTTACCGTAAAAGAAAATGGAACATATGTTGTGCGCGTGCGTGATGCTGTGGGAAATATTGCCGAGCAGAGTACGACAATTTCCAATGTGGACTGTGAAAAGCCAAAGCTTGAGGCAGATGTCAGGAAGCGTGGAGAAGGTGTTAGTATCAGGGATGAGGAATGGACCAATGAAAAGTTTATTCATATTGATGCCACCGATGAAAAATCCGGTATGGCTAGAGTGACATTACAGAAAATGGATGATGGGTTTGTTAAAAGCTTCGCCGCAGAACAAAATGGAAAAAAAGAGATGCGCATTGATACGGACAGCATTCCATCCGGTGTCTATGAGATAACAGCTTATGATGTTTTGGGAAATATGGAATCCGCTCGTGTGACAGTTGATCATGTGGACAATACCCCTCCGGTTATCGAATCGGTAACGCAGCTTCCGATTGGAGATGAAAAAGTCCGGATCAGTGTATCGGCAAATGATTGTGATGGGAGCGGACTTTCAAAAGAGGCTTATTCCTTTGATAATGGGAAAACCTGGCAGGAGGATAACTTTAAGGATGTAGATAAAAACGGCGATTATGAGATCGTTGTGCGTGACAATATGGGACTGACTGCCAAAAAGAGTGAGAATGTCAGCAGTATTGTAAAAAAAGAAGAGCCGGACAATGGAGATCATGGTGGTAATGGCGGAAGCGGTGATGGTGATGGAAACGGAAACGATGGAGGCAACACCGGAAATAACGATAGCGGAAATAGCAATAATCCGGGAAATGACGATGGTGGAAACGGAAAAGACAATGACAACTCCAACAATAATCATGACAGCAACGCTTCAGAGGCCGACAAAAAATCTGATATGAATAAAAGTAAAACCACCAAAGAAAATACCAAATCTTCAAAAAAACCTTCATCCAGCGAAAAAACCGCTTCTGACGACCGTTCATATGAAAATTTTCATGAAGAAAACACGTCACAGTTGAATGATCAAAATAAAGACAATGCGGAAAACAGTACTTTCAAGGAAAAGATGCAGGAAAAACTGAGCAGCCATGAGGTTGAAGTCAATGAAATGGATAACAAAGCTGCGGCGAAAGATAAAGGAAAAAAGACCGTGCGAAAGGTTGCGGCAGCCGTTCTTGCGGCAATATTGGTTGCGGGACTTACGGCATTCGGACTTTATTTCCTGCTTACGGCTCTGCACTATAGCTGTGTGGTATATGAAGTCAGTGAGTGCAATGAACGAAAGAGACTGACACGTATTTTCTTAAAATGTGTTATTGGTGACTGGGTTGTTGAGGTGCCGGATCGCAAGCTTGGCAATCTGGGTACCGGACGATATGTGTTTGTTTTTAAGGAAGCCTTCGTAAAAGAATGTGAAGGAGATTATGCGATTATTGAGATAGACAGGAAGCGTATCCGCGAAGAGATACGGGAGGAAATCGAGGTGCAGGTATCATGAAAAGTACAAATGGAAAAATAGAATAAAGGACAAATAGAATAAAAGCCCGAATCGTTGAAACCGAATCCATGGCATGATATAATACTCAGATGATGCGGTTAAAAATGTTATTGATTTTCTGACATTCCGATTCCGGCATCATAACGATATTACAAATTTTGGAAGGTTGCGTATATTCATGAACAAACAAAGCAAAACGATAACAGGAACTGCAGTATGTGTCTTGATTGTTCTTTCTTTAGTTGCAGCCTTTGTTAAAATCATGACCGGATTTGATATTGATGAAGCCTATGCCCTTGCTCTGCCTTATCGTGCCTTGCAGGGGGACAGGCTTTTTCAGGATATGTGGGAAGTTCACCAGACTTCTTATTTTATGCCTTACCTGTTTATAAAGCTTTATGCGATGATCATGCCTTCAATGGAGTATCTTGTGCTGTATATGAGGGCTGTGACGGCTATTATCCATATCGGTATGTCCGCGCTGGTATATGTTTCCTGCAAAAAAACGGCTGTTTTGGAGGAACGCAGTGACGGAAAGGCAATTGCCTTTATTGCGGCATTGATTTATTGCAGCTTTCTTCCGAAATGGATGCTCGATATGGACTTTTCGATGCAGCAGTTGTGGTTTTTTACTTTGTTTTTGATTTTCCTTTTTAAAGGAATAAAAACAGAAAATACAAACAGAGCCATGTTGTTTCTGTTTTTGTCGGGGCTTTCTCTGGCTATGGAGGTACTGGCTTATCCGGGAATGGTGCTTTGCTATCCGGCGGCGATTGTCTGTCTGATTATTTGTGGAAAGCAGAAAAAAGCAGCTTTATCACAAACGTGGCAGCAGTCAGTGATAAAGCCGTTTATATGGCTCAGTCTGGGATGTCTGGCGGCGGCAGGTATTTTCTTTGCAGCTGTTTTCCGGTATATGAGCCTGCAGGAGCTTTTGGATGCCGTTCCAAAGGTTTTTATGGACGGTGCACATCAGTATGATTTTGCCACAAAGCTTTCCCAGTATCTGATGCAGTGGCTGGAGGTTTTGGTACAGTCTGCGATTTTACTGGTTCCGGCGGCTATAGTAACAGTCGCCATATGGCTTCTTTTAAAAAAGCCGGACCGTACATTGGGCTTTTTACTATGCATTGTCTTTGAAATAGAGACCGCGGCGTTGATTACCTTTGCCGGACTTGTGGTTACCTGGGGACCGTTTCGTCTGCAGGTAAGATATATTATTCAGTTTGCTATGGCACTGTACCTGATAGCATTTGGTAAAAAACAGGATGCTTCAGAGCTTTGGAATGTTCAAAATGGTCAGCGAAAACAGCCGCTTTTGGAGCTGCGGTGGATCTGGTGGTTTTCGCTTGCGGCATTTTTAGGTGTGCTGTTAGCTTCCAATGTGGGGCCTACCAGCAGTGCTTCTTATCTGGTGATCGGAAATATGCTTTTTGTGGGACTGACACTTCTCATAGGAAGTGAGAAGGAAAAAAAGATCCGGCTTCTGACATGGATCGGAGCAATCCTGTTTGTAACGAGTCTTTTGATGTGCAAGGGCTTTTACATGCGCAATACAGAGTATGTTCCGGGAGATATTACCGATGGACTTGTGCAGGTAAAAGAGGGACCTTTGCATGGTATTTATGTAAAAAAAGAGGATGCTCTTCGTTTTACATCTGACTATCATACAATACAGGAAAATACCACAAAGGATGATCAGGTGCTCTTTATGGGAACGGAAAGTCTGTGCAATCTGTATGCAAATGGCAGGATCGTCAGTCCGACTACCATCAGTACACCGGCATTCAATGAACAATGGGTAGAATATTTTGAACTGTATCCGGAAAAACAACCGACTGTTATCTTCCTGGCAAAAAATACGGTTGATAACAGGGAAAAGTTTTTTGCAAAAAATCCGTTTGGTATTTGGATTGCAAAGAATTATAATGTAGAATGTATGCAGGAGACAGATTCACTCTGCATTATCCGTAAACGATAACAATTAAAAATGCATAAATAAAAGAAATATAGATAAACAGGAGAAAAATCATGAGCTGGGAAGATAATGTCCGCAAGGTTGTCCCGTACACTCCGGGAGAGCAGCCTCAAAATCCAAATGTGATCAAGTTAAATACAAATGAATGTCCTTATCCGCCTGCACCGGGGGTGGCAAAGGCATTGCAGAGCTTTCAGGCAGATGCATTGAGACTGTATCCGGATCCGGCAGCATCCGATCTGACAAAGGCACTGGCAGCTTATTACGGTGTAAAGCAGTCGGAGGTCTTTGTAGGTGTTGGGTCGGATGATGTGCTTGCCATGATCTTTATGACTTTTTTTAATAGTAAAAAGCCATTGCTGTTTCCGGACATTACCTATTCATTTTATGATGTATGGGCAGATCTTTTCCGGATCCCGTATCGCCAGATCCCGCTCAATGATGAATTTGAGATCAATAAAGAGGATTATATCGGTAAAGAATGTGGGGGAATTATCTTTCCCAATCCCAATGCACCGACCGGTGTTTTAGTAGATCTTGCATTTATTGAAGACATTGTAAAGGCCAATCCGGATGTCATTGTCGTTGTGGATGAAGCATATATTGACTTTGGGGGCATCAGTGCGCTGCCTCTGATTAAAAAATATGATAATCTGCTGGTTGTTCAGACCTTTTCAAAATCAAGGGCCATGGCAGGTATCCGCATCGGATATACGTTTGGCTGTGAAAAACTGATCAAGTACCTAAGTGATGTTAAATTTTCTTTTAACTCTTATACCATGAACCGTCCGGCACTTTCACTCGGTGTAGAGGCTGTGCGTGATGATGCATATTTTAAAGAAATTGTTGGTAAAATTGTAAATACAAGAGAATGGGTAAAAAAAGAGTTGAAAGAGCTGGGATTTGTTTTTAAGGATTCCATGAGTAATTTCATTTTTGCGACCCACCCGGATTATGATATTGTAAATATCTTTGAAGAACTCCGGAAAAGAGATATTTATGTACGTCATTTTAATGGCGAACGTATCAGGGATTATCTGCGGATAACCATTGGTACAGATGAGGAAATGAAGACATTAATTAATACTATAAAGGAGATTGTTGCATGTTAAAACACTATCTGATTATCTTTTTTGTATCGATGGTACCGTTAATTGAATTAAGAGGGGCAATCCCCTACGCGGTGGCCTTTATTCAGGCGGGATCTCCGCTTAGTCTGCCGCTTTGCTATGTGATCGCAGTGCTTGGCAATATGCTTCCTGTGCCGTTTATTTTCTTTTTTGCAAGAAAAGTTCTGGAATGGGGCTGTGATAAGCCGGTTATTGGCAAATTCTTTACATTCTGTCTTGAAAAAGGGCATAAGGGTGGTGAAAAGCTGAAAGAGAAAGCCGGAAGAGGCTTGTTTGTAGCTCTGCTTTTGTTTGTTGGAATTCCTCTTCCCGGAACAGGTGCCTGGACGGGAACTCTTGCCGCAAGTATTCTGGATATGGATTTTAAGCAGAGTGTAACTGCCGTCATGCTCGGCGTTGTTCTTGCCGGTGTTATTATGGGAATTGTCAGCGCAGGTGTATTTGGAGCCATCTTTGCATTATAAGGATCTAAGAGCCTGACGGATACTTCAATTAATAAAAAAGCTTTCGTATATGAGGATTGAGATATGGATGAAGCATATACCGGTTTCGCTTTTGTATATGATATGTTTATGGATACAACCCCTTATGAAAAATGGGGCAGCTTCTTAAGTGACAGTTTAAAAGAATACGGGATTTGTGATGGGATCGTGCTGGATCTGGGCTGCGGAACCGGTGTCATGACTGAATATCTTGCAAAAAAAGGGTATGACATGATCGGGGTAGACAATTCCTATGATATGCTGGATGTCGCCGCACAAAAACAGGCAGATCGCATGAGCACGGGGACAGAAGCTTCCGATTACAATATTTTGTATCTGTGTCAGGATATGAGAGAGTTTGAATTGTATGGTACGGTGGCGGCTGTTTACAGTATCTGCGACAGTATCAATTATATTACGGAGCCCAAAGAGCTTCAGACGGTCTTTGAACTGGTCAACAATTATCTTGATCCCGGCGGATTATTTATCTTCGATTTTAATACGGAATATAAATATCGTGAAGTGATCGGTGATACCGTGATCGCGGAAAACCGGGACGAAGGCAGCTTTATCTGGGAAAATGCCTATGATGAGGAAACAAAGATCAATGAGTATGATCTGACAATTTTTGCTCCGAGCGGAGAGAAAGAGCTTTATGAAAAGCATGAAGAGGTTCATTTCCAAAGAGGCTATACACTGGAAGAAATGAAAAAACTGCTGGAAGCCGCCGGTATGATCTTTGAAAAGGCATTGGATGCCGATACACAGGCAGAGGTAACAGACCGTAGCGAACGTATCTATGTTTTTGCCAGAGAGTGCGGTAAGTAAAAAATATCAGCAAACAGATATCAAAAAGATTAGAAAACAGATGCCGGCAGGCAGGTATCAAAAATACCGGTAAATATTTTATATCAGACTTTACAGATAAAAATGGAGAACAGACGATGAATGATTATATTGTAAGAGCAACAGCTGCAAATGCACAGATCAGGGCGTTTGCGGCCACAACCAAAAATCTTGTGGAGTTTGCAAGAAACGCACACGGGACAAGCCCGGTGGCAACCGCTGCACTCGGCAGGCTTTTGACAGCCGGGGCCATGATGGGTTCGATGTTAAAAGATGAGGATGACCTGCTTACTTTGCAGATCAAGGGAGACGGTCCGCTGCATGGAGTGATAGTAACAGCCGATTCCAAAGCAAGGGTAAAGGGCTATGTGGACAATCCGCAGGTTATGCTGCCACCCAATGCGATCGGCAAGCTGGATGTCGGCGGTGCGGTTGGACATGGCATTCTGACGGTTATCCGTGATCTGGGATTAAAAGAGCCTTATGTCGGACAGACGGCTTTACAGACCGGAGAAATTGCCGAAGATCTGACTTATTATTTTGCAACCTCAGAGCAGATTCCTTCTTCTGTAGGTCTGGGGGTCCTGATGGAAAAAAGCAATACTGTCAAGCAGGCAGGCGGATTTATCATCCAGCTGATGCCTTTTGCCGAAGATGCCGTGATCGACCGGCTGGAAGAAAATCTCAAAAAAATACAGTCTGTTACTTCTATGCTTGATCAGGGGCATACACCGGAGGAAATGCTCTGTACCGTGCTTGAAGGAATGGAAGTTGAAATTACGGATATCATTCCGACTGAATTTTACTGCAACTGTTCTAAAGAGCGGATCGAAAAAGCCATCATCAGTATCGGGGAAAAGGATATTGATGAAATGATCCGGGAAGGGAAAGAAATCGAGGTAAAATGTCACTTCTGCAATATGGGATATCATTTTTCGGTTGAAGAATTAAAGCACTTATTAAAGAAGGCCAAGAAAAAGTGATTTTCTGCTGGGACAGATATCTGCAAAGCATATCAGCAGGTAAGAAGAACATTATATCAGTTATAAAGAAAACAGGCAGGATAAGAAACGGAGAAATAGAATGGAGAACGGTTTTTTAAAGGTAGCGGCGCTGACCCCGCATATCAGGGTTGCAGATCCGATGTACAATGCACAGCAGATCTGTGACTGTATTGACGAAGCAGAAGAAAAAAGAGCAAAGATCATGGTATTTCCGGAGCTCTGCATCACCGGCTACACCTGTCATGACCTTTTTTTGCAGGAAAAATTATTATTGGAAGCAAAGCGGGCACTGAATATCATTGTAGAACATTCAGATGGTGTGGATGGACTGATTTTTGTCGGACTTCCTCTTGAAAGGGAAAACCGTCTTTATAATGTGGCAGCTGTTATCAACTGTGGCGAGATTATGGGTTTTGTCCCCAAGACCTATATTCCCGGATATGGTGAATATTATGAACCACGTCATTTTGCATCCGGTAATGCCACACCGGTCGTGATAGATTATGAAGGTATGGAAGTGCCGTTTGGAACCAATTTATTATTTACGTCAGATGCGATGGAGGGGCTTTGTGTTGCCTGCGAGCTGTGTGAAGATGTCTGGGTAGCCAATCCACCGTCTACAGACCATGCGATCGCCGGAGCCAATGTCATTGTCAATTTATCGGCATCCAATGAGATCGTAGGTAAAAAGGAATACCGTGAGATGCTGGTTAAGGCAACATCGGCACGTCTTGTCTGCGGCTATGTATATGCCAGTGCCGGAGAAGGAGAAAGCACACAGGATGTTGTTTTTTCCGGACACAATATTATCGCCGAAAACGGAACTGTTTTAGCGAGTGAACGCAGCTTTACCTGTAGTCATGTATACAGTGATCTGGATATTTTCAGACTTCGTTCGGAAAGAAGAAGGATGAATTCTTTTTCCAAACCCAACGATAAGGAATATATGATCATTCCGGTCGCGCTTGTAATAGAAGAGGACGTATTGGACAGGACCTTTGACCGCCAGCCGTTTGTGCCAAAGGATCCGGCAATGCGCAATAGCAGATGCGAAGAAATTCTTTCGATACAGTCATACGGCCTGAAAAAGAGACTGGATCATACAAAAGCAAAATCAGCTGTGATCGGAATTTCCGGCGGGCTGGATTCGACACTTGCGCTGCTTGTTACAATGAAGGCTTTTGATCTGTGCGGACTTGACAGAAGTGGGATCAAGGCTGTGACGATGCCGTGCTTTGGAACAACCAGCCGTACCTATGACAATGCCTGCAAGCTGGCTGAAATTGCAGGTGCTGAACTGATCGAGGTCGATATCAAGGCAGCAGTCAACCAGCATTTTAAGGATATCGGACAGGATCCGGATGTCCATGATGTGACCTACGAAAACTGTCAGGCAAGAGAACGTACACAGGTGCTGATGGATTTGGCCAACAAGACCCAAGGTCTGGTCATCGGTACCGGAGATATGTCAGAGCTTGCCTTAGGATGGGCGACATACAATGGCGACCACATGTCCATGTATGGAGTAAATGCGGGCGTGCCCAAGACACTTGTCCGTCATCTGGTCCGGTATTATGCAGATACCTGCAAGGATCCGGAGCTTGAAAAAATCCTTTTGGATGTATTGGATACACCGGTAAGTCCTGAGCTTTTGCCACCTGAAAACGGCACGATCTCCCAGAAAACAGAGGATCTGGTCGGACCGTATGAGCTGCATGACTTTTTCCTGTATTACATGCTCCGGTGCGGATTTTCACCGATCAAGGTATTCCGTCTGGCACTGGGCGCTTTTGCCGGTGAATATGACTGTGCTACAATTTATAAATGGATCCGGATTTTTTATCGTAGATTTTTTGCACAGCAGTTTAAACGCTCCTGCCTGCCGGATGGACCGAAGGTCGGAAGCGTTGCCGTATCTCCCAGAGGTGATCTGCGCATGCCCTCTGATGCAAGCGCAGCCATCTGGATGGAAGAGCTGGAAGCATTAGGTCCCGTTTTGAGACACTATAGCAGCTGATGCTTTATCCAAAGAAGTTTGGATCGCCTGAATGAGTATTTGAGAGGTATAGTAATTCTCCTGATCATAAGCGATATCGGAGAGTGCTGTACCTTCTTTTATTTGAGCTGCAATGGAATCAAATGTAGGCTCCATAAGAGGAAACATCGTTGTTACAGCTTCATTTATATTGTTGAGCTCTACCGAATTGATATGGCTTTCATCTACCGTGACCGTGATGTCAACGACCTGATTGTTGAGCGTCAGACTGGTGGAATATACGCCGGGAACATAGGTGGCACTTACCATGGTTTCTACAGTCGTATCCGGTTCCTTTTTCCCGAACATGACAATTAACAGTATGACAAAAAGAATGGCCAGTGCCGCGAAAATAGCGGTATATATCAATTCTTTCATATGAAGGACAACAATTTTTGTTTTATTCTGCATGGGCGACTCCTTTGGTAGTTTGTTGTTATAATTTATGCTTGCAAAAGGGATTTATACCAACTTTTGACGGAAATTTCGCACCGGCTTCTGCCCGGCTCCCCGCCCCGGGGCGTTTGCTATCGGTGTACAATCTCTGATTGTCTGCGTCTAGTGGGAGTAAATGTCACCACACACATTTTTTCGTCGATAAAGGCACGGAAAATAAAAGCACGCCTGCGGCTTGAACGGATTATTTTCCGTACCGGTCTGTTGTCTTTGATGGCATTAACTCCCACACGGCTCGACAAAATCGATTGTACACCGATAGCAAACGCCCCGGGGCGGGGAGCCGGGCAGAAGCCGGTGCGAAGTTTCTTTCCGAAAACATTGACAAAGCAACGGTTAAGTTGGTATGATGTTGAAGAACAAGGGCGTTCTTTCATAGGGGAAGAATGCCCTTTT
>Ga0129312_1001402_pt1 | contig 14250 bp, 13 predicted proteins | sample O827metagenome_FD_94434 | JGI IMG/M metagenome (GOLD analysis project Ga0129312, IMG submission 94434) | Orangutan group fecal microbial communities from Wisconsin, USA - O827 metagenome | ecosystem: Host-associated > Mammals > Digestive system > Large intestine > Fecal | place: USA: Wisconsin... | reverse complement strand
TTCTGATGGCCGGTATGATGGGTATCGATCCGGCACTGTTCGAGGCAGCTGAGGTAGACGGAGCGACATCTACACAGGTATTTACCAGAATTACCTTACCGTTGCTGCGGCCGATCCTGATCTATGTAATGATCACATCACTGATCGGTGGTCTGCAGATGTTCGATGTACCGCAGATCTTTACAAACGGAACCGGTGATCCGGCACAGAGCACAATGACATTGATCATGTATCTGAACAAGCATCTGTTCAGTAAGAACTATGGTATGGGTGGTGCATTATCCGTATTCCTGTTCGTAGTGACCGGTATCCTGAGCTTGATCGTATTTAAGATCAATGCAGCGAGTGAGAAGTAGGAGGTGCGATGATGGAAGATTATAAGACTAGCAAAGGTCTGGGCATGCATGCCCGCAAGACGATCGCATATATCGTATTGATCCTGATCACATTTTTCTGCCTGATCTGGTTCTACATACTGTTTATCAATGCGACACGTTCCAATGGTGAGCTGACGAGAGGTTTCTCTCCGGTTCCCAGCCACTATCTGATTACCAACTGGCAGAATCTGATCGCAGGAACACTGCCGGTCGTACAAGGCATGATCAACAGTATCATCGTATCAACATGCAGCGCAGTATTGAGCGTATACTTCTCAACACTGACCGCATATGCGATCCATGCCTATGATTTTAAGGGCAAGAAGTTTATGGCGACATTCATTCTGGCAGTCATGATGATCCCGACACAGGTCACCGCACTTGGTTTCCTGCAGTTGATAGGCAAGATGCACATGGATGATACATTTACTCCGCTGATCGTACCGGCGATCGCGGCTCCGGTCACCTACTTCTATATGAAGCAGTACATGGAGAGCACACTGCCGCTGGCGATCATCGAAGCAGCACGTATCGACGGATCCGGAGAGTTCCGGGCATTCAACAGCATCGTACTTCCGATGATGAAACCGGCGATCGCCGTACAGGCAATCTTCACATTTGTATCCAGCTGGAACAATTACTTCACTCCGGCGCTGGTATTGCATACCGATACGAAAAAGACACTGCCTATCCTGATCGCACAGTTACGAAGCGCAGATTTCCTGAAGTTTGATATGGGTCAGGTATATGTCATGATCGCATTCTCGATCTTCCCGGTTATCGTGGTATATCTGTTGCTGTCGAAATTCATCGTAGGCGGTGTGGCACTCGGTGGTGTCAAAGGTTAAGCAATTGTTAAATTAAGATTTTCATTTTTGGTATTATTACCTCTCTCTAAATATAAAGAAGCGCATCCTGAAAAACGGATGCGCTTCTTTGTATTATACTGTATGATTTGTAGTCGTGGCGCATTTTCAAGAAAAATAAAAATAAGACTAATGTTTTCTGCTATTCCTCCGATAAATAGATTAGAAAAAGCAATCAGGAGGATTACTTTTTTACATTTCAAGGAAGAAAGTGAAAGGAGATGCCGTTATGCGTATAGATGCATATAATCAGGTAGCAGCGATCTATAAAAGCAGTAAACCTGCTCGCACGACTTCTACAAAAAAAGTAGCAAGCTTTCAGGATCAACTGCAGATCTCTCAGGCGGGACGTGATTATCAGATCGCAAAACAGGCAGTCGCAAATGCTTCAGACATCAGGGAAGATAAGGTCGCAGAGCTGAAGACTAAGGTTGATTCCGGTAATTATAAGGTTGATGCTGGAGATTTTGCTAGTAAATTGTTAGAGAAGTATAACGAATTGTATTCATAGTCGATCAGGACAGACCGATACTGTGAATGAAGTGAACGTGAGAAAGGGAACGGGAACGTGGCAAGTTTGATGGATGACCTGACACAGGTCTTGGAGAATGAGACAGTAGCATATCAGAAACTGACAGAATTATCTGAGAACCTGCGTGAGGCGCTGATCGCTTCAGATGTGTCTGCGGTAGAACAACTGACTGCAGCACAGGAGGAAGTGTCTAATGGGATCCAAAGTCTGGAGTCCAGACGCGCACATATCATGAATGACATCGCTGTCGTGATGAATCAGAAGCCTGAAGAACTCAAGGTATCCACACTCGAACAGTCGCTTGCCAACCAGCCGCTGCAGCAACAGAGACTGGCGAATGCCCGCCTGGAACTCAAACAGACAATGGACCGGCTGAAACGCATCAACCATACAAATCAGACACTGCTTCGCCAGTCTATGGAATTATTGGAATTTGACCTGAATCTGTTTCGCAGCATGCGACAGGCCCCGGAAACAGCTAATTACAACAGATCTGCTGTCAACACAGGCGATCTGCTCGGCAGCAGGGGCTTTGACGCCAAGCAATAACAGACAGGGGGAATCATTATGGCAAATGGAATGCAGGCGCTGTATGTCGGCAGCAGCGGACTACGGTCAGCGCAGAATGCCATTAATACTTCTGCAAATAACCTTGCGAACGTAAATACGACGGGATATGTCCGTCAGCAGGTGCTTTTTGCAGATAAACATTATAATACGTTTGCGTATGCATCTGTCAGTGCGCAGAAAGTAGGCCTTGGTGTAGGAATCGGAGATATCGTACACGCCAGGGATGTTTTTTTAGATAAGACTTATCGTTCGGAAGCCGGACGACAGTCCTATTACAGTGCCTACTATAATGCGATTGATGAGGTGCAGAGTCTATATCAGGAGCTGGAAGGAACCGCCTTTAAGGATGTTCTGATGGGTTCCGGCAGTGACAGGGATTCAAACAGCAGTCTGTGGTCTGCGTTTGAACTGCTGGCACAGGATCCGTCGGATATGACCAATCAGGGACTGGTCATTCAGCGCTCCAATCTGCTGCTTACTCGGGCAAATGCAATATATTCGAGTTTATCCACCTATCAGTCACAAATAAATATTCAGATCTCGAATGACATCGACAGGGTCAATGAGCTGGGCAAACAGATCTATAAGCTTAACCTCGATATCCAGAGTATCGAAGCCGGTGGCACGGAGACCGCATATGATCTGCGTGATGCGCGTGATACCGCACTCGATGAACTGGGCGCACTGGTCAATATGTCATATACCGAGGATGCGACGGGTGTCGTCACAGTCAAGGTAGAGGGACAGTATTTTGTAGATGAGGCTCATATGTATCAGGTTGGCAAACAGGTGGATCGTTCGACCGGTTACGTGAATGCATACTGGCCGTATCTGTCAAATGAGGAAAACGGACAATACACGAATCTGTTCGATTTTTCGCAGCCGATCTCATCCGAATACAATACAGACATCGGAGAGATCAAGGCACTGATCCAGGCACGCGGAGACGGCGTGAAGAATTTTGCTTATCTGGAGGGCGCAGATCCCGAGAAATATGCAAATTCCGTCGGAATGTCCGTGATGGAAGAATCCGAAGCGCAGCTCGATGTGCTGATCCACGGATTGGCGACAAAGATCAACGATATCTTGTCACCGAATACACGCGCGTCATTCAGTGTGTGCACGGAGAATGCGGATGGAACCTACAGTATCACAGAATATAAAAATGTAAAGGTGCTGGACGTAGAAAACTGCCGTCTCGGATCGGATATGAAGATACCACCGCACGAATTGTTTACGAGAGTCGGTGTGCCCGACCGCTATACAGAGGTGACCGATCAGAATGGTAAGACATGGTATATCTACAATGAGGAAGATATCTATGATTGCAAGACAGTGAACCTCGCCGGCCAGAATTATCAGATCTGGGATGAATCCAAGGGTAACGGTTATGTAACAACGATCACCTACGACTCACAGACAGATCAGGCGATCCGCAGTGAAGAAGGCCCCTATGAACAGTGGGAAAAGGAAGGCAATCAGAAGTATATCAAGCAGTTCATATCCGGAAAATCCTATTATGTACTCAATCCGGACTATGCACTGGATACATCCACACAGTACACGCTTGCATCGCTCGGTGTCAATGATGATCTGGAGAACCAGGCAGACCTGTTCCCGCATCTGACACAGGACACACACGAGATTGATTATGGAATGGGTGCTGAACTGACGAACCTGTGGACGACAAAGACATTAAAGATCTATCCCGGATCGGAAGCGACATTCAGCTTCAGCGATTATTATACAGAGATGATCGGCGGGATCGCATCGGCGGGTTCTACCTACGAGTCCACAGCGACGACATTGAACAGTTCTGTATCGGCGATCGATAACAAGCGTCAGCAGGTGACCGGTGTATCGACGGATGAGGAGCTGACCAGCATGATCAAGTATCAGAACGCATACAATGCAGCCAGCCGTTATATCCAGACAGTATCGGATATGATCGAACTGTTAGTAACGAATCTATAAATGAACCAGATAAGATCAAAGATAAGAAAGGAGCGTAACAATGGCTAGTACATTTTTTGGTCTGTCGATCGCATCGTCAGGCTTACGCGCCTATCAGGCATCCGCAAATACAGTTGCCAATAATATATCCAATGTAGATACCAAAGGCTACAGCAAACAGGTCACCAACATGAAAGCCAACCACGCGCTGCGCGGCTATACCGAATATGGTACACTCAGTACGGGTGTATCGGCAGAATCCGTGACACAGGTGCGCAGTGAGTATTATGACAATAAATACTGGCAGTACAGCGGATATCAGGGTGAATATACGGAAAAAGTCAAATTTATGAGTCAGGTTGAGTCTTACTTTCAGGATGATGCTACGCTGAAAGGCTTCTCATCCATATATGCAGAGTTTTTCAATGATATCGACAGCCTGCGTGGTAATCCGGCATCTACATCTGTCCGTAATCAGGTGATCAGCAGTGCCAAAAAATTCTGCAGCTATTTCAATACCGTATCAAGTGGTCTGCAGAAGATACAGGAAGATGTCAATGAGCAGATCAAAATGACTGTCGATGAAGTCAATTCCATCGCACAGAAGGTCGCGCTGCTCAACGACCAGATCAATGATGTGGAGATCAACGGCGGATATGCCAATGATATGAGAGACCAGCGCGCACTGCTCGTCGATCAGCTGTCAACGATGGTGGCGGTCGAGGTCAGGGAGACCAAGGTCGTGAACAGCAATTATCCGGATATGTATACCGGTGCGACGAGCTATACCGTCAAGATCAACGGACTCGAGCTGGTGAGCGACGGACAGTACCGTCAGTTGGAGTGCGAAGCGCGTAAATATAAGGACAATCAGAATGATGCAGAGGGTTTGTACGATATCAAATGGGCAGATAACCATTCTGATTTTTCGGTGACGAGTGCGTTGTCGACCGGCAGCCTGAAGGCAATGATGGAACTGCGTGACGGTAATAATCACGCAAATTTCAGCGGAACCGTGGAAGAGGCGTCCGGCAGACAGCTCGTAGTATCTAATACAAACGTCAAGTCCGAATTGAGCATGAATCTGCCTCCGCAGGGCGTGATCTCGATCGGAAACAGAGAATACACATACTCATCGTTTAGCATGTATCAGACAGCCAGCGGTGAGACGAGATTTTCATTCACGATCAGTTCCGAGACATCCGGTTTGTCTTCTATGATCGGAAGACAGGCTTCCGTCGGAGAGTCGATCGATTATAAGGGAATCTGTTATTATCAGTCGCAGATGAATGAATTTCTGCGTGCGTTCACCAAGGCATTCAACGATATCCAGCACAAGGGAGTGGATCTGAACAAGAACGAGATGGGATCTTTCTTCGTGGCAGAGAGTGTACAGGGAACGGAACTGGGATTTGCAGACGCGGGAAACAGCCGTATCTTATCCACCTCAGACAGCTATTACCGTCTGACAGCGGCCAATCTGAAGATCGCAGATGCGTGCAAGGATCCGTCCATATTTGCTACCGCGTACAAGGAAGATTTTGAAAACGGACAGGATAACCAGACGCTGGTAGAGGAGATGCAGAAGCTGCAAAAAGACGTCGTGATGTACCGCGGCAGCGGTGGAGACCAGTTTCTGGCGACATTGATCAGTGATGTGACCGTAGACAGCGAAGAATCCGAGCTGCTCTCCAAGAATTACACGACGATCGTCAGTACCGTGGAAAAGCAGCGGACATCAGTCTCCGGTGTCGATGAAGATGAGGAGGCGCTGGATCTCGTGAAGTTCCAGAATGCCTATAACTTATGTTCCAAAGTCGTACAGATCATGTCAGAGATGTATGACCGGCTGATCACGAGCACCGGTGTATAGGAGGTAATACGACTATGATGCGAATCACGAATGGTATGATGATGAATACCACCAAGACAAATATCAATAATAATAAAGTATCCGTGGATCGCCTGAATACGCAGATGTCTACGCAGAAGAAGATCACCAAGCCCTCGGATAATCCACTGATCGCGATCAAATCCCTGCGTCTGTCCACAACGCTCAGCCAGATCAACCAGTATTACGGCAACAATATCAAGGATGCGCAGTCATGGATGGATGTGACGGAGACGGCACTTACCAATATGAAGGATATCCTGACTGACGCGTATCGTCTGGCAGTCAACGGATCGACCGGTACGATGACGGACGAAGACCGCAATACCGTACTGACCCAGCTCAAGAGTCTGAGTTCCCAGCTGTATGCGGAGGCGAATGCGGACTATGCAGACCGTACCGTCTTCAGCGGATATAAGACGAATTCGACTGTGACATTCATGAATGCGCTCGAAGCATCCAATGCCAAGTATGAGATCAACGAGCAGCTGAGTATCAATGATATGCAGTCCTATACTTACTACGCGAATAAGCTGGATACGCCGTCTGCCGGTGAAGTACAGAAGCCGGCAGCGAACAAGGTCGGTACACCGAAGGAAGAGGTGTTAAAACGACTGCGTCTCTCCTATAACAAGCTGAGCAATCTGAACAGTCTCTCCTACAATTATGCGGTAGATACGAGCTCTTCCAAGGCAGATGGAACGACCAAAGGTAATGTCACGATCACAGCCGATATGACAGGAACCGCATCGAGCCAGCTCTTCCAGTGGCGCAGTCTGCAGAAGGACAGCGCATTTACTTATCAGGCGGATGCAAAAGGTCAGATGACAGAGGCCTCACTCGAGGATATGAATGGCTATAAGCTGACGATCGCTTCTGATGGCAGTTTCAGTTTTGATCCGTCCGAGCTGGAGGTGAGCGTCCGGAAAACGACGATCAACGGTGTGGAACTGACTAATTATACATTTACGGATAAATCCGGTAATCTGGCATACTCTGCGCAGGAGACGCTGGGTGCTAACGGTCTGAAGACAGCTTATGTCGTAGATACGCAGGGCAACCGCGTGGAACTGGCATATAATAAGGATGGCAAGGTGACGACAGTCACGGATTCACAGGGCAATTCGATCAACACAAATCTGGAGAAGACGATCGCAGATACGGACAGCGCTACGATCACAGTCGCAAACGCAGACGGAAACCCGGCGATGACAGCCAAGGCAGCGCCGGTGGATACCGCTGATCCCACCAAAGGAAGATCATACGAGATCTACACAGAGGATAAGAAGCTGTCGACCAAGCTGAATATCAAGACGATGACGGAACAGCAGTTCAATCATTATCTGGCAGAACTGGCAGCGGATCCTGATGCAGTGACCAAACAGTATAAGGATACGATCATCTATCTGCCTGATTCCGGTGAGATGGTACTCGGAAGCAACATGGCGCAGACGATGGCATCCGAATTTGCGACTTTGAATGTCAACTATGATAAAAACGGTTTTGTCAAGGGCGAGACCAGACCGGAGATGTATTTTAACTGTACCAACAAGTCAGACTTCAGTGCAGCCAATCATATCACATATACCAATTATGATGCGGACGGCAACTGGATCCACCAGAATATCAACTATGCGGTATCCGCCAATCAGGATATGGCGATCAATACCCAGATCCATGATGTGGTGAGTGCAGACTGCTACAGGGATCTGGCAGAGATGACCGATCTCGTGCAGGAAGCGATCAATGCGCACACGACAGTGTCTAACATCAAGACAATGATCAATTCCGGTGATTATACGGATAAGGATCAGGTCGCATACCTGAAAGATTGTCTGGAAAAAGCCGAAAAACAGGTGGCATACGCGGATGATCATCTGCAGAAGGTATTCGGTACACAGATCTCTAATTTTGAGAAATATTTAAATCAGGTTAACCTGACGATCACGGATGTCGGCAGCCGCGGAGATCAGCTGTCGCTGACCGAAAACCGCATGAGCAACCAGAAGACGACATTTACACAGCTCAAATCCAACAATGAGGATGAGGAGCTCTCCGACGTGACGATCGACTATACATCGGCTTTCACGGCATTTCAGGCTTCCCTGAAAGCAGCAGGCAAGATCGATAACATGACATTGTTGGATTACTTATAATATTTGGTGATTTGGAGGAAAACGGCTATGACAGCAGAGACCAGATTATTTGGAACCGTAACGATACCTGATGAGAAACTGATTACATTTCCGGAAGGAATCGTAGGCTTCCCGTTCATGAAACATTTTGCATTGATCCATGATGTGGACAATACGGAGTCACCGATCATGTGGCTGCAATCGATGGAAGAGACGGAGTTTGCGATGCCTGTACTGGAGCCGAACCTGGTGATGGAAGGCTACAATCCGACCGTCAATGACGAGCATCTGGCACCGGTCGGCGACCTCGCACCGGATCAGATCTATGTGCTCGTGACGATCACGGTTCCGCCGCAGATCGAGAAGATGAGTGTGAACCTGAAAGCGCCGATCGTCATCAACATGGCGAATAACAAGGCAGTGCAGATTATCGTAGAGGATGATTTTCAGGTAAAATATCCGATCTATGAGACCCTCAAGAAGAGAAAGGAGGGCGCATCATGTTAGCTTTGACACGTAAAAAAGGAGAATCCCTCGTACTGAACAACGATATCGAGGTGACGATACTGGAGATCCGCGGAGATCAGGTCAAGCTGGGCATCAAGGCACCCAAACAGGTGCCGGTGTACCGCAAGGAAGTCTATCTACAGATCCAGAAGGAGAATGAGGCAGCAGCCAGTGTGGAGAATCTGGCGGCACTCAGGCAGCTTATATAAATTTTATAATAGATAATGTGAGATCTGTCGTACATGAGTGGGATAGAGTTGATGGATTAAACAGTCCTCAACTCTATTTTAAATTGTATTTAATCATAAAAACAGTGGGGAGAGGTTCTGAAGAGGGGAGAACAACGTGACAATAGTTGTAACCGGTGGAGCCGGGTTTATTGGCAGTAATTTTATATTCTATATGTTACGGGAACATCCGGAAGATAGGATTATTTGTCTGGATGCTTTGACTTATGCAGGAAATCTATCAACACTTGCGTCTGTGATGGATCATCCGCAGTTCCGTTTTATTAAGATGGATATTTGTGACCGGCAGGGAGTTGACCGGGTGTTTGAGGAAGAACATCCGGATATAGTGGTCAATTTTGCGGCAGAATCGCATGTGGATCGGTCGATTGAACATCCGGAGATCTTTTTGCAGACAAATATCATCGGAACATCGGTGCTGATGGATGCCTGCAGACAGTATGGCATCAGACGTTTCCATCAGGTATCGACAGATGAAGTCTATGGAGATCTGCCACTTGACCGGCCAGATCTGCTCTTCCGCGAAGATACACCGATCCATACTTCCAGTCCGTATAGTACGTCGAAAGCATCTGCAGATCTGCTGGCGCTGGCTTATCACCGTACGTACGGACTTCCTGTTACGATCAGCCGCTGCTCGAATAATTATGGCCCGTATCAGTTTCCGGAGAAACTTATTCCGCTCATGATTGTGAATGCGCTGTCCGATCAGCCGCTTCCGGTGTATGGAGAGGGCTTGAACGTACGTGACTGGCTGTATGTGGAGGATCATTGCAAAGCGATCGATCTGATCCTGAGAGATGGAACTGCTGGCGAGGTGTACAATATCGGTGGCCATAATGAGATGAAAAATATAGATATTGTAAAGCTGATCTGTGAGTATCTGGATAAGCCGGAAAGCCTGATAACGCACGTCCGTGACCGGAAAGGACACGATATGCGTTATGCAATTGATCCGACCAAGATCCACTCACAGCTGGGGTGGCTTCCGGAAACTATGTTCAAAGACGGCATCCGCAAAACGATACAGTGGTATCTTGATCATAAGGACTGGTGGGAGAATATCATAAACGGCGAGTATCGGAAGTACTATCACGAGATGTATGGCAGGAAAGGTCTGTAAATGAGGATATTTGTGACAGGAGCCGCCGGACAGCTCGGTTATGATGTGATCAAACGGGCAACGGCATGTGGACATGGGGTTGTGGGTTCGGATATCGGGGATCCATCAGATGATGATATATATGATATCAAACTGGATATCACGGACAAGGAAGCAGTACAGCGCACGGTCTTGGACATAAGACCGGATGTAATCGTACATTGTGCAGCATGGACTGCGGTAGATGCGGCAGAAGATCCCGATAATTATGAGAGAGTAAAAGCAGTCAATGTGGATGGCACCCGGTACCTGGCAGATGCTGCCAGAGAGACCGGTGCCAGGATGGTATATATCAGCACGGATTATGTGTTTGACGGAAGTGGCGAACGGCCGTGGGAGCCGGATTGTCAGGAGTATGCACCGCTGAATGTATATGGACAGACGAAACTGGCTGGAGAACTGGCAGTATCCCATACGCTGGACAGATACTTTATTGTCCGCATCGCGTGGGTATTTGGTCTGCATGGTAAAAATTTTGTTAAGACTATGCTGCAGGCTGGAAAGAAACATGCTTCGGTGCGTGTGGTCTGCGACCAGATCGGGACGCCTACATATACGCATGATCTGGCGAGGCTGCTGGTGGATATGATAGAAACAGAGAAATATGGGTATTATCATGTGACGAACGAAGGAGGATATATTTCCTGGTATGAGTTCGCAACGGAGATATACAGGCAGGCTGGAATGCAGACGGGGGTGATCCCGGTCACGACCGCGGAATATGGTCTGTCTCAGGCTGTACGTCCGTTTAACAGCCGGATGGATAAAAGCAAGCTGCAAAGAAATGGGTTTGAACCGCTGCCTGAATGGAAGGACGCATTGCACAGATACTTAAAAGAACTGAAGGAACAGGGAGGGATGTAGGGTGAAGGGAATCGTATTAGCAGGAGGTGCGGGGACGCGTCTGTACCCATTGACCATGGTGACAAGTAAACAGCTGTTGCCGGTCTATGACAAGCCTATGATCTACTATCCGCTGTCTACCCTTATGCTTGCGGGTATCCGTGATATCCTGATCATTTCCACACCGGAGGATACACCACGGTTTGAAGAACTGCTTTCAGACGGCGCGCAGTTCGGACTGCACTTATCCTATCAGGTACAGCCGTCGCCGGATGGACTTGCACAGGCATTCCTGCTGGGGCGGGAATTTATCGGGGATGAGCCCTGCGCAATGGTCTTGGGAGATAATATCTTTTATGGAAACGGATTCGGGAAGATCCTCCGTGCAGCGGCGGAGGATGCCGCGAGAGGAAATGCCACAGTGTTCGGATATTATGTCAATGATCCGGAGCGGTTCGGTGTCGTAGAATTTGATACAGCCGGTAAGGCGGTTTCGATTGAGGAAAAACCGGAAACACCAAAGAGTAATTATGCGGTTACCGGGCTGTATTTCTATCCGGCCGGTGTGAGTGACAGGGCGGCTGAGGTGCGACCTTCGGAACGCGGAGAACTGGAGATCACGTCACTGAATGAAATGTATCTGCAAAGTCAGGAGTTACATGTACGCCTGTTGGGACGGGGCTTTGCCTGGCTGGACACCGGGACGGTGGACAGCCTGATCGAAGCAGCAGAATTTGTACAGATGATTGAGCGCAGGCAGGGAATTAAGATCTCTGCGCCTGAGGAGATCGCATACGTTAATGGATGGATAGACCGGGAACAGCTGCTGGAATCGGCCATGCGTTATGGGAAGAGTCCTTATGGGGAACATCTGAATGCTGTTGCGGAAGGAAAAGTGAGATATTAGATACAGTCAGAAAAGGAAACAGGACGAATGGGTCAGATCAGAGTTGAAAAGAATGCAGGCGGGATAGAAGGATTATGTGTGATTACTCCGACCGTACATGGGGACGAGCGTGGATATTTCATGGAGACATACAATGAGAATGATATGAAAGCGGCCGGGCTGGATATCAGATTTGTGCAGGATAACCAGTCGATGTCGGTAAAAGGAGTGCTCAGGGGTCTGCACTACCAGATACGGTATCCGCAGTGCAAACTGGTGCGGGTGCTTCGGGGAAGTGTATTTGATGTAGTGGTTGATCTGAGAAAAGGATCAGAAACCTATGGAAAGTGGTACGGATTAGTGCTTACAGGAGAAAACAGAAAACAGTTTCTGATCCCGGAGGGATTTGCACATGGATTCCTCGTGTTGTCCGAACAGGCAGAATTCTGCTATAAAGTAAGTGATTTCTGGCATCCGGATGATGAGGGCGGTTTGGCATGGAATGATCCGAAGATCGGTATTAAGTGGCCGGCTGTAAAGGGTATTTATCGGGGAAATGCATCAGCTGAAGGATATATGTTGGAAGATGGATCACCACTGATCATGTCTGAAAAGGATCGATGCTGGGGAAACTTTGATGGTGAATAAAAAATTAATATAAAGTTTTGGGGGTTGAAGCCGATATAAGAAGTGACAGCCCAAAGTTAGGCAACAGATGATGGCCAGGTCTGTTGCATCTATTGAATCACACGGAGGTGGCAGACATGACTATGGAACCGATTCAAAATGCGACTGTATCATATCAGGGAAGTGGAGCATCAGTCGACAAAACACAGAATGTACAGAAAGCTACCGTGCCGACGCCGGAACGGACAGCGGCAGTCGCACAGCAGGCAAAGACAACAACCGACAGTGACAAGGTATCAGATAAGAATCTGACCCCGGAAAAAGTATCCGACAGCTCATTAAAGAAAGCTGTCGAGGATATCAACCGCAAATCAGCCAGTACAGAAGCAGTATTCGGCTATCACGAGGGAACGAACCGCGTCACGATCAAGATCATAGACAAGGACACCAAACAGGTCAAGAAGGAGTATCCGGCGGAAGAGACACTGGATATGATCCAGAAGATCTGGGAGATGGCGGGACTCATGGTAGATGAGAAACGTTAAAAGGAGGTAACAGATATGCCTATCAGAATCACAGGAATGAACTCAGGACTGGATACCGAAGCACTCGTATCGGAGCTCGTATCCGCCTATAAACAAAAAGGAACCAAATACGAAAAAGCACAGACCAAGATTTCATGGAAGCAGGAAGCATGGAAGTCACTCAGCTCCAAGACCTACAGTTTCCGTACCGGACTGGATAAGATGCGTTTCTCATCCGGATATAATCTGAAGACGACATCCGTATCGAATGCATCCAAGGCATCGATCACAGCCAGCAATAATGCGGTCAACGGAACACAGACGTTAGAGATCAAGCAGCTCGCAAAGAGCGGCTATCTGACGGGTGGGAAAATAGCAAAATCCGACGGATCGGCAGTGGAATCCACGACGACAATGGGAGATCTTGGATTATCTGGTGAAGGTGAGATCGGTGTCAATGGCAAACAGATTACGATCAATAATTCAACAACCGTCAGCGAAGTAATTTCCAAACTGAACGATGCCGGTGTAAAGGCCAGCTTTGATGCGACAAACCAGCGTATCTTTGTGAGTTCTACAGCAAGCGGAAAAGATGCGGATTTTACGATTACAGCGCTTGATGAGACTGGTACTGATGCGTTGCGTGCGTTGGGCTTACATGTTAAATCAGAATCAGCAACCAATGCATATAAGAAATATGCGGATGCATATAGTGGAAAGTCTGATACAGAACTGGAAGATGTGCTGAAAAATTATGATACCAGTGCAAATGATTCTGACAGCCTGATCGCAAATTTCGCAAAGGAGTATCAGGCGGCAGAGGATGAGACAACCAGAGCAGAGATTGTAAAGGGATTCAGTAAATTTATTTCTTATGCTGATGCTGTGCAGTCAAAGACTGATAGTGAAATGGGATATAACACAGATGGCAAGCGCATAGATGGGCAGGACGCTAAAATTATACTAAATGGGGCGGAATTTACATCAACGGGTAATACGTTCAGCGTCAATGGATTGACGATTAACGCATTGGCTGTGACAGATGATGGTGAGGAACTGACTGTCACAACTACCACGGATAATCAGGGCATCTATGATAAGATCAAGGACTTTTTATCTGATTATAATG
>Ga0129312_1001399_pt1 | contig 14264 bp, 12 predicted proteins | sample O827metagenome_FD_94434 | JGI IMG/M metagenome (GOLD analysis project Ga0129312, IMG submission 94434) | Orangutan group fecal microbial communities from Wisconsin, USA - O827 metagenome | ecosystem: Host-associated > Mammals > Digestive system > Large intestine > Fecal | place: USA: Wisconsin... | reverse complement strand
AGCCTCCGGCAGAATTGCAGAGATGCACAGAAGAATATGTCATGCATTGCATGACGAGCATCTCGCAGCAAGAATACCGAGGGCATTCTTGAATTGTAGAGTAAATGAGCATTGCTTTGTGAAAATCTTTGCTGAAAACCAGCTTTATGACTGTCTGCTTCATTGACTTTTCAAAGTGCCTGTGATACGCTTAACTACTAGGAAAAAAAGAACAATTCGTCCGTATAAAACCCAAAAGGAGTGATTTGATTATGTGTAAAACCTGCAAAGGAAAATATTATATGACAACAGCGATTGCCTACACATCAGGCAAACCGCACATTGGAAATACTTATGAGATCGTGCTGGCAGACAGCATCGCCCGTTACAAACGTCAGGAAGGTTATGACGTATACTTCCAGACCGGAACAGACGAGCATGGTCAGAAAATCGAGTTAAAGGCAGAGGCAGCCGGCGTGACACCGAAGGAGTATGTTGACAAGACTGCCGGAGAAGTAAAACGGATCTGGGATCTGATGAATGCTTCTTATGACAACTTCATTCGTACAACCGATGAGGATCATGAGAAACAGGTGCAGAAAATTTTCAAAAGACTGTACGATCAGGGAGATATTTACAAAGGATATTATGAAGGAATGTACTGTACACCGTGCGAGTCTTTCTTCACAGAGTCTCAGCTGGTAGATGGCAAATGCCCGGACTGCGGCCGTGAGGTTCAGCCGGCTCAGGAGGAAGCATATTTCTTTAAAATGAGCAAATATGCGGATCGTCTGATCGACTATATCAATACACATCCGGAATTTATCCAGCCGGTTTCCAGAAAAAATGAGATGATGAACAACTTCCTGCTTCCGGGATTACAGGATCTGTGTGTATCCAGAACATCCTTCAGCTGGGGTATTCCGGTAGATTTTGATCCGAAGCATGTCGTATATGTATGGCTGGATGCACTGACAAACTATATTACAAAAATCGGTTACGATGCAGATGGAAATTCTTCTGACCTGTTCAAGAAAAACTGGCCGGCAGATCTTCATCTGATCGGTAAAGATATCATCCGTTTCCATACTATTTACTGGCCGATCTTCCTGATGGCACTGGATCTTCCGTTGCCAAAGCAGGTATTTGGTCATCCATGGCTGCTTCAGGGCGATGGAAAAATGAGTAAATCAAAGGGCAACGTACTGTATGCAGACGAGCTGGTAGATTTCTTCGGCGTAGATGCAGTTCGTTACTTTGTACTTCATGAGATGCCGTTTGAAAATGACGGAACCATTTCCTGGGAGCTGATGGTAGAGCGCGTAAACTCCGACCTTGCAAATACCCTTGGAAATCTTGTAAACCGTACGATCTCCATGAGCAACAAATATTTCGGCGGCGTGGTAAACAAAACGGGTGTGGTGGAGGACGTAGATGCCGACCTCAAGGCCGTTGTGACAGGAACCCGCGACAAAGTAGCTGCAAAAATGGATCAGTTACGTGTGGCAGATGCAATTTCAGAAGTATTTACCTTATTCAAGAGATGTAATAAATATATCGACGAAACTATGCCTTGGGCACTTGCAAAAGATGAGGCAAAACAGGATCGTCTGGCAGAGGTTCTCTACAACCTGGTAGAGAGTATCAATATCGGTGCAGAGCTGTTAAAGAGCTACCTGCCGGAGACATCTGCAAAAATCCTTGCTCAGATCAACGGCGCAGAGCGCGATTTTGACGATCTGGCAACCTTTGGTCTGCGTGAGAATGGTCTGAAAGTGACAGATGCACCGGAAATCCTGTTTGCACGTCTGGATCTTGCAGAAGTTATGAAGAAAGTAGAAGAGCTTCATCCACAGGTTACAGAAGAAGCACAGGCTAAGGAAGCAGAGGCAGATGAAGAAGTAATCGACATTGAGCCAAAAGAAGAAATTTCTTTTGAGGATTTTGGAAAAATGCAGTTCCAGGTTGGTGAGATCATTGCCTGCGAAAAGGTGAAAAAATCCAAAAAACTGCTTTGCTCTCAGGTAAAAATCGGAAGCCAGGTAAAACAGATTGTTTCCGGAATTCAGAAACATTACACACCGGAAGAGATGGTTGGTAAGAAAGTGATGGTACTTGTAAATTTGAAACCGGCAAAACTGGCAGGCGTACTTTCAGAAGGTATGCTGTTATGTGCAGAGGATGCAGAGGGTAATCTGTCTCTGATGACACCGGAGAAAGCGATGCCATCCGGAGCGGAGATCTGCTAATGATTTTTGACACACATGCACATTATGATGATGAACAGTTTGATACAGACAGAGATGCACTGCTTCGCGGCATGACGGAGCAGAATGTCGGCACGATCATAAATGTCGGTGCATCTTTGGAAGGCTGCCGGCGCAGTGTGGAGCTGTCACATCAGTATCCATTTATCTATGCAGCTGTAGGCGTTCACCCGGATGAGGTGGGAGATTTAAATGAGGAGTCTTTTGCCCGTCTGCGGGAAACCGCCCGCACGGAAGAAAAAGTAGTCGCTATCGGTGAGATTGGTCTGGATTATCACTGGGATGTTCAGCCGCATGAAGTGCAGCAGCACTGGTTTGTTCGTCAGATGGAACTGGCAGATGAATTGGATCTGCCGATTGCGGTACACAGCCGGGATGCGGCAAAAGATACCTTTGATCTGATCGCGGCCCGTGGGAAGCATCAGCGCGGTGTGATCCATTGTTATTCTTATTCACCTGAGATGGCGCAGGAATATGTGAAACTCGGATACCATATCGGACTCGGCGGTGTCGTTACATTTAAAAATGCAAAAAGGGCAAAAGAAACGGCCAGACAGATTCCGCTGGATCGCATTTTACTGGAAACGGACTGCCCGTATATGGCACCGACACCATTTCGTGGAAAACGTAACAATTCCGCATACATTGATTATGTGGCGCAGGAAATCGCAGATCTGAAAGGAATTTCCAAAGAAGAAGTGATCGCTGTTACCGAAGAAAATGCAAAGAAGTTATTTGCAATTATTTGATAAGATGGCTCTGAATCGTTGAAATATAGGAGAATCATATGAGTGAAAACAGACCAAAACCGTATCTTGGAAATCCGCAGGAGACCATTGCGGTATTAAATCGTTATAAATTTGCATTTCAGAAAAAGTTCGGTCAGAATTTCCTGATTGATACCCATGTACTGGAGCGCATCATCGATGAGGCAGGTATCACACCGGATGATTTTGTTCTGGAGATCGGACCGGGTATTGGAACTATGACCCAGTATCTGGCCTGCGCAGCCCGTGAAGTTGTGGCAGTGGAGATTGACAAAGTGCTGATCCCGATTCTGGAAGGTGACACGCTGAAAGCATTTGATAACGTAACTGTCATCAATGAAGATATTTTAAAAGTAGATATCAATAAACTGGTGGAAGAGAAAAACGGTGGCCGTCCGATCAAGGTAGTGGCCAATCTGCCATATTACATTACGACACCGATCATCATGGGTCTTTTCGAGAGTCATGTACCTATCGAGAGTATCACGATCATGGTACAGAAGGAAGTCGCAGACCGTATGAAAACCGGCCCTGGTTCCAAAGAATATGGAGCTTTATCTCTGGCGGTACAGTATTATGCCAATCCGGAGATTGTAGCAAATGTTCCGCCGAACTGTTTTATGCCGCGTCCGAATGTCGGTTCCGCAGTGATCCGCCTGACGCGACATGAGACACCTGTGGTTGATGTCAAAGATGAAAAACTGATGTTTCGCATTATCCGTGCTTCTTTCAATCAGCGCAGAAAGACACTGGTCAACGGACTGAAAAATTCCGGTGAGATTAATTTTAGCAAAGAACAGATTGAGGCTGCGATCACAACGATTGACAAACCGCTGACAATCCGTGGTGAAGCACTGACACTTGCGGAATTTGCAGCTTTGTCGAATGCGTTTTCTGAGATGCAGTAAGTATCGGATAAGAATTGAAAATCTGCAGATCATAAGAATATTAAAGTTCTTATGTTTTATGCATTGGTATTAAATAAAAAATGAGTTCCGTATTTCGAAGCAAGAATACGAAGTGTATTTTTGAATGTGAAAAGAAAATATCTGTGGAATAAAAAATAATCTGAGTCATAAAGTTTAGAATGAAAGAAAAATTTAAACTTTATGGCTCAATTTTAATGTTAATCATTTTCGTCCCGTATTTGTTGACAGTCTGGGTGAGAGGCGGTTTTGGAGAAAAACAGGCAGATCCCGTGCAGACTCAGATTGAAGAACAATTACCGTTTGTGGTAGCGAGGGAAATTTCGATAGACAGTGAATCGGAGTGCCTGAAGACGCAGACGATCATCGCCCGAACAAATCTGTGGAAAAGCTATCAGGAAACCATGGAAGAAAAAGCACGATCAAATGAAGATGCAGAATGGTCTGTGTCTGATTCGGGATTAGAAAGTTACACAGAAGAAGAATTAAAGAAACTTTGGGGAATTTCTTATGGATCAAACATGGAAAAACTCAGACAGGCTGTGGATGAGACTTCTGATAAAATCCTGACATATGAGGATTTTCCGATTCAGGCAGCTTACCATTATGCCGCAAACTGCAAAACTCGAAATGCATCCGAAGTTCCGGGACAGGAAGATTACATTTGGCTGCAAAGCGTTGATAGCGAAGATGATATGCTTGCGGATGGATTTTTGTCTGTCAGCTATATGGAAAAACAGGACTTTGTAAATGCATTGACAGCGATTTTTCAGGATGAGGTGCTGGATGTGAATCAAATGCCCGATGCATTGGAATTATCCAAGCGCGACAGCGCAGGTTATGTGACGGAAGTAACCTATGGAACAACGGTGGCAAACGGGGAAGCAGTGCGCCAGGCGTTACATCTGAATTCCGCCTGTTTTTATCTGTCTGAACTTGACGGGAAAATCCGTATCGTTACAAAGGGGATCGGACATGGATTGGGACTCAGCCAATATGGGGCAAATGAACTGGCAAAACAGGGGAAAAACTATCGTGAAATTCTGAACTATTACTACACAGATGTCAGTATTGGAAAGTGGTAGTCGAATTGAATAAATCTATTTTTTTCGGAAAGAATATCAGTAAAACCATAAGTAATAACTGGAATCTGGAGGAGAAAAATGGAAAAACAGAAAAAATTGGAAAATAATGAAAAACGGGAAAAAAGGCGTGAACTTATTTATAGACAAAAATCTTATGTAACGGCGGGGGTGGTGACACTGGTGGCCGTCGTTGCCATGGTGGGGGCATATCAGCATGAGCAAAAATCCGCAAAGAACGAACAGAATGAGACTGTGGCGCTGGCAGAAAATGACTGGGTAGAACCGAAAACAGACGCAGCTTCCACTGTTGATGAGACACAGGAAACAATGGCCACCCGGCCACCGGAGACTCAGGATTCTGACAATCTCGGCGCGCAAAATAATGCGACAGATACCTTACAGACGGATTCGGTGCAGGGAAGTACTGATGCAGGAGCAATCGCAGAGCAGATTCAGACCGGTGAAGAGCCAGTGATGCATTTTTCGGCATCGGACACCATCAGCTGGCCATTGGAAGGAAATGTTATCTTAAACTACAGCATGGATCATTCTGTATATTTTGCTACACTGGATCAGTACAAATATAATCCGGCGGTGATCATTGCGGGGCATGTAAATGACAAAGTGACAGCGGCAGCAGACGGACAAATCATCGGTGTGGACACCACTGCAGAGACAGGACAGACCGTGACCGTTGGTCTGGGAGACAACTATCAGGCAATCTACGGACAGTTGAAAGAACTGGAAGTTTCTGCCGGGGATTATGTCAGCCAGGGAGATACCATCGGTTATCTGGCAGAGCCGACAAAATATTATTCTGTGGAGGGTGCAAACCTGTATTTTGCCATGACAAAGAGCGGAAATCCGATCAATCCACTGGATTATATAAGATAAGGAATGTTTTGGGGTAAGATGTTGTGCGGTAAAAATGCTGATCAAGGATTTATCTCAGTCTGAGTTGAGACTCCCACTTCTGCAAGTGGTGAGTAATAACAAATCTTTTTCAGTGAGAGTTCAATCTCCGACTGAGATAAACGCTCCGCGAGGATGTGCAGTGATTCTGAGATGAATATGTCAGCTTACGCTGACCAGAATCACGCACCAAGTCTCACGTGCGTTCGACTTGAATTGTTATCTGAGTCAGAGTGTTTTTTGAATCATATTTACAGCACACATTTTGCCTGGAATTGTGTATAATAACAATATACCGAATAAAATTCGCAATCGATGAAACGGGATACAGTTTTACGGAAGAGAAGCCTCGGCTGTGTGGTGTCTGACGTCGCATCCGGCAGTGAAGAAAAAACAACGGCATCCGTTTTGGGGATGTATATGGGTAAAGTACAGCAGGTCGATTGCTTTTTATAATATTTTTCAAGTTGAATGTATGTGAGGTTTATAAAAACAGTTTTTTGCATGCTGGCAAAAGCATGTGAGCGTCAGTATTTATATGTAAATCTCACGTATGTTCTGCCTGAATAAGTAAAATTGTATGTATGCCGGTACTTTTTTATGAGATGAACAGAGTAAAATACAAATAAACAGAGAAAAGAACTGATATGAAAGAAGTAACAAGAAATTATACATATATCTTAAAGTGTGGGGATGGAAGTCTCTACACCGGATGGACCAATGATATTGCAGCGCGTCTGGAACAGCATCGCAGTGGAAAAGGAGCAAAATATACACGGGGACGCGGCCCGTTGCAGCTGGTATATCTGGAAGTGTATGATACGAAATCAGAGGCAATGAGCCGTGAGGCAAGAATCAAACGATTTGCAAAAAGCGAAAAATTAAAACTTCTTGCTGCAGAAGGGTGGCGTTCTGAATTGACTGTGGCGGAACAAGATTTGCTGGGATAAAATTTTGCACGAAAATGGAAGAAAAAATCCCCATAGCGTTCGAAGGCTGTATAACGAATACTATGGGGATTTTTTGGATAAATGTCCTAAGGATGTTATCTTGAAATAATCATTTTGCAGATTGGATTTCCCATAGAGGAAAATTTCTGTTCATACTCGGTCATGACATTTCCCTGATTCAGTTTTTCGTTGTGATGCAGATCCCAGGTAAAAGCATCCAGATGCCATCCTGCCGGTTCTGTCTGTTCTAAGGAAAACTGGAACAGATCTTTGTTATCGGTCTTGAATTCTACATGTCCTGCCGGTTTCAAAATTTTGTTATATCTGGCAAGGAAGGTCTGAGAAGTCAGGCGGCGTTTTGCGTGACGATCTTTAGGCCACGGATCGGAGAAGTTCAGGTAAATTCCATCTACTTCATGCTCTGCAAACATATTGCAGATATTTTCTGCATCCATGCGAATGAAGCGCAGATTTTCCGGCTGTGTATCCATGGCGTCTGTTTTTTCAAGAGCGCGGACAAGCACACTGGAATATTTTTCAATGCCGATGTAGTTAATATCCGGATTCTGCTGCGCAAGGGTAGTAATAAACTGACCCTTTCCCATGCCTACTTCAATGCGGATCGGATTGTCATTTCCAAATATTGTATGCCAGTTGCCGGCCTGCGGGTTCTCTTCGAGAAAACACAGCGGATGATCGGCGATGGTTTCCCGGGAGCCCGGTACATTTCTTAATCTCATAAAAATAATTCCTTTCGCTGTAAAAACGATTTGTGTCTGTTGGGTATTTTACTATAAGTTTCGTGGTGCGACAAGAGAAATACCGCTGTTTGTCAGGAAAATGCCACGGATTTTACTTAAATACGGTGAAAATTCAGATCAAATTCTTGTTTCTTTATGAAGGATAGGTGTTTTTACTGGACGGAGTTTGCGAATTTTGCTATGATAATTATTATGTGAATTTAAATATATAATTGACACATCTATGGGAAAAATAGAGATAAAGAAGCTAAGGTATGCAAACGACATTGTCTGTTTGCTATATTTGGAGGAAAAAATGAAAAAAATAATAAAGAGAGTGACAGGTGTTTTTCTGTGTGTAGCAATGGCAGTTGGCATATTTGGCACAACTTCAGCGTATGCAGAAGGTACAGATGCCAGTACGGATAATACGCAGGAGCAGGCAGCACAGTGGCCGACGGGACCGGAAGTACAGGCTGGAAGTGCTATCATCATGGATGCGGCCACAGGAACAGTTTTGTATGAAAAAGATGCGGATACACCGAGATATCCGGCAAGTATCACCAAAATCATGACAACATTACTGGCGCTGGAAAACTGCAGTCTGGATGAAATCGTACATTTTTCAGCCACAGCAGTTTATGAAAATGAGGGTGGAACTTCTCATATTGCCAGAGATCTGGACGAAGAGATGACACTGGAGCAGTGCCTGTATGCGATCATGCTGGAATCAGCCAATGAGTGTTCTTATGCGGTGGCAGAGCATGTCGGTGGCGGTGACTACCAGAAGTTTATCGATATGATGAATGCGAAAGCCGCAGAGCTTGGCTGTACCAATACACATTTTAATAACTGTAACGGTCTGCCAGATCCCAACCACGTTGTCAGTGCTCGTGATATGGCACTGATTTCCAGAGAAGCAATCAAAAACAGCATGTTCCGAAAAATTGTGGGAACCGTGCGTTATGAGATCCCGCCGACAAACAAACATGCGGATCCGACACCATTGAACAACCATCATCAGATGATCAGTGCATACAAGGGACGTCAGAATCTGTATGATTACTGTATTGGTGGAAAAACAGGATGGACATCCGATGCGGGAAATACACTGGTAACCTTTGCGGAAAAAGACGGCATGACACTGATCTGTGTTGTTATGGGTTGTACCGCAGGAGGTCAGTATGCGGATACCAGAACATTGTTTGATTACTGCTTTGACAATTTCAAGATGTACAATGTGGCACAGAATGAGACTCGTTATGAGAAGACGCAGAGCAGTGATAATACATTGTTTACCGAATGGAATGCATTCGCAAAAGTTGGCGACAGTGCGCAGATCATTTTGCCGGCTTCAGCAAATTTTCTTGATACACAGACAGAAGTAAGCTACGACCAGACCAGTGACAGTATACTGGGAACTCTGGTGTACTCTTACGACGGCAAACAGGTCGGGACTGCGAATGTGGTGACAACTGGTGCAGAAGTAACGGAATATCCGTTTGGAGAGAAATCCGGAACCGTGCAGTCGGAGGATAATTCGACGCAAAACGATGCGTCTGCAACGGCAGAATCAAGAAACACGACCAAAAACGATACCGGAAAAAAGAGTGGTATTTCCATCAGCAAAAATAAACTGTTGTTGATTGGAGGCGGCGTGGCAGCAGCTGTGATGATCATTCTGGTGATCTGGTTTCTGCATAACAATATCCGTCGTTTCCATCGCAGAAAAGAAAGACGTGACCGCCGCTACAAAACGATTAAAAATAACCGGAAGTGGAACAAACGCGGTGGACGCTGATAAATTAATTAAGTTTAAGTGGTTGGCAATCATACGCCATCTTTGACAATACAAAAAAAGAACTGCTATAGGTTTGTTACCGACGGCGAGGAACTCAAAAACAGTTAGATTTCTTCCGTCGCTGACAACAGTGTAGCAGTTCATTTTTTGATTGATCAAGGACAAGCCGCTTCGCGATGGCTCGTTTTTCCCTCTAGCTCAGAATCTAAAAACAGTTAGTAACTTTGTTACTACAATTTTCAGTGTTTTTTGTAGCGTAAATCAGCGTGCACAGCACAACGTTAATGTTAGAATAACTTGGATGTGCACGTGGTACGCAGTGCATGGTGTAAATGGAACAAAACTGAAACTAACTCCAACGAAAGGACAGTTGTAAAATTTTCGTTGTGGCTGCTGCGCCTAGCCCGACCGCGGGAGTGTGTTTGAGCACGCCGGTTTTGCGGGCGAGTTCGCGGAAGCGGTCGGAGATAAGCGACGCAGTGGGCACAGAAAATTTTTCATGTCCTTGTTGGAGTTAGTTCCAGTTTGTTCCTAACTTACCCTAAACAAGACCTTAGATTGCCGGGAATTTCAGTTCTTTATATTTTCCATATTTTTGCTGAACTACATCCATATGTTCAAAGAAATCGATTCTTGTTTTAATGATCTCATTTAAGTGCTCCGCACGGGCAGCGTTTACATTTCGATCACGAATCAGGCCATTCTCAGCCAGTACGAATTTATACTCACCATTTTCGTCTTTTACAAGATCTCCACCTGCACCACAAACAGCGCACTCGAACGGGAACTCAATACCATCCCAGTGTTTGTCGCCTTTGTAGATCAGTGCGGAATGACATCTCGGGCACATTCCCTGATCCGGATCACCAAGCCATCCACGCTCTTCTACTGGAGTATTGATTGCTTTAACGATGTTTTCACCCATCTTGTGAGCACGCTCAATCTGCTCGTCACGCAGTAATACGTTTCCCGGACGGCCGTTTCTTGTGGACAGCATCTGGTCAACAACCTGAACAGACTGTGTAAACATAGTTGCGCCCATGCCTTCCAGAGCAAGTGTCTGCCAGTCGTGACAGGAACCGCCGACTGCGATCAATCCGCCTACCATATGAGGATCTTCTTTGACTGCACCGATCTCAAGCAGGAAAGAAAGCTCGTAAGCAAGGAATCTCTGTGCAAATTTCAGATACAGAGAACTTGGTGTCAGATCATAAGTCGGAACACCAACAATGATTCCGTTGCAGGTATACATTTCCTGAACGATTTTGTCCATGTCGTCTTTGTCTTTTAAGATACATCCGTTGTATTTGTCTGCTTTTCCCATTGCTACGTTACCCATCTGCATAGTACATCCTTCGCATCCGGTACAGTGCTCGATGTTGTAATCAAATAAGTTGATCAGCTTGCATTCAGCACCGGCCTCCTGACAGGCAAGCAGAGCTTCTTTTACTAAAATTTCACTGTTTCCATTGTGACGTCCAGCCACGATACCTAAAATTTTCATTGTAAAACCTCCTGTAATAATACTGTTTACTTGTTAAAAAATGAATATTGGATTCTGTATGGCAATCACATTCGTAAGAAATGGATTGCACTGATAGATTTAGTGTAACATGAACAAAATTAGCTGCCTAGTGATGTATCTTTATCAATACATGCAAAAACTTTATATAAATATGCCTTTTGGTAATGGAAAAGTTGCGTTATGGTTATGAATCAAGCTATAATAAGTGACAGGAAGTAAAAGTAAGGAATACATGGGAGTAAGAAAAAATGACTTTTAACCAGATTAAATATTTTGTGACAGTGGCAGAATGTCTGAGTTTTACAGAAGCCGCTAAATGTCTGTTTATCACGCAGCCGGCCCTGAGCCGACAGATCAATGCTATGGAAGAAGAGCTGGGCACCAAGCTGTTTGTCCGGGATAAAAAACGTCTGAAACTGACTCCGGGTGGCAGTGTGTTGTACAGTAGTCTGTCAAAACTTCTGGCGGATTATGCGGAGGCAGTGGAAGAGGCAAAACATGCCAATTCCGGTTATGAAGGGGAGCTGCATATTGGCTTTCTGGATATTTACGATATTTCGGAATTGTTTGACGATGTTATCAGGGAATTTCGCGAGGCTTATGAAAATATTGAGATGAGCCTGGAACGTTTTTCTCTGGGAGAGCTGCCGGTGCGTTTGGCCGCCGGAGACCTGGATCTGATCTTAACATATGGATTTTCCCTGTATGATAAACCAGATCTGATGACGGTAAATGTGCAGAAATTTGATTCCTACATTATGCTGAACCGCAATCATCCACTGGCGCAGCAGGAGCAGATGACGCTGGAAGATTTGAGGGATGAGCGCTTTATCCAGCTTGGACCGAAGGCCAGTGAGGAAGGATACAGCTACATTGCAAATCTGTGTGCCCGCTGCGGTGTTCATCCGGATTTCCTTCTGGTAGAAAAAATGGAGGATGTCATGCTTTGGGTGCAGACCGGAAACGGCGTTGCGATCACTTCAAACCGTACCATTGAGCGGCAGAATCCACATGTTGTACTGCGCAGCATTAATGTGCCTGAGGCCAAAAACCACAATATTACCATGGCCTGGAGGAAAAATAACTACAATCCAGCCATCGCTATTTTTATGGAAATGCTTGAGAAAAAATTAACAAAAATTTAATAGAAATCGTGCATGATACAAGAAAAAAACGGGGAATTCTAAAAAAAGTATAAAAATAAAAACAATCCAGGTCCGAACAAGTGGATTTTTTAATAACAAAAATGGATTAAAAAATTGGATGTTTTCAGGAAAAATGGAAGAAAAACGTCAAAAATGGAAAAGTGAAAGCTAATATATACGGAAAACAGATTGTAGTAATGCAAAAAATGTATTACTGCACATGGTATTTGTGCAAGGTGCACATAAATGAGAGGTGCATGCATCTGGGGTTTGGCGAAAATGTATTGACTTTAAGAAATCCTTAGGATAAAATAGCTATGTTTTCAGGGCAGATACATGAGCTGTTGCTTTCTATCTATATAGGAATTCCTGGTTACATGGAATTCAGATGGCAGATAGAATTCGGCATGTGTCATGAAAATGAAGTCTTTTCATTATTATTTGTTCCGGTGAAGTTGTTATTGAAACAAAATAAAAAATGGTTTTATGGTGTTTAGGAGGAAAGTTGAAATGAACAACAAAAAAACAAGCAGCTGGAATCTTGGTGTAAAAGGTTACATCATCGTAATTCTGGCATTTTTCTCATGTTATGTGTATTCAGCACTGACATCTGATTCACTGAACGTAACCCGTGATGTATTTATCGGACTTGGTATCAACCAGGGTGCGGTTTACGCAATGTCTACAATTGCAGTACCATTTGGTATCATCGGTAGTGTTATCCTTGGACGTCTGATCAACAAACAGTCAATCCGTCTTTACTGGGGACTGAGCATGATCATCACCGCTGTATTTACAGTCCTGATCGGTCAGGTACACAACACCGTTGGTGTTGTAGTATGTTATGTAGTGATTTACACATTCTCTCTTGCATCCGCAATGCTGCTTGCAGGTGAGATCATCGGACACTGGTTCCCGACAAAACGTGGTGTAGCTATGGGTCTTTGTACCGCAGGTTATCCGTTATCTGCAGCTACAACATCTGCTGTAGCAGGTATGTTTGTAGGTACAGTTGGATATTCCGCATACTACATTGCAATTGCTGTTATTGCAGTTATCGTTGGTATCGTAGTACTTCTTTTCGTTCGTGATTTCCCGGAAGAAAAAGGTGGTTACCCGGATAACGATCCGTCCTTCGATAATGAGAAAGCAAAAGCTGAGCATCAGGCAGCTCTTGAATACTTAAAAACATCCAAATGGACAGCTGGTAAATGTCTGAAAACAGGACGCATGTGGATTCTCTGGATCGCAGTTGGTATCACAGGTTTCATGTCCATGGGTATCATGTCCAACTTCGTAACAAAATTCATGGTTATGGGTTATGAACTTCCTACCGTACTTCAGATGCTTGGTATCGCAGGTGTACTTGCTATCCCGGGATCTATCGTAGTAGGTTGGTTAGACGTTAAGATCGGTACAAAGAAAACAGGTATCCTGATCAATGTTCTGGCATTTGTAGCAGTTCTTTGCTGCTTAACACATGTAACTGCATTACATTACATCTCCCTTCCGATCCTTGCTGTAATGTTAGGTGGATCTTCCAACTTAATGGTATCCTGTACAGCAGCTATCTGGGGACGTTACGATTTCAAAAACGCATTCTCTGTTATTCAGCCACTGAACTCTGTAATGACAGGTGTTGGTATCACAGTAGTATCTGCTTGTAACTCAATCGATCCTACTTGTCAGCTCGCTTACATCATCATGGCAGTTATGGCTGTTATCGGACTCATCGCTATGTGCGTATTAAAAGTTGAGCCGATTGACAAAGACGTACGTTAATCAGATTTCGTCTGAAACACTCGTACATTAGAAAAGTAAATACATCGTCTTTATAAAAACATATTTATAAGATGTTCGGACAAAAAGAAACCTGTCGGCATGTGGAACTACCATGTACCGGCAGGTTTTTTCGCAAAAATAAGTATAACGACAGGTGAAAATATGGTATGATAACAGGTATGTTATGGCTTTTAAGGGGGGGAGAAATACATGTATAACGAACAGCAGATACAGGCGTATCTGAACCGGCTTCATTATAATAAGGAGATCACGCTGACACGGGAGGTGCTGGATGATCTGATCTATGCACATCAGTGTTCCATTCCTTTTGAAAATCTCGATGTCTATGATTTCCGGAAGGAGATCTCACTGACGGAGGAAGCGT
>Ga0129312_1001398_pt1 | contig 14267 bp, 13 predicted proteins | sample O827metagenome_FD_94434 | JGI IMG/M metagenome (GOLD analysis project Ga0129312, IMG submission 94434) | Orangutan group fecal microbial communities from Wisconsin, USA - O827 metagenome | ecosystem: Host-associated > Mammals > Digestive system > Large intestine > Fecal | place: USA: Wisconsin... | reverse complement strand
TGCTGGTGGTTCAATCCATTTCCCTTGCCTGTATAGTTCGACTGCCTTTCGTTTGAATTCGTAACTGTAACGCATAAAAATACCCCTTTCACTGGATGTCCAGTAAAAGGGGTACATATCATATTGGGCTCAATTCCCAAAATGCAAAATTGCATGGACGGATCTAACTGTTCCTGATTATAGTCAATACATTTCCCTTCGCATATCTGGATGACCATATCTTTTAATTCCTGCTCGGTATAGGTTCCTTCCACACCAAATAAAAACTCATCAAATGCCGAACCATAACCGTCATTTCCATCTATTGCATAACACAATACTGCTGTATCACCTATATATTGTTTAAAAGACATTTTTTCAATCAAATGCTTCAGTGCTTCCCCATACGCATTTGCTGCATATTCGCCAATTGGCGCATTCATACCTTGTTCTTTATCGAATGAGCGAAATGACGGTTCCTTAAAAGATACCAATGGGGCAGGCACTTGTTTTATTCCTTCAACCCATTTTATATGCGGATGCAGTACAGCAATAAAATCCTTTTTTCCCGTCACCATACATCTACCCATCAGATCATCATTTTTTTCCAACAAATGTCTCTGCCATACTTCCTGTACACCAGGTAAATCCTGCAAATATGTTCCATTATAAGAAAAAATCAGATTTCTCCCTTTGAGCAGATCCTCTTTGTACGGCTGAATCTGCGGATGATTGCCCGCCTGCTCCACATCCCATCTTGCGAAAAAATTTAATAACGCTCTTACTGCATCATCTTCGACATCCCGCAACAGTTTTTCATGAAGTTGTGCCGCCGCCTGAAAACATTTTCTGGCTCGTATGGGATCTTTATTATCGTAGCCCAAAAAGTATTTTGCATTATCACACATGAAATTAGATACCGTTTTTGTACTAGTTCGCCCAACCCGTGTTGGCACTCGCATTTTTTGCGGAACCATTTTCTTGCCATCCTGCCATTTCAGCGAAACAATTGATACCAAGCTTCCATCTGACGCAAGTTCCAACGCATAACTGACATTTTCCGTACTCCATCCGGCAGGTGCAAGCTCTCCACGCACCATCAATCCATCATAGTAATTTACAAGAGATTGCAGGATCAAGAGACCACCTCCTCACTGGTGACTGACGGAACCGTGATGACGCCATCCCTCATAATGGCCCGGAAAAACATTGGTCTGATATTCTCCGGATCTGAATAGTCCAGATCATACAGCATAAATCCGAGATCTTTTTCACCACGCAGTTCTTCCACACACGGATATTCCTTCTCCGCCTCCTGAAAATAAACTGGAAATTCCCTGCATCCAAAATACGGCTGATGGTAATACTGCCCCTTGTTCACTCTTCTTTTGATAATATCCTGAAATTTTCCCGGATTGTCTCCCTCCACAACTTTCTCTGTCATATCGAAATGTGCCGTTATTACATACCGCACATTCCTCAGCAAAAGTGATGCCCGCTGCTGAATCTCTTTTGATGTATCCAGATACGGAATCATTTTTCCTCTTTTCATCGCAGTTCTCATGTTATTTGTACTCGCTTTTGAAGCCACCTCATTCCGGCGTATATTGGTGAATCGAATCGGTTGGCACACCTGTATGCTGTCTATCACCCACCGCATACCCGGATGCCAGTAAATAGCCTCTAGGATTCCTCTCGCGGCAGATGGTGTCATAACATCATAGGACACACGTTCCACTTTCATCTCAGGTCTGGTAAATAGTGCATAATCCCCCCAGACCTCCAATCTAATTGCCATATTGACCACCCCTTTCATATAAACAATGCCTGTCCTGCGTCTCCTTCCAATTGTAACCCGGTTTTCTCCGAATACAGACTCGTATCTACCAATACACACTCTCCCCGTTCATAATCCTCGATTGCATGATTTTCTATCAGTTTCCGATACTGATATTCATACAAATTGATGCTGTATAAAGCCAGTCTGCGATACGTCTGCTTATCTGCATATCCGTATTTTACTGCATCCAGTTCTTTTTCATTGTCGGACGTCCGAATATACAAGGTACGCGTATCCGTTCCGATCAGTTGAAACTGCTTTGCAATCGTCTCAAACAGAAAGCCTTTTTCTGTGATTTGTAATAAAATTTTTTTCTGATCCAGTGCCCCCTCTCCCTTATAATAAAATAATTGTTCAAAATATGCCTTAACTGCTTCTTTCCCGGAAATATCGTCATAATTCTGCAATACCTTGGCACTTGCTTCAATCTGCATGGAAAATAATTCCGGCGAACCGCACTCCAATTCAAATATATGTACGATACTGTCCGATCTGTCCTGTTTTCCTTCCCGATTGCATCTACCACCAGCCTGAAGGACTGAGTCCAATCCGGCGATCTGCCTGTACACACAAGGGAAATCTACGTCTACCCCCGCTTCTATCAATGAAGTCGATACTACCCTGCACACCTGTCCATCTACGAGGCGCTGTCTGATCTGCGCCAGCGTCCGTCTACGGTGCTCCGGGTACATAAACGTTGACAAATGATAGCTCCCCTCTGTGTCTAAACGCTGATAGATGTCCTGCGCGGCTTTTCGGCTGTTAACAATACATAATACCTGTTGCCGCTCATTTAACTCTGCTGCCAACTGCTCTTCAGAAATCGAACCTCTTTTCTGATAACACACCCGCTGAAAAACCGGTTGTCCAAACAGTCTATCCGGGCACAGCTCTTTGACTTCAGTGCCCGGCAAGAACTCACGAATGATCGGATCTAACGCCGGTTGAGTGGCAGTACACAAAACTGCCGATGTACCATAGCTTTTTACAAGTTCTGTAACCAGCTTCATACAGGGACGTATGAACGGGACCGGCAACATCTGCGCCTCATCAAATATCACTACACTATTTGCCACATTATGAAGCTTTCTGCTATTTGACGATCTGTTTTTGTAAAATGACTCAAAAAACTGAACCGCTGTCGTAACTATGATCGGCATATCCCAATTTTCTGCCGCCCTCATATAAAACAACGAATCTTCATCTTCTTTGAGTTCTACCCCGGAATGATGCTCCAATACATTCTCTTTTCCGACAATTGACCGAAATACCTCTGCCGTCTGCTCTATAATCGAGGTATATGGTATCACATATATGATTCTTTTCAGTCCCCTTGCCCGTGCATGCCGGATCGCAAATGCAAGAGATGCCACTGTTTTTCCTCCGCCGGTTGGAACTGTCAGCGAAAATAAACCTCTGTCACAGTCCGTTCCTTCCCGCATGACGTTTTCCAATATCTCACAGCGCAACCGGTTTAATGTCGTTTTTGCCGGGAACCACGGTGCAATATAATCCAGCAGTGCCCGTTCCAGTTCTTCGACCCGGAATTGTTCCGCACGATGCACCGATCCATTCATAAAACTTTCCGTATCTAAGAAATCCGCATCAACCAGACAGGAATACAACATTTTTATTCTGAAAAATAATTCCTGCCTATCTTGCGATTGGAATGGTCGGAACTTTCCCGGATGTATCTCCTCGCTCCACGCGTCATAATTTTCCAGTTCCCCACGTTTTGCACGATTTAGACGTGCCAGCAATGTCGATCCCTCTACATCTGCACGTGTTCCTCCATCCGGTAAGCCACTATGATGCCCTGCAATACAAAATGCCGCCGCAATCTTACCATCTTTCTGTGCTTCAAAAGCCCCCGCTGTAGAATGATCCACCTTTGGTCCTCCCTGCAGTCTTTTCTGAAAAGGAGCAGAAAATTTACCAATGTCATGCATCAACCCAATATAACGCGCTTCCTCTTCCATATCAAATTCCGACGCAAAACCGGCAGCCAGACGAGCAGTTCCCTCCGCGTGCTCCTTAACAGTCTGCAAACGTCCATCCTCCGCTATATGCGCCAAGTATAAAGATTCCCCTTCTCCCATACTCATTGCCCCCACAATAATTTGATCACGGAATTACAAACTTAAATTATTCTCATTATAGCACCTGCGATAACCTTTTGGATAGTGTATATGATTATTATATAAAAATACCACGCCATTATCATTTCCTTGACACACGTATTAATACGTATTATTCTGTTACTGAATAAGGAAAGAAGATACTAAAGATGCCTATGACGTCAAGAGAGATGATCTCCCATCTTAAAAAGAACGGTTTTGAAATAGTGAATCAAAATGGATCACAGGCAATATTAAAACAGGCTGGGTTAAAATAGCTCAGTCAAAAGTAATCGGAGGTTTCATATGAACAAATTATTTTATCCTGCAATTTTTCACACCGCTGAAGAAGGTGGTTTTTGGATTACATTTCCAGATCTCCCTGAATGCATGACACAAGGCAATAATATGCAGGAATCCTATGAAATGGCTGTTGATGCACTTGGCCTAGCCCTTACAAGCCGCGAACAGGAAAAGCAACCACTCCCGACCGCATCTGATATAAACGAAATTTCTGTCAAAGAAAATGAATACTGTGTAATTGTTGAATTTGATATGCTTGCATATAAAAAACGTAATAACTCAAAAGCTGTCAAAAAAACGTTGAGTATTCCGGAATGGTTAATGAAGAAGCCCTTGCCCTCGGGATCAATTTTTCCCAGGTATTACAGGAAGCATTATTACAAAAAATCGGAAACAAACTATAGATGAAAAAAACAAACTGACAACGAGTTGTCCCTCTCCTCATTCCCCCGTGTCTCACGAAACAAAAAAGGATAAGCATTCGCTTATCCTTTTTCGCTTCGTGAGACACGGGGGATTCGAACCCCCGACAACTTGATTAAAAGTCAAGTGCTCTACCAACTGAGCTAGTATCCCATATCCTATTAAATTGTGTGATCACTCACTAACCTGGGCTAACCAGATTCGAACTGGTGAATGCAGGAGTCAAAGTCCTGTGCCTTACCGCTTGGCGATAGCCCATCATAAAACTGCCAGACACTAACACCACATTCCAGCTACCAAAACTGATTGCTCAGAAGGTGGATACAGGGATTCGAACCCTGGGCCTCCAGAGCCACAATCTGGCGCGCTAACCAACTGCGCTATACCCACCATAAGAACCGTGCCTGAAGGGATTCGAACCCCCGACCCACGGCTTAGAAGGCCGTTGCTCTATCCAACTGAGCTACAGACACATGCTGAGTAGCTCTCTACTCGCAAGCGGGTGATGGGAATCGAACCCACGTATCCAGCTTGGAAGGCTGGTGTTCTACCATTGAACTACACCCGCGTGTGCTGTGTGTGTTTGTTATTAACACCGCAACGCATTTGATATTATATGATAGCGCGTGACAAATGTCAACCCTATTTTTTTAAAAATTTTAAAACAATTTCGATTTTTTTATTATCATCGATCGTCATCACACCATAACTGGGCTCATAACCGGGCTGTCTGGGGCGGGAGATACTGCCCGGATTGGCTACGAGCACACCATCACGCTGCCGTTTGAACGGGCGGTGCGTATGTCCGAACAACACTACCTGACAATCACACTGTCTTGCACGGTCCAATAATACCTCCATACCTGTCGTGACATAATACTCATGTCCGTGTGTCATAAAGACCGATACTCCTCCGATCTCGACGGTACGCTCACTCGGCAGATCACTCGCCCAGTCACAGTTACCCGCTACAATATCGACCGGCGTACCAACGATCTCCCTGATCACGGGATCCCAGCCTTCTGTATCGCCCATATGTAATACACGGTCAAACGGCGCCTCGGCAGCAACAGCCGCTTTGAGATTCTCATGAAAGCCGTGTGTATCACTGATCAATAAGATTTTCTTTGTGCTCATAGTTTTTCCAACTCCTCACGCATCTTTCGAAGTGCTTTTCCTCTGTGACTGATCTCATTTTTCTGTTCCGGAGACAGCTGTGCGGTAGAACATCCGTATTCATCTACATAAAAGATCGGATCATAACCGAATCCGTTCTCTCCCGCAGGCTCCCAGCCGATATATCCCTCGATCGTACCGCGCGTCTGGCGTGTACTGCCATCCGGAAGAGCCGCTGCGATCGCACAGACAAATCGCGCTGTGCGCTGTTCCTTGGGCACACCCTCAAGCCGGTCGATCAGATTCTGATTTTTTATATCATAGGAAGTATCCTCACCCATATAACGTGCAGAATAGACACCGGGTTCCTTGTTCAGATAGTCGATCTCCAGTCCTGAATCATCGGCCAGAATGATGTCATCCGGCGCGAGTTTGGCGATGGCTTTTGCCTTGATCATCGCATTTTCTTCGAATGTTGTCCCATCCTCCACGATATCCGCCGAGATACCGGCATCTTTCATAGACAGGATCTCCAGCCCGATATCGGCCAGGATCATCCGGATCTCCTTCATCTTATTTGCATTTCCTGTCGCAAAAATAATCCTGCTCATCTCTAGTAACCCTCCTCCAGCGCCTGCATGATCCCGTTATAGATCGCACGCGCACATTTTTTCTGATATTTTTTATTCTGCAGATCCGCCAGTTCTCCCGGATTGGTCATAAATCCCACCTCGACCAATGCCACCGGAGCCTCACTGGTCCGGATAATATAGATATCGTTGCCCTGCACCAGTCCCATATTCTTTGATGACAATTCCTCTGTCATCTGTGTCAGCAGCATCTCCGCAAGATGCTTGGAGCTGTTGCCTTCCGTCTCCTTTTTCTCATCATAGAGCACGGCTGTTCCGTGGATCGATGTATCTGACGGATAGGAATTGTTATGTACACTGACAAACAGATCCGCCTCCAGATCATTGGGCAGGCCGGAGCGGTCCGCAAATGCCGGATTGCTGTCATCCAGCCTGGTATAATAGACTCCCAGCTTCGCATCGCCTGTCAGATCAAACATCTGTTTTAATTCCTTCACGATCGCCAGATCGATATCCTTTTCCTGGACGCCATCCACGATCGCTCCGGGCATGCCTGCTCCGTGTCCGGCATCGATCACCACGATCTTATCATAGATATCTCTCGGTGATATAAAATCAATATACAGATAATGATCTTCCCAGTCAAGAGAAAGCTCATATACATGCTCCATCGACAATTCCAGCACACCGCCGTCCTCATCTGCATAATAGTCCAGATCCTCGATATGATCACTGCTGCCAAGCATCGGATATCTGATCAGATAGTCCTGCGCAGCCGTCGGTATCTCGATATCAATCTTGCGCTGAGCATAGTGATTTTCGATCTTCACATCATCCTGTGTGACATGTGCGGGCAGTTCTACGCGCAGCTGCTGATCAAAATCCAACTGGCCTGTCTGTGTATCTTCTGACTCTTTTGCCGTCTCCATCGCCTGTTTTGTCGAATAATCCAAAAATTCCAGTGCTGAGAGCGTTGTCCACATTTCCTCTCTCTGCTGACGCTGTCTGCGCTGCTGCATCTGTCTGGCCACATACTGCTGTGCACTGGTCTGCAGAGCCGGCAGATAATACAGACTCGAACAGATAAAGACTGCCAGCATCGTCATACCGAGCGCTACACCGCGCACGATCTTTTCTTCCATTAGTCTGCTGTATCCTCCCTGTGTGAACTGTACGCTTTGATACACAGATTACTCTGCGCCTGATCCTCCACGCGATTCCACTGGCTGCCGCGGATGCTGATATACCCTTCTCCGTCAGAGATATCCACATCAGCCGTCAGCTCATCTGCTGCGTATTCGATCGCCATCGGATAGACTGCATTCGGTGTCGTGATATAGATCATGATCGCAAAGCGCTCTCCCGCTTCCACAGCCACTGTCTTATCAAACCGGATCGTATAATAACCGGCATTGGTCAACTGTCCCTGCGCCACCTTGATACGATTCTCCGGAGCCAGACTGTCTGTGTCCTCAAAATTCTTCACTACATATATGTCGTACGAAGTATCCTTGCCGGTCGCATAGAATCCTGCTGCCTGCAGTTCTTCCGAACCATTCGCACGGAACACATTGGCTCCGTAGATGCTCTCTCTGTCATATCCCATCTGTCCGACCCATCCGCACAAGTCTGACTGGTAGATATTGTCATAATTATCTACATCTTCCACACACGTATACACGACATTATGGATACCAATATTGGAATCATAATAGGAAATATAGAATACACCGTTCTCGCCGAATTCCTTCCCCCAGCTGTTCTGGCAGATGAATGCACCATCCTCCTCCGGAGGTGTCGAAAAATTATCCTTTGAAAAAGAATCATCCCAGCCGATGATCACAACATCGTGGTTGGGCTTTTCCGAACCCTGATAACAGTAAGCATACTGATCCTTATTATAATATACACTGGTGCTGTCCGAATTCTGCAGCGTCGTATAAATAGAAGTCTGCACTCCGCCGTATTTGAACACGGCTTCCTTGATCTTCTGCTGATCTCCCGATTCCATGATCTGCATTTCCTGTACATGCTTGACAGCCGTGAGTGACGGATCGCTCTTGCCGTCTCCGTAAGGGTCATCCTTAGCGAGTACCGGACCCTGCCATGCAGCCAGATATGCCATCGACATTGTATAGTCTCCACCCACGTCCTGACCCTGTCCAAAACTGTTGCACAGCGTCATATGATCTTCCGCAAATGAATAGTTCTCCTCCGGCAGCAAGGTCGATTCCAGTGCTGTCAGTGTGGCAAACGCCCAACAGGTGCCGAGCGGTCCCTGATCACGGACTGCCGTTACACGCTTTTGCTCGCGCAGATCATATTTATAAGGTAAAAATCCCACATCGCTCATCGTGTCCACACCGGTGGCCTTATTCTGTTGGATATCCCAGTCAAAATCATACCCCAGCAGATCTGCAAGATCTTTCATCCCCACATAATATCCGTCCTCATCCTTCGTCATCGGAGAGATCAGCTCTACTGTCTCCTCATTCACCAGACAGGTCGGTTTACCGAGCGTAAAACTGATCGACAGGTCACGTTTTTGCACGACCAGTTTTTTTTCATCATAGATATGTGCGCTGCAATTGAGACTGTCACGCAGGATGCTCACCGGCACCATCAACTGCAGCTGGTCATCCATATACAGCCCGGTATCAATGCTCGTATAACTGTGACTGCCGATATTTAACGAGATCACGCCGTCATTGACACTGGTCGCGATGAGTGGATTCCAGTCCTGTCTCGCCAGCTGCGCCCCACGAAACGGCTGCACCTCGATCAGTTCACGCGTCGAATGGTTAAACTTCGCTATGAGCATCAAAAATAAAACTACAGTAAAAAATATATATCGCTTTGAGTAACGCATCTCTCATTCCTTTGTATCTCACATGCCGTCCATCGCTCACACATCCGTGCGCGTCCGCTTTGGCGGCTTAGCCCCCAGAAACTGATAAAAATAAGTCCGGATCATGCCATTATACAGCTTACGGTTACGGTCAGCCTTTCTGCCAATATAACGCTCTGCCTCCTCATAACTGGTGATCAGGTACATCGACCAGTCATCCAGCGCCGCATATACCTCTCCGATCTGTGTATACAGAGCCGGCAGATCCTTTTTGTCCTCTAGACGTTCTCCGTACGGAGGATTGGTGATGATAAATCCGTATTTTTTCGGATGACGCAGCTGTGCCACCGGTCTGCGCTGGAAATGGATCAGTTTTTCCACACCGGCACGGCGTGCATTCTCTCTGGCGATCGCGATCACACTCTCATCGATGTCATAGCCCTGAATCGCGGTCTGCACATCAAGGTCTACTAGATCATTTGCCTCCTCGATGGCATCATACCATACTTTTTTAGGGATCAGAGAGCTCCATTCCTGCGATAAAAAGTCACGATTCATACCGGGTGCGATATTTGCAGCCATCATCGCTGCCTCGATCGAAAATGTGCCGCTGCCGCAAAACGGATCAACCAGAATCCTGTCTGCATGCCACGGAGTGAGCATGATCAGTGATGCCGCCAGTGTCTCCGACAGAGGTGCCGCGCCTGCCATCGTGCGGTAACCGCGCTTGTGCAGCGATTCTCCGGTTGTATCGATCGTGACCGTCACCTCGTCCTTGAGCAAAAAGACGCGCAGCGGATAATCCGCTCCATCCTCTTCGAACCACTGGACATGATACTGTCCCTTCAGGCGTTCTACGACTGCCTTTTTGACGATTGACTGTATATCTGACGGACTGAACAGCTTACTCTTGACCGAAGATGCCTTTTTGACCCAGAAACGAGCATCCTTCGGCAGATATTCCTCCCACGGCAATGCCTTGGTCCCTTCAAATAATTCATCAAATGTCGTGGCTGTAAATCTGCCCACCTGGATCAGCACACGCTCCGCCGTGCGCAAAAACAGATTGGCACGGCAGATCGCCTCTGCATCTCCCGTAAACGTAACTCTGCCATCCTCCACTCTCGTGATCTCATAACCCAGATCATAGATCTCTCTTTTTAATACTGCCTCCAGTCCAAAATGACACGGAGCGACCAGTTCATATGTCTGCATAAATATCTCCATTCATAACTGCTGCATATCCTCACAGTTATTCGTTTTTTTGTTTTTCCTCAATCTATATGATAGTCCATAGGTCGTTCCCATGTCAACGGTGAGATTGGTCATCTCCTGCCTACACCACCGATCAGCGAAGCCACCTCATACCCCCTGCTGCCGAGATAGCGTGCCGCGAGAATACTCTCATTTCCATGCATACAATACAGCAGAACCGGTATATGTGGATCAATTTCGGATATCCATTCATGTATCCGGTCATAATTGCGGTTCTGCGCCCCTTCGATGTGCCATCGACTGTAGTCTGCCGGATCACGCAGATCTATGATCTGAATGTTTTTCCGGTTCATCGCCCGTTTAAATTCGCTTTTTGACAATAACTGATAGCGCATATCGATTCGTCATCTCCGTCTGATTACGAAAAACAGACCAGCAATGATGCTGATCTGTCTCTCCTTGTTATTCCTAATTATATGCAGCTGTCCGGAAATGGTGCACTAATAACGATCGGCTGCGTCGTAAGCGTTGTCTGTCTTGTTTGAAGACTTGTTGCTTGCGTTGGATGCATTTTTTGCATTTTTGCTGTTCGATGCATTCTTCGCATTTGTGGTATTGGTGCTGTTGCTGCTGTTTGCAGCGTTCTTAGCGTTTGTGCTGTTGGTCTCGTTTGAGTAATTCTTAGCCATTCTGATTGCCTCCTGATCATTTTGCAGCACAAGGTTACGCGCCTGTGCTGCATTGATAACAACTACAGTGATAGTATTTACCGCAGATGTACATTTATGCTAGTATTTTTTGTAAAATATGCTACACTGTTATTGGACAAATATCCGTTACGGAAATAATATTTGGAGGAAATCAAAATGGAAAACGTTACTTTATTTGATCATCCGCTGCTCCAGCACAAGATCTCCATGCTGCGTGATGAAAGAACCGGAACCAATGAGTTCCGTAAATTAGTAGAAGAAATTGCCATGTTAATGGGTTATGAAGCACTGCGCGATCTGCCGACAGAGGACGTAGAGATCAAGACTCCGATCGAGACCTGCATGACTCCGATAATCAGCGGCAAAAAGCTCGCTATCGTTCCGATCCTGCGTGCAGGACTGGGTATGGTCAACGGTATCCTCGCACTCGTTCCGAGCGCAAAGGTCGGACACATCGGTCTGTACCGCGACCCCGATACCCATGAGCCGCACGAATATTACTGCAAGCTGCCTGAGCCGATCGATCAGCGTACGATCGTTGTTGTCGATCCGATGCTCGCAACCGGTGGTTCCGGATCTGACGCTGTGACCATGATCAAGCAGCACGGCGGCAAGAACATCAAATTTATGGCTATCATCGCTGCTCCCGAAGGATTAGAGCGTCTGCACAAGGATCATCCGGATATCCAGATCTATGTTGGTCACGTAGACCGCTGTCTGAACGATCACGCATATATCTGCCCCGGACTCGGCGATGCAGGAGATCGTATCTTTGGAACAAAATAATGTTTTTTGATCGCAAAAGGGCCGTTCCACGATGTGGAAACGACCCTTTTTATGTTTCTTTATTATTTACCTGCGTATTTTTCCATCTGTTCCTTGATCAGTGCCGCATCATCAAAATAATTGATCTTCATGGCTGCACGCACCTTGGATAATGTATCCGCTGCTACCTTCTCAGCTTCCTCCGAACCTTTTTTCAGGATCTCATAGACTTCGGGAATATTCTTCTCCCACTGTGCCCTGCGTTCACGGATCGGCGCCAGTTCTGACTGCATGACATTATTTAAGAACTTCTTGACCTTCACATCACCGAGACCGCCACGCTTATAATGCTCCTCCAGTTCCTCAATACCCGCATACTCAGGTAAAAACTCTGCGAAATGCTCCGGATGTGAGAATGCCTCCAGATAGATAAATACCGGATTGCCCTCTACCTTTCCGGGATCGGATACCTTGAGGTGGTTCGGATCGGTAAACATGGACATGATCTTTGTCCTGACTTCTTCCTCCGTATCGGATAAGTAGATACAGTTGCCGAGCGACTTGCTCATCTTGGCCTTGCCATCGATACCGGGCAGACGCATACATGCCTGGTTGTCCGGCAGCATGATCTGGGGCATCGTCAGTGTCTCGCCATATACACTGTTAAATTTGTGTACGATCTCACGGCACTGCTCGAGCATCGGCATCTGATCTTCTCCAACCGGTACTGTCGTTGCCTGAAAAGCGGTGATATCGGCTGCCTGACTGATCGGATAGGTGAAAAATCCGACAGGAATGCTCGCCTCAAAATTACGCATCTGGATCTCGGATTTTACCGTCGGATTACGCTGCAGACGTGACACGGTCACGAGATTCATATAATAAAAGCTCAGTTCCGTCAGTTCCGGGATCATCGACTGGATAAACAGGGTGGATTTCTCCGGATCCAGCCCGCAGGACAGGTAATCCAGTGCGACTTCTACGATATTCTGACGCACTTTCTCTGGATTGTCCGCGTTATCCGTCAATGCCTGCGCATCCGCGATCATGATATAGATCTTATCAAACTCACCGGAATTCTGCAGTTCCACGCGTCGTCTCAATGATCCTACATAATGTCCTACATGGAGGCGTCCGGTCGGACGGTCTCCGGTCAATATAATTTTTTCCATTTCATATTCCTCTTCTATATTTTTCTATGCCAGTTCGCTCTGATATTCCTTGACCTCACGGCGCAGCCAGTCAATCCATGCATCGAAGCCCTCGCCGGTCTTCGCCGATACAAAGATGACCTCTGCCTTCGGGTTGAGCTTGTGGATACGCTCTACGACCGCATCCTTGTCAAAATCATCAAATACGCTCAGTGTGTCACACTTATTGATCAGTACCACATCACAGATCGTAAACATCAGCGGGTACTTTAACGGTTTGTCATCCCCCTCCGGAACAGATAAGATCATCGCATTTTTCGTGCTTCCGGTATCGAACTCTGCCGGGCATACGAGATTACCGACATTCTCCAGTACGACCAGATCCAGATCCTGCGTACCGAACTCCCGGATACCCTGTCTGGTCATATCCGCATCCAGATGGCACATGCCACCGGTATGTATCTGGATCGCACGCGCTCCCGCCTCTGTGATCGCCTGTGCATCCACATCCGAATCGATATCTGCCTCCATAATGCCGATCTGCATCTCATCCTTTAAGGCTGCGATCGTACGCTTCAGCGTTGTCGTCTTACCGGCACCGGGCGATGACATCAGATTCAGTAAAAAGGTCTTCTCAGCCTTTAATTCCTCTCTCAATCTATTGGCATCCGCATCGTTATCTTCAAATATGCTGCGCTTTACCTCGATAATTCTAAAATCTCCCATATATACTAGCTTCCTTTCGTATCTGTGACACAAGACTATCTTTGATTTTATCATGTTCCCGTGCTAAACGCAAGGTTTTCATCCGTTCGCATGCTCCCGTTCACACATCGCATGCTTATGCAGTACAACGAATGACATCAGACACAGAGCCACCACGACTGACTTCCGCGGGATCACCACTGCCGCCGCCAACCAGATAGATCGGGCGGTCATGCCCGATGTTCGGCAGTTTCATCCCTTTTCGCTTCATATAAGTGATCGTCTCTGCCGGAAACAGATGTGGCATCACGATCGCATCAAACAGATATGCCTCTTCACCCATCTCCTGCAGTTGTTCCATGATCGCCCGCCCGGCAGCATCATGCCCGCATCTGCCGATATTATTCGGATGCAGGATATACAATCCGACGACCTGCCCGCTGTCTGTATCCTCCGCAACTGCTGTATAGGTCTGCTCCTCAAAAAATGCCTCCCCCGTCTGCGC
>Ga0129312_1001397_pt1 | contig 14273 bp, 16 predicted proteins | sample O827metagenome_FD_94434 | JGI IMG/M metagenome (GOLD analysis project Ga0129312, IMG submission 94434) | Orangutan group fecal microbial communities from Wisconsin, USA - O827 metagenome | ecosystem: Host-associated > Mammals > Digestive system > Large intestine > Fecal | place: USA: Wisconsin... | reverse complement strand
GAGGAGAACGATATGCTGGATATGATGCGGTGCGGCGGCGAGCGGGTCAGGGCGGAAAATCTAAGTGCTGTTCTCGATTGGTACAGTGCGCAGCAATAAGAATACGAGGAGGAAATGATAATGATGTGTCCGAAATGCGGAAAAGAAATGAAAAGCGGCTATCTGTTCAGCAGCAAGGTCGGCGGCCCCACCAGCGTGGAAGCTTACTGCTGTGATACGTGCAGAAGGATCATGATTCAGTATTGAGAGGTGTGGAGAGAATGAAGCTCTATTTTGGAAATGCCATAACTACAGCGACAACTTTGATGCTCTTTGCCCTGCTGGGCTTTATCAGCTGGTCGGTTCTCAATCGCACACGCATTCAATATTGGGGGCGCAGGAGCATAGTTCTGCTGGTGTTCGGACTTGTGATATGTTGCTTTGCGGCGGCGCGGGACGGGCTGGACAAGACCATTCAACACGCCATTGACGGCAGCTGTGCGCCGGGGCTGTTCCCGCTCGTCAGCGTGCCTACCATCGTTGGCTGTGTTGGCGCACTGCTGATTATCATTGCTGCCATTGCCGCGCTGATTGCCAAAACGCAAAAGATGCGCGAGGCCTGGTTCTATGTGATGTCAAGTGGTGCAGTGCTGAAAATCGTGACAATGGAGATCGCGCGGATCATTCTCTGAAGGGAAAAGGCGAAGCATTTTGACGGCGAGATTCCGCTGTTTTGAGAAGGGGCATAAGGATACCATGAAAGATTTGATCGTATATGTTCACGGAAGGGGCGGCTCGGCTGGGGAAGCCGAGTACTACAAAATGCTCTTTCCTAATAGTGAAGTGATCGGATTTGATTACCGATCGCAAACGCCTTGGGAAGCCAAGAAAGAGTTTCCTGAATTTTTTGCCGTGCAGAGAAGTCAGTGTGGGCATCTCACCTTGGTTGCGAATAGCATCGGGGCTTTCTTTGCGCTATCTTCGCTGGATGAAACACTGGTTGACCGGGCTTATTTGATCTCGCCCGTCGTGGATATGGAAAACCTGATCTGCAATATGATGAAATGGGCGAATGTGACTGAACAGGAGCTTGCTGAGCAACAGAAAATCGCCACAAGTTTCGGAGAAACGCTGTCTTGGGAGTATCTTTGCTATGTGCGCAAGCACCCGATTATCTGGAATATCCCAACCTGTATTCTGTACGGTGAGCACGACAACCTTACGTCAATCGAAACGATATCTGCATTTGCAACCCAGAACCATGCTGGTCTGACCATCATGCCCGGTGGCGAGCATTGGTTTCATACCGAGGAACAGATGCAGTTCCTGAATCATTGGATCAGAGAATGTAGATCGAAACATGTCTGCTGCCGATCATAAAAAATCATTGATAAGAGAGAAGGAGAAAAGTTATGTCAGAAAAGAATATTATCATTCGTCCGGAAACCAAAGACGATTACAGAGCTGTCGAAAACCTGACCCGCGAGTCATTCTGGAATGTCTACCGGCCCGGCTGTATGGAGCACTATGTGCTGCACTGTTATCGGGACGACCCGGCATTTGTGCCGGAGCTGGATTTTGTGATGGAACTTAACGGTGAGTTGATCGGGCAGGTCATCTATGTGCGGTCAGAGATCGTCTGCGACGATGGGCGAAAGGTGCCGATCATGACCTTCGGCCCCATCGGCATCGCACCCGCATACAAGCGGCAGGGCTATGGAAAACAGCTGCTCGACTATTCCATGGAAAAAGCAATGGAGATGAGAGCAGGGGCGCTTGCCATTACCGGCAATATTGACTTTTATGGTAAGTCCGGCTTTATTCCGGCCAAAATCAAGGGCGTGCGGTATGCCGACGACCCGGAGGCGGACTATTTTCTCATCAAAGAATTGAAAACCGGATTTCTGGACGGCATCTCCGGCACTTACAAGGACCCCGAGGGGTATTTTGTCTGTGAGAAGAATCCGGAGGGGTTTGAACAGTTTGAAGCCACTTTTCCGGCAAAAGAAAAGCAGAAGTTGCCGGGGCAGCTGTTTTGAGCAGGAGAAATAGGTGGTGTAAAAATAATGGCATCCAGTAAAGAGTATCTTCATTTCATTTTAGAACAGTTATCGGATTTGGAAGCGGTTTCTTACCGGTCGATGATGGGGGAATTTATCCTCTATTATCGCGGTAAAATCGTCGGCGGGATCTATGATGACCGGTTGCTTGTAAAGAAAACAGGAGCCGCTTTGGAACTTATGCCTGAGGCCATCTGTGATCTTCCGTATGCGGGTGCAAAAGAAATGCTGCTGGTGGATGAGGTTGACAACAAAGGATTTCTTACAAAGCTGTTTGAGGCAATGTACGACGAATTGCCCTTGCCAAAACAAAAACGAAAGAATAACGGAGTGCGGTAGAAATCACATTCTTGGGAAAAGGAAAAGCAAAATTGGCAGCATTGGAGGAATAACCGCTTGACGTGAACTGCTCTGCGTTTGGAAATGACAAAATAGGGATACTATACCATTGCAAAAAAGAAGTGAGCATGATATTATGTGAATAAGAAGGCAATAGCCACTGCAACGGTGTGAAAAATAGATTTTATTTGTATAAGCCGAAAGGCCGCAGAAATGCGGCTTTTCCTAAACATATAAGTTAGCTGAATCTAACTAAACTTAATTTAACCGAATCAAGTAAGTCCCCTGCTTCAATTGCGAAAAGCAATAAGCAGTGGGTGGGGACTTGCTTGTATCAGGAGGAGTGCAAGCTCCTTCTGATAAACTGCGAAGCAGTTATTCGGTGTAGAGCCGCGTAGCGAAGCGGATTGCGAATATCCGCTTGACTGCAACCTAATGATGACGTGTATCTGTTAGATTGATCCAACAGCAAAAGGAGAGGCAGCAATGCGAGAACACAAGAATTTCTGGGGACAGAAATGCAGGTCTGTATGACTGCTTTATGCGAAAAGACAGGGCAGTATACGAAAAAATGTATGAGCTGATCCGTCCGGTCGTGAAAGACAAAACGGTGCTGGAGTTGGCGGCCAAAACGATGCTGATCGCCAAGCACATCGTAAAAGCAACGGCACACATCGAGGTGACGGATGCCTCTCCGGAAATGATTACAGAGGCCAAACGGGAGAATTACTACGGATACTGCACTGAAAACATATTTGGAACAAGAAGGATTTTGTAAGATTCAGAGCCATAAAAACAAAAGGGGATGACTATGCATCACAGCACAGAAATGAGGTGTGATTATGTCGAAAAAAGCAACGGAATTTCAAAGAAAAGCAATGAGCCGGATGTACCGTGGCAAGGAGATCTTCAAGCCGTTGAACACCGGCTGGATCGATGAAAATGTCGCCTGTGTGCGGGAGTGGGTGGCAAATATCTTCTTCTACCGCAAGGGCGATACCACCATTATGATCGATGCCGGATACAACTATGATCGGCTGGCAGAGAAGATGGACTGGCTGGGAATCGACCCGCATTCCATCCGGCATATCCTCATCACCCATCAGGACACCGATCATGTGGGCGCAGTAGAAGCAGACAGTCCGGGACTGTTTCAGAATGCAAAGCTATACATCGGCGAGATCGAGAACCGGTATCTGACCGGAGAAGTACGCCGCAAGGTCATCTATCATCTCTATAAGCTGCCGCAGGTGACCATCTGTAACGAAAAACGTCTGCTTCACGATGGAGAGGTCTTTGACATTGACGGCATCAAGATTGAGTGCTTTCTGGTTCCCGGTCATACATGGGGGCACATGGTATACCTTGTGGACGGGAAATATCTCTTTACCGGCGACACCCTCTGGTTTGGTGCGGACGGCGGCTACAGCTTTATTTCCGCACTGGCGGAGGATAACAAGCTGGCAGTGAAGTCTCTGGCATTGCTGGAGAAAAAGCTGAAAAAACGCGGGCTGCATCCGTTGTTCATTACCGGCCACACCGGCTGGACGGATAACATGGAGTTTGCCTTTGCGCACAAAAAAGAGCTGTGTTCGCCGTTCAAGAAAAAAGTCCACGACCCCAATGCGCTTTACGATGCCTATGATGAATCCGATGATACCGAAGAAAAAGCAAAAAACGGATACAGGAGGAACAAGTAATGCTATTTCAAACATACGGCGACAGGAATCATTCCGCTGTGCTGTTCTTTCATGCTATGGGCGTGACGGGAGAGAGCAGTGAACCGGTTGTGGCTTCTTCAATCGGCGTCGATCTTGCCATGGCGTTTTTGACAAACACGAAGCTGCCGTTTATCAGAAAGTGTGAGGACCCGATATGAAATACAAAATCGAGAAAAATACCGTGCAGGAGACGCTGATCCTCCCACTGTATTCCCGGAAGCTGTGTACTGAACTGTATCCAAACCTTTATCGGGACGAAACGGCGGTACACCTGATCGACCGGATTGACTACGACTTTTCGCAGGCAGAGAAAAACTCCCGCAGCCTGATGCAGCGTTTTGGTGCGCTGGAGGTGGCCATGCGGCAGAATGACCTTGCCTTTGAGGTGCGGGCGTATCTGAAAACACACCCCTGCGCAGCGGTGGTCAATCTAGGCTGCGGGCTGGACAACACCGGCAGAGCTTGCGACAACGGCAGATGCAAGATCTACAATCTGGACTTCCCGGATGTTATTGCCTTGCGGGAGCAGTTGCTGACCGCCGGGGAGCGGGAGCAAAATATTCCCTGCGATTTGAAAGACCCCGCATGGTTTGATAAGATCGACGCCACCGGCGGGGCGGTATTCTTTGCCTCCGGGGTGTTCTATTACTTCCTGACCCAGCAGGTCAAGGCACTGGTGCAAGGGATGGCAGACGCTTTCCCCGGCGGTGTGCTGGTCTTTGATGCCGCCAATCGGACGGCGGTGAAGATGATCGCAAAAACATGGCTCAGGACGGCTAAGATCAAGGATGTAGGAGCGTATTTCGCGGTTTCGGATGCGAAAAGTGAGCTTTCCCCATGGGACAGCCGCCTGCAGGTGTCCAGCCGGGGTTATATGCTGGGTTACAGCGACCTGAAAGACCCTTCCGTTAGCGGCTTTTTCCGATTTCTCGCCAAGGTCGGGGATAACGGGATGAAAATGCAGATCGTGAAGATCGGATTTGGAGGTAAGCTATGAAAATTCTGGTATACGGCGCAGGCGTTCTGGGCTGCAATTTGGCAAGGAATCTGTTCCGTGCCGGAAAGGATGTCACCCTGCTTGCGCGGGGAAACTGGGCAGCAAAGATCAAGCAGAAGGGTCTGCGGATCAAGGACAAATTTTCTCTCCGCACCTCGGTCAGCCGCATTCCGGTGGTGACCGAGCTTGTACCGGATGCAACGTACGACCTGACTCCCGCCCTGTGCCATCTGAATTATACCATGAGCGAAGCAGGCGGTGTGACGGATTTTGTGCGGCAGTACACCCTTGCCTCCGGCGGACCCTACTGCGACTGCGGGTACAAAAAGAAAGGGTAATTTATCTCAGTCGAGAAGACTCCCACCTCTTTAGGTAGTGAGTAATAGCAAATTTGTCTTAGTGGGAGTCCATTCTCCGACTGAGATAAACGCTCCGCGAGGATGCGCAGTGATTCTGATAGGAATATGTCAGCTTCGCTGACCAGAATCAAGCGCCAAGTCTCACGGACATTCGACTTGAATTTGAAGGAGGTTTTGTTATGAAAAAACAGTCCGATCTTTCCCGGCTGATGGGCTACGCCGGGAACTATCGATATTTCACCTACGCCTCGTGGGTGCTGTCTGCGGTCAGCGCGCTGGTGGCGCTGGTGCCCTTTGTATACATCTGGAAGATCCTGCGGGATGTGCTGAATGCCGCGCCGGACTATACGCAGGCGGTAAACATCCCCCATTATGGCTGGATGGCAGTGGGATTTGCGGTGCTGTCCTACCTCATCTACATTGCGGCACTGATGTGCTCCCATCTGTCGGCGTTCCGGGTGGCGACCAATCTGCGGCTGGCGGTGTCGGAGCATCTGGCGGTGCTGCCGCTGGGCTTTGTCGAGACCTTCGGCAGCGGCAAGCTGCGCAAGATCATCCACGAGAGCACGGGAGCCGCCGAGACCTATCTTGCCCACCAGCTGCCCGACCAGTACAACGCCATTGCTACCCCGGTGGGGCTGCTGATTTTGCTGCTGGTGTTCGACTGGCGGCTGGGGCTATTGAGCCTTGCGCCGGTGGTGCTGGCGTTTCTCATCATGGCGACCATGACCGGCAAGAGGATGGCCGAAAAAATGCGGCAGTACGGCAACGCACTGGAGTCTATGTCCAACGAGGCGGTGGAGTATGTCCGGGGCATCCCGGTGGTCAAGACCTTCGGACAGTCGGTGTTTTCCTTCAAAAAGTTCAAGACCACCATTGATGAGTACGAAAAGTGGGTTGTTTCTTACACCAAAGATCTGCGCCTGCCCATGATGTTCTACACCGCCGCCGTCAACGGTGTGTTCGCATTTCTGATCGCAGGCGGGCTGCTGTTTACGGCCCACGGTGTCACGCCGGAGTTTCTGCTGAACCTACTGTTTTACATCATCATCACCCCGGTGATTTCCCTGACGCTGACCCGCATAATGTATATGAGCGAGAATAAAATGGTGGTGGCAGATGCGCTGGCACGCATCGACTTGGTGTTGGAGGCAGCGTCCATGCAGGCGCAGACCGTTTTGCAGCACCCGCAGGATGCTTCGGTTACGCTGCAGGATGTGCATTTTGGCTATGATGGCAAAACGGAGGTCATCAAGGGCGTTTCGCTGGAGATTCAGCCGGGACAGACGGTGGCTTTTGTAGGCCCCTCCGGCGGCGGCAAATCCACGCTGGCAAACCTTATCTGCCGGTTCTTCGATGTGCAGAGCGGAAACGTCCGGGTGGGCAAAGCTGATGTGCGGGATATCCCCAAGGAAGAACTGATGGACACCATCTCCTTTGTGTTCCAGAACAGCCGCCTGCTCAAGGGCAGCATTCTGGATAATGTCCGGTTGGGCAGACCGCAGGCCGCCGAAGCCGATGTGCTGGCGGCGCTGAAGGCTGCTCAGTGCATGGATATCGTGGAAAAATTCCCGGCGGGCATTCATACCGTCATTGGCACCAAGGGCGTGTATCTTTCCGGCGGCGAGCAGCAGCGCATTGCCATTGCCCGCGCCATGCTGAAAAATGCCCCCATCCTGATCATGGACGAGGCGACTGCCTTTGCCGACCCGGACAATGAAGCAAAAGTACAGGCCGCTTTCGCCCGGCTTGCTAAGGGCAAAACGGTGCTGATGATCGCACACCGTCTGTCCACCGTAGCCAACGCCGACTGCATTTATGTGGTGCAGGACGGGCAGATTGCGGAGTCCGGCACAAAGGACGAGTTGTGTGCACAGAACGGCCTGTTTGCCCGGATGTGGCAGGAGTATCAGGCTTCGGTGCAGTGGAAGGTCGCAAAGGAGGGGAAGGAATGATCGAAAGAATTCAACACGCAACGGCCAGCTCCCCGGAGGGTGCAAAGGGACTCGTAAAGGGCGTTCTGGCCTGTGCGTTCCAGAACATGGCATTCATGCTGCCCACAGGGCTGCTGTATCTTCTGGTAAAAGACCTGCTGGCAGGCTCCACGAGCGGGAGAAGCACCTTTTATCTGATGGGGTGCGTTGCCTGCTTTGCACTGATTTTACTGACCACATGGTTCCAGTACAATGGCACCTATTTTACAACCTATAAAGAAAGCGGTATGCGTCGGCTGACCCTTGCAGAGCGGCTGCGCAAGCTGCCCCTGTCCTTTTTTGGCAAGCGGGATCTTGCCGATCTGACCAGCACCATCATGGCGGACTGCGAGGTGCTGGAAAAGGACTGCTCCCACTTCATCCCCGGTCTGTTCGGTTCCCTCATCTCTACGGTGCTCATTGCCCTGAGCCTGTTCACCTTTGATTGGCGGATGGCACTGGCGGCGCTGTGGGTTATCCCGGTATCTGTTTCCATTGTGGTGGGCAGCTACCGGGTGCAGGATCGGGTACAGGCCAGGACCATGGCGGTGAAAATGGCCTGTGCGGACGGCATTCAGGAGTACATCGAGACTCTCCGGGATCTGAAAGCCAGCAATGCGGAGCAGCGGTATCTGTCCGGCCTTTCCGACAAAATTCGAGCAGTGGAAAAGCAGTCCATCGCAGCAGAGCTGGAAACAGCGCTGTTTGTGTCCTCTGCGGGCATGGTGCTCAAGCTGGGCATTGCCTCGGTGGCGCTCATCGGCTCGGTGCTGCTGGTGCAGGGCAGTATCGACGTACTGACCCTGTTTCTGTTCCTGATGGCGGCTTCTCGAATGTACGACCCCATGCAGGGTGCTTTGCAGAATCTGGCAGCGGTCATTGCCATGCGCACCAATGTGGGGCGGATGAATGAGATTCTGGACGCTCCCCTGCAGACCGGAAACGAGACCCTGACCAATCAGGGCTGCGATATCGTGTTCGACCATGTGGGCTTTGCCTACAATTCCGACGAAACGGTGCTGCGGGATGTTTCCTTTACCGCAAAGCAGGGTGAGGTCACGGCACTGGTGGGTCCCTCCGGTGGCGGCAAAACTACCGTTTCCCGGCTGGTGGCACGGTTCTGGGATTACCAGAAAGGACACATTACCGTGGGCGGCATGGAGGTTTCCCAAATCGACCCGGAAAAGCTCATGAGCCTATATTCCATCGTGTTTCAGGATGTGACCCTGTTTGACAACACGATTCTGGAAAACATCCGTCTGGGCCGCAAAGGTGCCACCGACGAGGAGGTTCTGGCAGCAGCAAAGCTGGCAAACTGTGAGGAATTTGCCGAAAAGTTGCCGGACAAATGGAACACCAACATCGGCGAGAACGGCTGTACCCTTTCCGGAGGCGAGCGTCAGCGTATTTCCATTGCCCGCGCCTTCCTGAAGGATGCGCCCATCATCCTGCTGGACGAGGCCACCGCCAGCTTAGATGTGGAAAATGAAACGGTGATTCAGGAAGCACTGTCACGCCTTATCAAGGATAAAACGGTTCTCATCATTGCCCATCGGATGCGTACGGTTTCCAGTGCAGATAAGATTGTGGTGCTCAAAGATGGAGCGGTCGCCGAACAGGGAGCGCCTGCACTGTTACTGAATGAGAAAGGCATCTTTGCCCACATGGTGCAGCTCCAGACTGAGAGCCAAGGCTGGTCGTTGGTTAAGGCATAACAGAGAAGGAAAGCGAAGCGGATTGCGAATATCCGCTTGACTAAAAATATAGTGACAGTTTCTTTTAAATCGTGTTAAAATGAGATTAGATTTGAAAGGAGCTGAAAATTATGAATGAAGCAATCAAAAACATGGAAGAACGAAGAAGTGTCAGAGGTTACAAACCAGATATGATCAAAAAAGAGGATCTGGATGCCATTATTGAGGCTGGAACCTATGCAGCAACAGGAATGGGGATGCAGTCACCGATCATTGTAGCAGTGACCGACAAAGCAACAAGAGATCAGCTTTCTGCAATGAATGCAAAGATCATGGGAAGTGAAGCGGATCCATTTTACGGAGCACCGGTTGTTTTAATCGTACTTGCAGATAAGACAAGACCGACTTATATTTACGATGGAAGCCTTGTAATGGGGAATCTGATGAATGCGGCACATTCTCTCGGAATCGGAAGCTGTTGGATTCACCGTGCGAAGGAAGAATTTGAATCGGAAGAAGGAAAAGAACTTCTGAAAAAATGGGGAATCGAAGGTGATTATGAAGGAATTGGCCATTGTGTACTTGGATATGCGACAGAAGAACTTCCGAAAGCAAAGCCAAGAAAAGAAAACTATGTCTATTACGTAGAAGCATAGGAGTGTGACGTATGGAATATGAAGGACAGATTTGCCGGGCACCGATGGAGAGAAGCTCGTTTATGCTTCCGGTGATGGTAGGATGTTCTTATAATCAATGCAAATTCTGCAATCTGTTTCGTCATCTCAAGTACAGAGAGCTGCCGATGGAACAGATAGAAGCAGAGCTTCAGCGAGTACGGGACCTAAATGGAAAGCCGAAAAAGATTTTTCTAGGAGACGGAAATGCATTTGGTCTTAAGCCGGAAAGGTTATATGAGATCCTGGATAGAATCGCCTATTATTTTCCGGAATGTGAAGGTGTCAACATGGATGCCACGGTTACCAGTATTTTGCATAAAAGTCAGGAAGAACTGGAGATGCTTGCAGCAAAGAAGGTAAAACATCTGTATCTGGGAATTGAAAGCGGACTGGATGACGTGCTTAAATTCATGAAAAAAGATCATGACCTTGCGCAGGCATATCGGGCAATCGACAGACTTCATGAAGCAGGACTTATCTATGATGCACACATTATGACAGGCGTTGCAGGAAAAGGAAGAGGATTTGAAAATGCAGAGGCGTTGGCTGAATTTTTAAACCGGACAAATCCTGCACATGTAGTGAATTTCTCCATGTTCCTGCACAAGGAAGTACCTTTATATGAAGATATTCGAAGGGGAAGTTTTGTACCAGCAGATGAGCTTGAGACTTTAAAAGAAGAGTGGCATTTGATTGAGAGAATCTTGCCGGAGAAAAGTGAAGCCAGGGTTTTATATGATGGTTTCCATGATTTTATCCATGTACGAGTGAGAGGAAAATTACCGGATGACAGGGAAAAGATGCTTGAAAAAATGGACCAGGTAATCAAAGAACACGAAGGACAGGAGCCCGTGTATGCGTTCGTCCAGGGAGAATGTCCGGATCTGGAATACTGTGATGGTAAGATGGTCTGGGATATGGATCGAACCAATTAGCCGATAAAAGACAAAAAGAAATCCACTGTATCTGATTTTCAGTTACAGTGGATTTTTAACCGAATCAAGTAAGTCCCCTGCTTCAATTGCGAAAAGCAATAAGCAGTGGGTGGGACTTGCTCGTATCAGGAGGAGTGAAAGCTCCTTCTGATAAACTGCGGAGCAGTTATTCGGTGTAGAGCCGCGTAGCGAAGCGGATTGTGAATATCCGCTTGACTGCGCCGGTTTTTGATTACTCAAAACCAGTATCGTTGCTAAAGACATTAGTTTCATACTCGACAAAAAATGATGATATTGCAATAGAGCTGCCTATGGAAAGCAAATTTTGCAGGAATTGTCAAAATATCTTAGCGAAAAATACGGCAAGGGATATTCTGCAGAGAAACTGAAGCTCATGAGACGATTTTATAATGTTTACTTGCATGATCAAATTGGGGAAACAGTGTTTACCCAATTCAAGAACCTTCCTGTAGTCGGTACAGGCAGAAGGTTTTATCTGAACTGGTCTCATTATCTCAAGCTCATGCGGATAGAAAACATAGATGAGCGCCTTGCCCTTAGTACGGATAAGGATATGATTTACCGTTTGGCGCTGGAAGGACAGAAGATTGAGACAGCGGAAGATGCGGTCAAAGACCCGTATGTATTGGAATTTTTTGGCCTGAAGGAGCTGCCGGAATATTCTGAAAGCGAGTTGGAGAGCCGTATCATCAACCATTTGCAGCAGTTCCTGCTGGAGCTTGGCACCGGCTTTGCCTTCATCGGCAGGCAGGTGCGGTTTACCTTTGACAAAGAACATTTCATGGTGGATCTGGTTACGAAGTAAAAACCTGCTTTCTTTGAGCCAGGAGCTACCTTCAGCACAGCCAGATTGATGTCGGCGGACATCAATCTGGCGATCTCAAAAGGGTCTCTGGAATCACCTCGTTTTCGAGGCGTATTTTTACCTGACTTATGAATTTGATTCCATTGCCGAGGTTTTCTCTTGTGCAATGATTTTATTTGGCAACATAGGTGCTCAACCTGCCGCTTCCTTTTTGCTCAAGCTTGCCAGCTTCGCAAAGTTCCTTAAGCAATCGGAAAGCCTTTGTTGTTCCTGCACCAATCAAGTCTTCAACCTCTTTTCTTGTAACCTTTCCGTTTTCCCGTGCATATTGAAGAATGAGTGACTTCTGTTCATTCAGTGAAATGTCTTTGTCCGCTTTATCAAATACTCGGATATCCATTTCCGGCTGCTCATTCCTATTGGGAAGTGTTACGCGGAAAACGCCTTTTGCTGTTTCAAACTCCGGCTGGGATGGACAAGTCTTATATGCACGTTCAATTTTTCCGATTCCGGTGCCATAACTTTCAATCAATCTCATCCGGTAGAAAACAGCCGCAAGGTTCGGATTTCTCGATTGTGAAACGCCTAAGAAAATGGATTCCAGTTCCAGACCGGATACAAGACCTCCAAGAGAGACAAATTCGATTCTATCCTCATAGACATTGACCAGATTGCTTCCACTGAAAGAGTAATCACGATGAACCATGCTGTTCAGTAAAGCTTCTCTGATTGCATCCTCTGGATAATCCCTTCTGTCAGTTCGATCCAGACCTGAAAAGGTTGCCTTTGTTTTATTGACCAGATCTATAAATTGATAGACATCTTCAAGCTGCTTCAAAATAGAACCCTTAAATTCCTTCCTGTCTCGGAATAATTCCTTATCCTTCCCTTGAAATAGCGCGACTTTTATTGTGGTTTCGCACTGGTCTGATAGCAGCAATGCAAGATTCGTATACAAACCATCCTCACCAATCAGCTTGAGTGTCCGCATTTGGGATGATCCGATTTCGATGGATCTTTTCTGCATCTCTGTTTGGAGGGTGTGAAAAGTCAGTTCCTGATTCATACTTCTACACTGTTCAAAGGATCTGCCGCTGTTTTGAAGAATCATCTCCCGAATGCCTTCTTCGGTCATTGGCTGAGTAGAGCTGCCTTTTCTTACATACACGCCACTCGGTTTTAACCCTTTTTCCCGTAGATAGTACGGCCGATTTGTTCCGGTTGTTACATCAATTTCGATGACTGGTTTTGCTTCTAATTCAATCGTGTTGACCCTGACAAATGGCATGATGTCCGGTGCCAATGAATCTTTTAAAGAATTCACGATTTGAAGCATCACACCATCTGGATCGGCAACACCTAGAACCGCTCCATCCTTACGGATACCGACATAAACGGTACCGCCCTCTGCATTTGCAAATCCCATAACCTCTTTGCGGATGTCAGGGACATACTCTTGCTTGAATTCGACATTTTGGCTTTCGAATGTTAGCATCAGCTGCACTTCCTTTCTTGTTCTTTCTTTCACATTATAAGAGAGAAAGAAAGAAAGGTCAAGGGGTGTAGAAACTAGAATTTTGTCAATCTGCAACGATCACATGTCGTGTTGGAAAAACAACGGGGTGTTTTTTGACCGAAACAGATAATGCAGAACATTGAAAATTGATAATTTTAACCGAATCAAGTAAGTCCCCTGCTTCAATTGCGAAAAGCAATAAGCAGTGGGTGGGGACTTGCTTGTATTAGGAGGAGTGCAAGTTCCTTCTGATAAACTGCGGAGCAGTTATTCGGTGTAGAGCCGCGTAGCGAAGCGGATTGCGAATATCCGCTTGACAATTTGAATATAAATGACATCGATTTTCTATTTCCCATAGCCAGTATCTTAGCTAGTTTTTTTAGGTTCATGCAAGCAAAAGTAAGCCCGGCTTTCATTTCCATATATGCTGTGTTACCAGTTTTACATGATCGTTGCTTTCTGTGCATTTAGATTTTTGTAGACAATTACAGCAAATATACCCATGGCTTTTGTATTCACGATAACCATCTCGATTTGTTGTGCTATAAGAAAGCACTTGATTTTCAGGGCAAAGATAGCAGGCGTAATACTCGTCATAAACATATATTTCCGTGTAATGGAAGCGTCTGAGGTCAGAAGATTGCAACGGATACCATGCAAGCAGGTATTGCAGGAAATCTTTGATGGGAAGTAAGCCTTGTTGAGATTTATCTTAATACTATACCATTGCAAAACAGAAGCAAGCGCGGTATAATATGGCCAAGAAAAAAATATTTAAATAAGCCGAAAGGCCGCAGAAGTGCGGCTTTTCCTAAACACATAAGTTAGCTAAACCTAACCCGGCTTAATCCAACACAACCTGACGATGACGTGTATCTGGATAGATTGATCTAATTGCAAAAGGAATGACAGCAATGCGAGAACACAAAAATTTCTGGGACAGAAATGCAGATCTATATGACCGTTTTATGCAAAAAGACAGGGCAGTATACGAAAAAATGTATGAGCTGATCTGTCCGGTCGTGAAAAACAAAACGGTGCTGGAATTGGCCACCGGAACGGGGCTGATCGCCAAACACATCGTAAATGCGGCGGCCCACATCGAGGCAACGGACGCCTCCGGGGAGATGATTGCAGAGGCCAAACGGGGGAATTACTCTGCGAAGCTGCGTTTTTCCGTGCAGGATATGTTTTCTC
>Ga0129312_1001395_pt1 | contig 14289 bp, 9 predicted proteins | sample O827metagenome_FD_94434 | JGI IMG/M metagenome (GOLD analysis project Ga0129312, IMG submission 94434) | Orangutan group fecal microbial communities from Wisconsin, USA - O827 metagenome | ecosystem: Host-associated > Mammals > Digestive system > Large intestine > Fecal | place: USA: Wisconsin... | reverse complement strand
TCCTTCCCGGAAGAAGTTCTTCCACGCGCTTCTCTTTCTTTCCTCATATGCCAGTTTGTGCAGAAAAACGTCCCCGCAGAACCATCCTGCCGCACATCCTCCTGCACAAATCTGTCCAATCTCCTCTATTTATCTGTTCTTAAAGATCTCAACGATCGCCTTCCACATCTGGACGATCATGTTCCACATTCTCTCAAGCGGGTTCACATCCGCCTTCGCTGTCTCCGCATCGAGAAGCTCCGCGTCATCGTCCACGCTGATCTCCTCGGTTCTCATGATGATCTGCAGGGTGTTCGGCTCCGCGTTCTCATCGGAAGTGAAGGAAACCTTCTCCGCGTTTGGATCCATATTTAAGAAATTGTTGTCGTCCTCCATGTCGTTCCACTCATTGTCCATGGTGTCCTTCATAGTCCGGCCGGCCTTTCTCATGGAGCTGGTGCTGTCGAGGACGCTTAAACTCTTGTCGAGGACATTCAAACTTCCCTTGATGGAGTCCTTCGCCGCCGCGTCAAGGCTGTCCGCGCTGGCACGGACGGTATTCTGTACCAGAGTCAGGGAATCCGTGCTCTTATTAAGGGCATCCGTGGTTCGGTTTACGAGCTCCCCGGAATCATCCAGGGCTGACTGGAGATCCGGGTAATACACATCCAGGGAGTCCTTTAACGCCTTCACATCCTCGATCAGATAGTCCATCTGGTCTGTGGTCTGTGCCAGGTATTTTGATGTATTGGATACATCGTCGAGCATATCTGCTGTATCTGCCACAAGGGCATTGCTGGAGGAAGCCACCTGGCGGAGCGCTTTCTCCTTCTGCTTTAAGATTCCGATAAGTTCCTGGGCATTCAGCATTCCCGCATGTCCGGCGGAGGTGTCTGCTCCCGCTGCTGCCGCTGCCAGTGCCTGGGTATCTTCATCCCCTGCCTCACCGTTGCAGTAATCTGCGATCGCGTCCTGCATGGACTCCTGGGCTGAAGCCAGGTTTTTGATAAACTCCAGAACGCTCTGCTGAAGCTGTGTGTCAAGCTTTTTGATCAGCTGAACGGAAGCGACTACGTTTCCAATACTGCCGGACGCGCCCTCAGAGCTATCCCTTAAGCCCCGTAAGCTCGTGTCCAGTCTGCGGATCGGCTCCTGCATGTTTCCGAGTGTGTTGACAACGTCTGTCATGCTGTTGTGGGCAACCTCGGAGGCATCCTTTGCAGTCTGGATATACGGAACGATGGTTCCAAGCTGCTCGGAGAGCGCTGTCAGGGAAGCCAGTGTCTGGTCATTGCTGTCCAGGATCTCGTCCTTGGAACCGCTGATGACGCCTCTCGCGCTCTCCGCCTCATTTAAGCCCTGGCGCAGCTCGTTGACGCCGCTTCTCATGGCCTCGACGGAAGCCGCCATCTGGTCCATGCTGTCGTATAACTGGTCACCAGCATCTTTCCAGGTGTCCTTGGCGTCCTTCAGGTCAACGATGTGCTCTAAGTCTTTCACTGTTCCCGGAACCATCGCCATGATGACACCGGAGGTCTCAAACTTGTCGCTGCCGATGCGGATCGTGTAATCGCCCTCCTCGCCCGGAAGCGCCGTGTACATGATCGCGGTCTGGGAACCGAGGCTCTGGGTCTGGGAACCTTCCGCTTCCACACTGTAGCACTTGCTCATATCAACAAGCATCGCTACCACTAACATCATATTGTTCTTATAGTAATCTCTCGCCGCCTCATTCGGTGTCGCTGCCACATGTACCTCTACCAGACCGGAAGCACCCGCAAGCTTCTCAGCGTCCGTCGGGACGCCGTTTAATTTGTAGGACACATCCATGGTCCACGGAAGTGTCACCGCGTCCTTATCGATTTCTCCCTTATAGTAGAAATATCCCTTGGTGTCCGCCGGGAGATTCCATGTGACCTTTCCGTCACTGATCTCCGGAGCTGTGTTGTTGGTCATATTTGTAACATCAAGATAATTTCCATAATCCGTAAAGCTTGTGAGACCATTTAAGCTCACCCCCTTCACGACATTCACCTTATCAACGGAACCATAGCAATCCAGGTTCACGTACATCGCTTCATCGACGCTCACAGACGCCTCTGCCGCATAGACCGGCGCAGAAACAAGGCTGGTGCAGAGTGTGACAGCCGCCATGCCCGCTGCCATGATCCTTCTATTTTTCTGTCTCATCACCGTTCTCCTCCATTTCTTCTCTATCTGTCAATTCCGGCTCCGATTCCCTGCTGGCCGCCGCCTCGTTCTCATCGTCCTCGTAGGGATCTCCGCCTTCATCTGTACTCTCTTCTGTCTCGTCCCCGTTCTTTCCGGAACGTCTCTTCTCTCTCTGGTTCTTCACACGGCGGTGCAGGCGTCTCGCAAGAGCTGCCGCCGGTTTCTCGCCGACGATAAAATTGTCAAATAATGTTAACAGCAGCGGAAGCACCGTCAGTACCAGCACAAGGCTGAACAGTCCGCCTCGTCCGATCAGGTGTCCCAGGTCCGCGATGGCCGTTGTGGACGAGATCATATACACGATATATCCGGCCAGCGTGATGATAGATCCGGAAGTAAAAATCGAGGAACAGGACGCTGCGATGGCCTCCACACATGCCTTCTTCTTCGGCAGCGTCTTTCTCTTCGCCAGGTAGTTGTTTGCAAGCAGGATCGAGTAATCGACCGTGGCACCCAGCTGAATACTGCTGACGATGATATAACCCATGTACACCATCTCGACACCCTGGAAATACGGCATCGCCATGTTGATGAAGATCGCCACCTCGATGGGAATGATGACGAGGATCGGCATGACAGCCGACTTGAAGCTCATCATGACGACGAGGAATACGCCCGCCAGGGACAGAACATTTACATTCTCATAGTCCTTTACGATGAAGGACTTGATATCCTGGGTGGACGGAGTCTCACCAACGAGATAGCTTCCTTCCGGGTAATACTTCTTTACGATCTCCTGGATCGCGTCGGAGTCCTTGAATGCCTCGGCACTCTCGGTCTTCGTTCTCGTGTAGATCAGCATCCGGCAGTAGCCGCCTTTATGTAAGAGCTCCACCGTGGACTTCGGGAGAAACTCTTCCGGGATCCCCTCCGGCAGCGTATCCGCTAAAGCTGTAACGTTCTTTACATAGGATAGATCCTTGATCTCCTTCGCCATAGCCCGCTCATTGATCTCCGATGTGTTCGGATAGAGGGCGAGCAGCATGTTGCTTCGGCCGAAGATCTTCGTGATCTGCTGATCATCTTCATAAACCTGTGTTCCCTCCGAGGCACCCATGGAGTCGTTTCCGTAAAGGAAATCGTTCAGGCCCTGGGCCGTGTATGCAAGCGGTGTCACGAGGACAATCACTGCGAACACGATGGGACGGATCCGGTAGATCGCTTTTCCAAGTCCGTGGAAATCCGGCATAAAGGAACGGTGCTTTGTCTTCTCATTGAGCTTCGCGAACTTCAGGATCATCGCCGGCATGAAGAAGACGACTGTCAGTAAGCTGAATACGATACCTTTCGCCAGGACAAGACCCAAGTCAAATCCGATGGAGAACTTCATCGTCACAAGGGCCAAGAAGCCAACGACTGTCGTCAGGCTGCTGGCGAAGATGGAATTGATCGCCTCCTGAACGGCGTTGATGATCGCGTCCTCCTCGTTCATTCCCTGCTTTCTGTAGTTCATGAACGCGTCAAGCAGGAAGATCGAGTAGTCCATGGATGTTGCCAGCTGCAGGATGATTGACACGTTTTCCGTCAGGAACGAGACGGTTCCGATAAAGATGTTCGTCCCCTTATTAAGCAGGACAGCGACACCCATAACCAACAGGAATAATATCGGTTCCGTCCATGCCGTTGTCGTCACGGAAAGCACAGCGAAGATCATGATCACCGCCACAACGAGGATCTTGCTCATCTCGCTGGCCATGGACTCTGTCATGGATTTGTTCTGGACCGCCATGCCGACGTAGCATCCTTTGTCCCCTAAGAGATCCTTGATCTCGTTGATGGCAGTGGAGGTTCGGGTGGAATCGCTCTCCTCCACAAATGTGATATCGTAGACCGCATTCCGGTCTTTGTAATAATCCTTGATCTCACTCTCATCAATGAAGTCTTCACCGGCATAGATATTTACCGTGCTGTCGCACCATAAGACCTGGTCCACGCCATCGATATCGGCGATCTCATCTTTATATTGCTTCGCCTCGTACAGCGAGACGTCCTTCACCATGACCCGCGCCGTTCCGGGATAACCGAACTTATCACGCATAACGTCAAGTCCGATAGCGGATTCCGCCGTTTCCGGAAGATATTTCGTCAGGTCATAGTTTACATTTACAAAGTTCATCGTCAAAAGCGAGAGCAGGCAGCCGATCACGAAGACCGACTCGATCCAGCCGCGTTTATGGATGATAAATGACGCGAGCATGTAGGAAAAGCCGCCGTTCTGGTTCTTTTTCTTTTCTTTATGCCCACGGAACATGTTTTTTATTTTCTCTCCCATGTCTTCTCTCCTTATATTCCCTGTCCGTAACTGTTCAGTACCCTCACAGGTCGTTTTCCGTCACCGTCCACATTTCTACCGTTCCAGAACCACCATGTAATAGTCCTTTCCATTCTGGTTTTCATGGGCAATTCCCATTCTACGGTAATATTCCAGGGAATATTTTTTATCGTCCTTCCGGTCGAATTTTTCCTGCATCCGGATCATGACAGAATCATACGGATCGTATGTCTCCTCTGGGCCCCAGAGGTACATCTCAAAAAATGTGGCACTCTTTCGCTCCGGAAATGCTGTCTTTACGTAATCGCTTACGGTTCCCTCTCCCGGGATCGTATTTTTGCTCTTGGAATATCCCTTTTCCATAGCGGAAGAAAGTCTTGCCTTTGCGATATCGCAGAGATCCATGTCGAGGACAAATGTGGCGCGTCCATCGTAAAACTCCACATCCCCGTTGTCGTAATCATCCTCCGCCTCCGGATAAGTGTCAAAAAACAGGTCGCTCTTCTCATCATTCATATCATCAAAGAGTTCCTGTTCCTTCTGATCCAGCACGTATACAGGATACGCGCCGCCCTGCGTATTCGGGGTTTTCCGCGCATAGGACAGCGTCCCGTCCTTTGTAAACGTGTAGCATGTATTCTCATCTTCTATAAAATCTGTGCTCCAGGCACCGTTTTCCATAAGGTAGTACCACTTTCCCGAGATCTGATTCCATCCCGGTACCGCTCCGAATGTCTCCGGAGCTGCCGCATATGCGGGAACTGCTGTCATTCCCGTGATCATGCAGAGGATCGCTGCCATTCTTCGTACTTCTCTTCTTCGGATCATATGATCGCCTCCGCTTTTTTCTTTCCTTTTCACTTGCAATATTATCTATGTTTATGCTAAAATACTCAAGAACCAGTTTTTGAAAAGTGTACCAAATGAGACAAATTATCACTTTTTGTCCAATTTGGAATGGATAGAGGAGTTTTGTAGTTTATGATAAAATTACCGATCCAGGAAGAACATGTTTCTGTCCGCAGGACCTACCTGCTTTTGATGAAGGCGCTCCTGGACCTTCTGGCGGAAATGCCTTTTGAGAAGATCTCCCTCACTGATCTCTGCCGGGTCTCCATGATCTCCCGGTCCACGTTCTACCGATATTTTGAGGACAAATATGATCTTCTGCACTACTGCGTGAAAATGTATATCGAGGGACTCCGCCCGGTGGAGGATCTGATCTACTTTAAAAGCATCGATTCCCTGCGTCAGTTTTTAGAATATCTGATCGCTCAGGTGGATGAGAATATCACTCTCTACCGCCGGATCTACCAGACGAACAAAAACGGCTCCCTGATGTTCACGATCCAGGGAGATCTGGCGAAGATCCTCACGGAGAGCGGCTGGCAGGGCGAGAACCAGGGCGTTCGGTTAAAGATCCCGCTCCCACTCTATGTTTCGTTTATGTCAAGCTTTTATCTCACAACGCTAAGATCTTATTTAGAGCTGGCGGATGAATATGACGCGAAGACCTTCGTGGAAAGCGTCTGCCGCTTTGCGCTCAGGGATTTCTGGGAGAAGGCTGACGGCTGATCCGGCAGCCTCTTTTTCCACTGTCCAGAATCCATTTCTACTTAATATAATATGGAAGCTTCCCGCAGGTCTTTTAACTGCCCTGCTTCCTGTACTTTGGTTCTGTTATTATCCGCATAGTAATGCCGCTCTGCGTTTCTTTCCGAATCCACCGGGCGGCATCTTTTTTCTCTTATTTCATCTTTGCCCGCTCATCCCACACCGTAACATCGATTCCGGCGATCTTTGATGTGAATGCGGTTCCATCGTTCTTTTCGAAGTGTTCCCATGCCCGGAGCACATACTTAAAGCCTATGTACTGTAATGGCAGGTTGCAGTATACCATGAGGATATTCGCGAAATCGCTGAGATCCCACAGGGCACTTAAGTCCATGCCCGCAATGTTCGTGATAACGCCGAAGGAGATGACTACCAAGCAGAGCACGCGGATCGTGTTAATAAAGGCAGGTCTCGTGGAGATCCGGTTCGCGCACATTTCCGTGAAGGACATGAATCCCACAAGGCAGGTAAACGCGAACAGACCGAAGCAGACGCTGACGAGCATCGTCACGAGGTGATAGATCGTTCCGTTCCCGGTGAGCGCTCCGCAGGATGCTAAGAACCTGTCAAGTTTTCCGAGTTCAAACCAAGCTGCGCCGTCCTCCGTGAGCCACACTCTTCCCATGACAACGACGAATCCTGTCAGGGTGCAGATCACGATGGTATCTAAGAAAACGCCGAGCGCCTGGACACAGCCCTGGTCACAGGGATGCTTTGCATCCGCCGCCGCTGCCGGCATGGTGATCGTTCCCTGTCCAGCCTCATTTGACATAAGGCCTCTCTTGATTCCCTGGCTCAGCGCGATACCGAAGGCACCGCCGAAGACTGCTTCCGGACGGAAAGCCTCGGAGAATACTGCTCCGAAGAACCACGGGATTCTCGGGATATTAAATACGATGAGAAGAATGACTGTCAGGATATAGATCGCTGCCATCACAGGAACTAAGAGGTCTGTAACCTTTGTCACCTTCTTGATTCCACCAAAGCTGATGACCGCCGTCGCCACGATGAGGACCGCGAAGGAGATCCAGTACAGGGCGGAGTTTGTCTCGATGACGGTTCCCGTAAATACGCCCGCGATTGCTCCCACCGCGGAGATCGTGTTGAAGCCCTGGGCCGGGAAGCAGAGGAACGCGTAGATAATGTAGAGGACACTGAGCGCCGCTCCTGCCCATGCCGCATTCTTTAAGAGTCTTCTTCCGTAATACGGCAGGCCGCCCACATACTCATCATCTTTTCTCTCCTTAAAGATCTGGGAGAGTGTCGCCTCAACGAAAGCTGTGGACATACCAAAGAAGGCGGAGATCCACATCCAGAACAGGGCGCCCGGACCGCCGGTGGAGATCGCGCCGGTGACGCCTAAGATATTTCCGGGGCCGACACGCATGGCCGTCGACAGGAAGAATGACGCCAGGGATGAGATTCCTGTGCCGCTGCTCTTCTGTCTCATCAGGACATGGAGTCCGTGGCGGAATTTCCGCACCTGGATAAACCGGAGTCTGAATGTAAAATAGATTCCTGTTCCCACTAAAAGGATGATCGCCAGACTGAAGTTTCCGAGGATCGGGATATTCGCGTACCAGTCAAAGTTCGTCGGGAAATCCCAGAACAGGTTCGAGACGATCTGGATCTTTCCGCATATAACATTTACGGCCTGAAACAACGCTTCCATAGCTTTTTCCTCCTCATGATTCAATTTTTCTGTACTGTCGGAAATTTTTCTGGGATGATTCTCCGCAATGATCCCCGGCATTCCTCATTTGAATTCAGATTTCCATTAAGATTTAAAAGTATTTATGCCTCATCTCTTAAAAATCCGAGTTCTATTTTGTATATGTTTCTATGATATATCTGTTATTAGAAATTTTCAAGAAAATTTACAAATTATTTCGGCAGACTGTCCGCCACGCAGAGCGCTCCATATCCCAGCCTCGGATTCGGATAGGCCAGCTCAGAAGGAAGTCTTCTCGCTCCTTTTCTTAAGTACGCCTTCACCTTCTCCCCATAAAGATACGGATCATTCTCCCTGACGATCCCCCACTCCATGAGAAGCGCCGCGGCCCCGGTGACAAGGGGCGCCGCGAAGGATGTTCCGGTGACAGGGGAATAGCCGCCGTCCCGGTCCGGGGCCATGATTCCCACCCCTGGGGCGGCGAGGTCCGGCTTCTGGGCGCGATAGACCCTGGTGTCCCCGCGGCCGGAAAACGGGGCATAGATTCCGGTCCCGCTGTCATAGGCGCCCACCGTCACCGGTCGGAACGCCGTGGAGGGAATCGTCAGGGTCGTATCCGGCGACGATTCCAAAAATTCCGTATCCCGCCCGACTGCCGCCGCGGAGGGAAGCCAGAGATCCGCTGCCGTCTCCTCATCCCCTGTCCCGAGGAATCGGAATGTCCAGATCCCGCTCTCCACATAAGTTCTTTCCGGCACAAACTCAATATAGATCTCCTGGGCCGCATTAAAAGGGGACGGTTCCCCGTAATAGATCAAAAGTTCCGTCTCTCCGACCCGGATCCGGTCCGTTCCCCTCACCGGGACAAGCTCGATCTCCGCACCGCCAAAGGGATCCCTCAGAAAGATCCGCATCCCGTCCTCATAGTTTTTCCAAATCTGCATGCCGAATCCCGTCTCGTATGTCCCAACAGAGAGCCGGATCTCCGTGATCTTCCCGGGTTCGATCACAGGTCTCGCATGTACCCCGGAGTCCCCCTCATTTCCCGATCCGGTGACGAAGACAAACTGCCCCATCTGTGCAAGAGAATCGAGGTACCGCTCTAAAAGTCCGCCGCCGTCGTGGGATCCATATGTATTTCCAAAGCTCAGATTCACTGCCATGGGGCGTCCCAGTTCCAGAGCTTTCCGCACCGCGAGATCCATCCCCCGCATGAGTTCCGTGGTTCTCGGAAATCCAACTGAATCCGGGATTCCGAGACGGACAACGATAAGTTCGCTCTCATAGGCCGCCCCGCGGTACAGTCCGCCGCTTGTTCTCCCGTTTCCAGCCGCGATCCCCGCCACCGCCGTGCCATGGCCGCTGGTATCCAGGGAAAGACCGCCTGTTCCGCCGGATTTATTCTCTCCCCGCAGGATCTCATTGATCTCCCGCCTTTCATATGTTTTCCCACTGATCTGGTCATCCAAATACAGGATTCTCGTGGTTCCGTCCTCATTCCGGAAGTCTTCATGAAAGATATCGATTCCCGAGTCGATCACCGCCACCAGGACACCTTTTCCCGTAAGCCCATCGGTCCCTGTCTGCACCGGAAGAAAACAGGAGGCCGCCCTCGCCCGGTTCAGGGCAAAAAACAGCCTCTTTGGTTTTTCCGCATATTCAATTTCGGGGAGCGCGATCACTCCCGGCACATCCCGCTCCGGGACCCGCAGGATCGCGAAATCATTGAAAAGATATGTTCCCGATGCATCTGGAAATTTTGCATTCAAAGCACTCCCCAGGTCCCCATGGTACTTCACGATGATCTCCCATGTCCGCTCCTTGCGGTTAAAGCCCACATTCAGCTCTTCTGTCCGCTCCCTCATCTCCTCCGGGACGGAAAGCGCCAGATTCAATAAATTTTCCGCCTTCTGATCTTCCATCTCTGCCGCACCACATCCATTCTTTGTTCTGTCTGTCCCGCATTTTTCCATGCCGGTTCTGAAAGACAGATCCCATTCTGAATATTTTATGCGGCATGCTTTATTTAAGACTTTCGTTTTCTCAAAAACAATATTAAAAAGCCCCCAGAGCCATCGGGGCCGGGGGCAAATGTCACGTCTTATTTAATTACTGCGCAGTTGTCATACTCATAACGATGCTGTTGAGAGAAGCTGCATCTTTGATTCTTCCAGTTGTCTGGACAACTACCATATAGCCGTCCTGCTTGCGGCAGTAGTACGTTCTTGATGTCTTCTTTCCGCTTACTGTTACCTTGGAGTACTGCTGGTTTGCGATCGTCACAGTCTCAGCTGTTGTAACCTGACCTTTCTGACCTTTCTCGATTCCTGCAAGAGTATTTGCAAATGTCTGGGCATCCATATCCTGCTTATTCTTCATATTGAGGTAGTAGACTTCTACGTCGCCGAAGTCTGTACTCATATAGAGATCATGTGTCAGGGACGGGCTTCCGATTGCCGCATACTCGCCGCCTGTGTACTGGTCAGCTGCCTCGAAATCAGACTCTGTTGTTCCGATGATCTGCGGGATGCAGAGGTTAGACCATGTATTATAGTATCTTCCGCCTGTAACGTGTCCCTTCGGCGCTGTCTGAACCGGAGCAACCCAGCTTCCGTCATCGCTGAATGTGTAGGATACGCCGTCGATAGTTCTTGTTGTATTATAGATCATAAGGTTTGTGGACGGATCGATATAATACCACACATCATTTCCGCGTCCATCACCATCTTCAGCCTTGATCCAGCCGCTCTTTAAGTTTCCGTTGGAATCATAGTAGCGCCAGGTATTTCCGCTGCCTTCCCAACCGTACTTTGCCTCTGTCTCGTTCTCATCCGCAAGAGCAGTCACCATATTTACACTGCCAATTGCTGCAGCGAGAGCTGCCATGAGCATAACTTTCTTTAATTTCATTTGAAATCCACTCCTTCATGGGTTTTTATCAGCTAAAGTCATTATACAGGGGTTTTCAGGATAACGCAAGCGCTAAGGGCTGGAAAAAGCCCGGCTTCATGAAAACTTAAGAAAGAAGGCTTTTTAATAATCATTTGCTTTTCAGCTCCCGTTTTAAAAATGCCAGAAGATTCAGTTTCGCCCGCTCTTCGGTGTCTCTTCGCCTCGTCTTCACCTTTTTTACGACCTTTCCCTCCTGGTCGCGGCGGATGTGGTAGACGATGCGCAGGTATTCTCCGACTTCTTCCCAGGCTTCGCGGCTCTCCGGGATCAGGTCGAGGCCCACCTGGAAGACGTGGAACATGCCATCGTAGACGGAGCAGCGGACCTTTACGCCCTCTTCCCTCGCCTTCTTTGCGGCGGCTCTCGTGTCATCTAAGAGGACCTCGTAGGCGCCGACCTGCATCAGCATCGGCGGAAATCCCTCGAAGTTTCCGAAGAGCGGGGAAAGATACGGGTCTTTTTTGTCCGCGTCCCCGATATAGCTGCACTGGTAGAGCATGTTTTCTTTTGAATTGCCGAACAGGGGGTCGATGGTGTAATTCTCCTCGTAGGACGCGCCGCTGAGGGTCACATCCGTCCAAGGGGACATGGTGATGATACCCGCAGGAAGCGGCAGGGCGTGGTCCTTCGCGTAGAGGCAGAGCGCCAGGGCAAGTCCGCCGCCCGCGGAGTCTCCCGCGATAACGATCTGTTCCGGGTCGTATTTCTTCTCGTTTAAAAGCCATTTGTAGGCGTAAACAGCGTCCTCAAGCGCCGCAGGGAACGGATGTTCCGGCGCGACGCGGTAGTCCGGTGTCAGGACATCCGCACCGAGACCCAGTTCCGAGTATTTTACCGCAAACCGGCGATAAATGTTTTTCATCGGACCGATATAGCCGCCGCCGTGGAGCTGTAAGACCACACGGCCTGTGACCGCCTGCTTCGGCTTTAAATATTCCATCACAAATTTCTCTGTGGGAACCAGTTCATAAATATAGTCACCCGGACATCTCCAGGCCGGTTCCACCGGATTTTTCCGGAACTCTCCCGTCTGGATCGGCTTCTTTAAGGATGTCTCCATCACATCCCTCATCATGTCCCGGGTCAGATTCCCGATCATGCTGACTTCTTTCCGGCTCATAGTTCATCTCCTTTTTTACTCTGCTGTTATTTCTGTTCCTTCCATTAAATATGGAACCGCCGACGCAGCTCCCGTTTCACACTTCTGTCCCCCAAAAGCACCGTAAGCACCAGCGCCCACACCGATACCGCCACCGACAGCACCGTAAGCATCGGATGCTTCGTCCATCCGATTTTCAAGAACACCAGCGGCACAAAGCTTAAAAACGTGATCGCGATCTGGTACATGAAATAGCATTGCCAGTTCATGCGGTTTACAAGCATCATAAGCAGAATCGCTGCTACCTCAAACAGCACCACACAGGGGATCGCGTAATCCACAGACCAGCCATGCAGCCCCGTCATCGTATCGATCAACAGCAGGATCGCCTGGATTCCGAGACACTGCCGCACCAGGATCCCGGACATGCTGGCATGGCGCATGACGGAAAAACGCAGCGTCATCGCCACATAGGCCGCCGCTCCCCAGGTGAGGAACGCCCACTTAAATGGGTTCTGCTGGTAAGTAGCGAGATTCACGATTCCCGCTAAAACAGATATGACCGCCAATGACATATAGAAGAAACGGACCGCTGTCTTTATCTTATTCTTGTCACCGCCCGTTGCCGGATACCGGCCTTTATCATGTTCTTTGTCGGCGATTCCGTTGCTCTCAAGCTCCACATGGATCCCCTGTTCTTCCAGGAAATGGAAGAAATATTCCGACAGTCGGTTTTCTGCCATGGCACTGGCGAAAGAAAGGCACAGTTTTCCATTATATGCCACTGCCCCGCACTTCATTCGCTGCTTCGGGGACGCGCCCACGAGGACCTGGAACGACTCCACCTGGTCCCGCAGTTCTTCCCGCACCTGCATCTGCCCAATGTTGGTAAAGGTCATCGTGTGGGCGCGGCTGCTGTGAAGAAAGATCATCTGCATTGCCAGATGCTTTACAAACAGCGGGATCCCACGCACATACCATTTTTTCTCGTTGGACACGTTGTAGGAGATTGTCTCCTCCAACCGCTCCTTTACGATCTGTTCGTCCATTTGGCAGCTCACCGCGGTCAAGACCACATCAAAGGTTTCTGGTGCCTGCTTCTCCGACCAGGAAATATTGATGACGGCAAAGAAGTTGGCCAGAGTCTCCGACTCGAAGAAACTCCGGAGGTTCACCGGAAGATTTAACGCCGCCGGGCGCTTCATCGTTTTTCCATCTGTCTCCGTCTGGATGATGGACCACAAAAGTGCCGCGGCCAGATATTTTGTGATGCTGACTCCCGCTGCCTTACTGCGGCTTTTCAGTTCATCAATTCCGATCGTCCCGTGAAGCACCGCCATCTGGTCAAAAGGAAGAATTTCCCCGCTCACCTGGATCGCAGGCCGGCTCTCGTAGCGCTTGTGGGGCAGTTTTTTATAATAACGGAGATAATCGTCCGCCCTCATCGGAGAAAACTCATGTTTCCTTATCTCCGTTGGAAGACCATTCTTTAATTCCAGGTAATGTTCCGTCAGCCGGGAGACAAATCCCACCGCCCCAAGGCCGTCCGTCAAGCCGTGAAACACCTCAAAGTTGATCCGGCAGCCATAGTAACTCACGCGGAACGGAAACCGTTCGCCCCGGTGGGGATCGATAAAGCGACAGGGCGCGCGCTGCTCCTCCACCACCACCGGATCCCGGTTGTTTGTCTCAAAATAGTACCAGAAAAAGCCTTTTCTGAGTTTCACACGGAAGTTTTCAAATTCCGGAAGCGTCAGAAGAAGTGCCCTGTGCAGAAGCTCCGGCTCCACCGGTTCCTTTAAGACCGCCGCGATCCGGAACACACTGCTTAAATCCTCCCCGGACACCGCCGCGAAGAGCTTCGCCGTATTGTCCAGCCGCCGCCATGCGGCACCCTGGATGCGCGGGCGCTTTTTTATCAATCCATTAGATAATTTCTCCAAACTGATCTGCCTCTTTCCCGGTATAAAAAAATAACCGGAAAATCGAAATTTTCCGGTACATCAGAAGCAGGGGAAGAGGGGCTCGAACCCCCATCTACGGTTTTGGAGACCGCTGCTCTACCATTGAACTATTCCCCTATATTTTGTTGCGCATCACTTAATGCTCCATTATAATAGCATGAAATGTTTTAATTGTCAACACTAATTTGAAAATTTATTTTACCAGTTTGAACAGGCGGCATATGCTTCTTGTTTTCATTGCAAATGAAAACAAGAATATCGCACCACCCAGCCAACATCAGATCAACTGTATCGCCTCTCTCACATTCTCCACCCCGATCAGCCTGATCCGTTTCTCATCCTTCAGCTTCTCCAGATTCGATTTCGGCAGCAGGCAGCTCGTGAAGCCCATCTTGATAGCCTCGGACACTCTCTGGGCTGCCTGGGAGACGCCTCTTACTTCGCCGGAGAGACCTACCTCTCCGAAGATCAGCATTCCAGGATCCACTTCCCGGTTTTTGAAGCT
>Ga0129312_1001394_pt1 | contig 14293 bp, 13 predicted proteins | sample O827metagenome_FD_94434 | JGI IMG/M metagenome (GOLD analysis project Ga0129312, IMG submission 94434) | Orangutan group fecal microbial communities from Wisconsin, USA - O827 metagenome | ecosystem: Host-associated > Mammals > Digestive system > Large intestine > Fecal | place: USA: Wisconsin... | reverse complement strand
AGAGAGGGAAAAGCTGTTCTAAAAGAATTTGACAAAGCAGTTCTGACAGCACAGGAGAATGAGCCTGTCCGCATCACAGAGAAGATTGCCGGTAAAGAACTGATCGTGACACCAAAGGGTGAGAGACTGGTTGATTTCGGACAGATCATCACAGGTGTTGTTGAGGTACATGTGAAAGGTGAGAAGGGACAGAAGATCGTGATCCGTCACGCAGAGGTTCTGGACAAAGACGGAAACTTTTACCCGGAGACACTTCGTCAGGCAAAATCAATCGATACATTTATCTGCAACGGAGAAGAGCAGATCTTCCGTCCCCATTTTACCTTCCACGGCTTCCGTTATATCTGTGTGGAAGGAATGGAAGAGTTTACAGCAGATCAGTTTATTGCATGCGTAACACATTCTGATATGGAAAAGACAGGTGATTTTACCTGCTCTGATCAGAAAGTAAATCAGTTACAGAGCAATATTACATGGAGTCAGAGAGATAACTTCCTCGACATCCCGACAGATTGTCCCCAGAGAGATGAACGTCTTGGATGGACAGGAGATGCACAGGTATTTTCCTGGACAGCAGCATTTAACAGAAATACAGCATTGTTCTATACGAAGTGGATGCGTGATGTGGCAGCAGAATCTTCCCTGGAAAAAGGTGTACCCCATGTTGTGCCGGATATCCTGGGACAGTACAGTTCATCTGCATGGAGTGATGTAGCAGTTATCGTTCCATGGGTTGTTTATCAGATTTATGGCGATAAAGGTATCCTGGAAGAGAACTGGAAATGTATGCATGAGTGGGTAGATTACATTAAGAACAACTGTGAAGAGAACAGTCTCTGGCAGAGCGGATTCCAGTACGGAGACTGGCTTGCACTGGACAAAGAAGAGAGCGCAGACAGAACAGGTGCAACAGACAAATATATGATCGCCAATGCGTACTATCTGTATGTAACAGAGCTTGTAAAGAAAACAGCAGAGGTGCTGGGAAAAGCTGAAGAAGCGAAAAAGTATGGGGATCTTTATGAAACAACTTTGGATGCGTTCCGGAGAGAATATTATACAGAGACAGGACGTATCGTAAGTGAGACACAGACAGGTGCAATTATTTCACTGTATTTTAATCTTGCAAGAGAAAAAGACAGAAAACGTATCCTGAATACACTGCTTACAAATATTGCAAATCACAAAAATCACCTGGCTACAGGATTCGTTGGTACTCCATATATCTGTCACACTCTTTCTGAAAATGGAGCACATGAGATGGCGGCAACTCTCTTTATGAAAGAAGATTATCCGTCATGGCTCTATGCAGTAAATATGGGAGCAACAACAATCTGGGAGCGTTGGAATTCTATCAAACCGGACGGAACTTTTGATGAATCAGGAATGAACTCCCTGAACCATTATGCATATGGTTCTGTAGGAGACTGGATGTACCGCAAGGTTGCCGGATTATCTCAGTTAGAGCCGGGATATAAGAAATTCCAGGTAAAACCGATGTTTGTAAAAGGAATTGAAGAGTGGGGCACAGAGTTTGAATCTGTTTATGGAAAGATCGTGGCAAACACATCCTGTAAGAATGGAAAGATCCATGTGCATGTAGAAGTTCCGGCTAATACAACAGCTATAATTGTTCTTCCGGAGAAAGAAGAAGTGCACGAAGTTGGTTCCGGTGTATATGATTACGAATATGCAACAGAGACATGCCTTGCAGTAGAGCGATTCAGCATGGACAGCACCCTTGGAGAGATCGTGGCAGAACCGCTGGCAGTAGAACTGTTCAACCAGATGGCACCGGGAATGCTGGAGGGACCGATGATTCAGTTTGCTTATGGAATGACACTGGCAGAGCTTCTTGGTGCTGCGCCACAGGCGAAACCGATGTATGAGGCAGTAGTGAATGCGCTGAATCAGAAGGAAGCAGGAAAAGGGACCGATTGAGTATGAAAAGTAATGAGATTAATATATCCATATATTCTGCCATATGATGGGAAATATTATCTCTATGGAACCAGAAGTGAAGAGAAGTAAGAAGAATCAAAAATTCTGGACGAATAAAATAATACAAAGCAAAGCTCATACTTCGAATGTAGGAAAAGCCGAAAAATGGTTAGGATATTTGCTCGGTCCTACAGGCGCGTTGTTGTTAAACGCGGTATTGGTTATGCAATAGACCATACTCATACTCCAAAAGGCCAAAAGCAACAGGGTAATACAGGACAGGGTTGTGCAGGAAAATCTGTCAGTGTTCATGAAAATGAACGCTGGCAGATTTTTTGTCGTGAAAAGAAAATTAATGGTTTTCAGGTATTTACAATATAGAAAAATTAAATTATAATACAAATATAAAAAGATTAAACCATTAAAAGGATTAAACCATTAAAAGGATTAAACCATGAAACAAAGGAGGGGCAATGTATGTCTAATGCACAAAGGATCAAAGAGTATTACAAGGAACTGTTAAGAGACGGAAGGGTGCATACCAGACAGGAACTGTTTGAATATGTGAAGACACAGGATGACAGCGCATACACAAACGGGATGTTAAGTGGTGCACTCAGATCGCTGGTAGATGTGGAACCGGAATATAAATGGATGGGAAGAGGAATGTACCAGATGACGGCTCACAGCAATGGAGACTGCTATGCGGATCGTCTTATTTCCAACTATGTCCGGATACTTAAGAATGCAGTAGCTCAGATCAATAAAGAAGAAGTGGATGCCTTTGAGATCCTGGAATTTACAGAGGAAGACAGGGAGAAGATGAAAGAGGTTAAGAACTGCATCCGCAGAATGGAGAATACCATAAAGAAGCTGGAAGCATGAAAGTGAGAAGAACAAGATGAACGATAAGATCGTAGTCTGTCTGGGAAAAGGCGGGCAGAGAGATATGGCGGAATCCTTTTCAAGGCGTACAGGTGCGTCAATTCAGGATAAGCCGGGGGATTATCTGACAGTCCATTTTGATTCCAAGGGGGTATCACTGTCGGGATTTGGACTGACATATCAGGGAGATTTTGTGGAAACCATGCTGCACAGAGTGACCAATGGAAGATTGCAGCACGAGATGCTGGTCAAGGCCGCCAGGTCAGACAAAGAAGGCAGAAAGGCTATTGATGCCACTGCCGGAATGGGGGAGGATGCCTTCCTTCTGGCTGCACAGGGATACGAAGTTACTTTGTATGAGCAGAACCCGGTGATCGCGGCACTTCTGAAAGATGCTATCCGCCGTGCGAAGAAAAATATGGAACTGAAAGATATTGCCAGCCGTATGAAGGTAATAGAAGGAGACAGCGTGGAATGTATGTCCAGGCTTCTGGATCCTGTAGATGTTATCTACCTGGACCCCATGTTTCCGGCAAGACAGAAGTCAAGCCTGATCAATAAGAAGCTGCAGCTCATCCAGAAGCTAGAACCGCCCTGTTCAGAAGAAACAGATCTTTTTGATGCTGCGATCAAGGCAGACCCGGACAAGATCATAGTCAAGCGTCCCCTGAAAAGTGTATGTCTTGCAGGCCGTGAGCCGTCCTATACCCTTAAGGGTAAAGCGATACGGTATGACTGCTATGTTCTGTAAAAGGAGAATGATGCCATGAGTTTTAAATTAGATTTCACCGTGGAAGATCATATCTATGCGAATCGAACCGGAAATCTGAGGGCAGAAGCTGTAGGAGTCGTAAAGGGAGAGAAACATTTTCCGGTTTTTGAGGAAAACAGGGTATTCAAGCCGCTTACAAAATCCAAACCCTTTTCCACGCCTCTGTTTGCCTATGCAGAGGTATTCTGGTCCGGTGTGATCAATGGATTTTTTGTACAGGCACCAGTTTATCACCTGGCATTTTGCAGAGGGTATGAGAAGGAGAGTGGGAAGTATTATGATTACGGAACTGTCTCTCCCTTGAGCTGTCACAAGGGACAGCATCTTCTGAATCTTCTTGAATTTTTCAGGAAGTATCCGGATGACAGGGTGGATATCGATCAGTATGTGAATTACTGTCAGATGTTTTATGATTACAGGGATATCTTTGAATCAGGATATTTCAGAGAACACAGGGAGACTGCCGAAGAGCTGGCCATGCAGGTGCTTATTTCTGTCTTAAAAGGAGATCAGAATTATCATTACGAAAATATAGCATTTGTCTGTGATGATTCAGGAAAGATCCTTGGAATGGCACCAGTGATCGACCATGAATTTTCCACATATTTTATGTTCCCGGATAAATTTTCCAGGCACATATACTGGTTTGATGAGCTGGAAAGATCCATACAGGGCCGCCCGGTTCAGCCTGGAGAATATGATTATATTACCAATGAAACAGAGAGACATCTCATGGAAAAAAGTGCAGTGTGTCTTCATGGAAATCTTCTTTATATCAGAGAACATTATCCGGAAGTGACAGATAAATTCCTGAAAAAACTGGAACAGTTTGAGACTGCTCTTGAGGAAAACAGAGAACAGTTTTATCTTGAGAAGAATCCGGAATATCCATATTATGCCAATTCCATGGGATTTATGGTGGGAAAGGCCAGATATAAAGACCATGATGAGCAAAAAGCAGAGGAGTATGAGACACAGTATGGAGGTAAAGGAAAGGAGATCAATTTCGAGATCATAAACAGCCAGATCATCTATGAGATCAAAAAGGTGATATGGGATATGAAAAATATCCTGATACAGAGATAACAGGATAAAATCCTGTAAATACAGAAAGGGTAAGATATGAATATACAGATTTTTGGAACAAAGAAGAACTTTGACAGTAAGAAAGCAGAACGTTATTTTAAGGAACGGGGAATCAAATACCAGTTTATTGATATGAAAGAGAAAGGTCTCAGCAAAGGGGAATTCAATTCCGTATGCCAGGCTGTAGGAGGATATGAGAAGCTGGTGGATGAGAAGTGTAAGGATAAAGATATCCTGGCTCTGATCCGTTATCTGGCAGAGGAAGACAGGGCAGAAAAAATACTGGAAAATCAGCAGGTGATCCGGACACCTGTTGTAAGAAATGGGAAGCTTGCAACAGTGGGATACCAGCCTGATATCTGGAAAAACTGGAACTAAGGAGATCAAGATCATGTTACAGAAACAAAAGAAACTGACAAAGACTTGGGTAGTGGCAGCTCTTGCCTGTGTATGCTGTGTTTTGTGGGGAAGTGCCATACCGGTGATCAAAACAGGCTACCGGATACTTCAGGTTGACTCAGCAGATACGTCCAGCCAGATTGTTTTTGCGGGAATCCGTTTTGCATTGGCAGGTATTCTGGTGCTGATCTTTGCATCTGTCAGTGAGCGGAAGGTTATGATACCAGACAGAAAGATCCTGAAGTATGCAGTGCCGGTATGCCTGGCGCAGACAGTGATACAGTATTTCTTTTTCTATATTGGTGTATCTCATACTTCCGGTGTACAGGGTGCGATCATTACAGGAATGGGGAATTTTATTGCCATATTGTTATCCTGCCTTGTATTCAGAAGTGAGCGCATAACCGGAAGAAAGATGGCAGGATGTATTCTGGGATTTGCAGGAGTAGTTATCATTAATCTGGCAGGCAGTTCCCTGAATATGGAATTTACTATGATGGGAGAGGGATTCCTTCTTATCGGTCAGCTTGCATGTGGAATGTCCACAGTGCTTATCAATATTTTTTCAAAAAAGGTTTCGCCTGTAATATTAAGCGGAACACAGTTTACAATGGGAGGCATTATCCTGTTTCTTATAGGAAAGGCAATGGGAGGACATCTGGATCATATGAATCTGGCCGGTGCAGTACTGATACTGTATCTGGCAATGGTATCTGCTGTGGCATATACCCTGTGGTCAGTACTCCTTACCTATAATTCTGTTTCCAGAGTGGCAATATTTGGCTTTGTGAATCCGTTATGCAGTGTGGTCCTGTCAGCACTGGTTCTTAACGAAGTAGCACAGGCATTTAATATCAACAGTCTGATCGCACTGATTCTGGTGTGTGTGGGAATTTATGTTGTAAACTGCAGGGAAGAGGGATGATCATATGGGAAATACAATTTTGATCTGGTATCTTGCAACTGTAAATCTGATCACCTTTACAGCTTTCGGGATCGATAAGTGGAAAGCAGTACATAAACAGTGGAGAATACCGGAGAAGACACTTCTGGGATTATCTTTTATCGGAGGCGCTGCGGGCGGTCTGGTGGCTATGCATCTGTTTCGTCATAAGACCAGAAAAAGAAAATTTGCGGTGTGTGTACCATTGATGCTGGTACTGCATCTGGCAATGGGATATCTTGTTATGTATATGCAGCCATAGATTGGGGGTACGGATTCATGAATTCCAATTTTGAATATTATAAGATATTTTATTATGTGGCAAAATATGAGAATCTTACCAAGGCAGCGGCCGTGCTGAAGACCAGCCAGCCAGCAGTGACCAGGACGATCCATAATCTGGAGAATGAGCTGGGGTGCAGGCTTTTTATCCGAAGCAAAAAGGGGATGAAGCTTACTCCGGAGGGTCATGCTTTTTACGAATATGTTGCTGCCGGATGCTCCCAGTTTTTTCGTGGAGAGAGTAACTTAAGCAGCCTTCTCAGCATGGACAACGGAACTATTTATATCAGTGCGACAGAGACTGCACTTCATTGTTACCTTTTTCAGGCAATGGGAGAGTTTAACAGCCGGTATCCCAATGTACATTTCAAAATCTTAAATAACAGCACCACAGATTCCGTCAATGCAGTTAAGGAGGGAAAAGTTGATCTGGCTTTTGTTTCCACAAGCTTGCAGGTAGCGAATCCTCTTAGGATGAAGGTACTGAGAAAATATCATGAAGTGCTGATCAGCGGAAGCCGTTTCAGGGAGCTTCAGGGTAAGACATGTTCGCTGGAAGAACTGACCAGTTATCCATGGATCAGCCTTACTTCGGAGACTCTTACAAGAACATTTCTTAACGGATACTTTGCGGAGCACGGGCTGAAATTTTTTCCGGATATGGAACTGGCGACTACAGATATGATACTTCCGGCTGTCAGATATAATCTGGGAATCGGGTTTATCCCTGCGGAATTTGCCCAGGAGGATCTGAAAACCGGAAGAGTGTTTGAGATCAAAGTAAAAGAGGCACTGCCGGAGAGAAATATTATCCTCATTTATGACACGGAGTATCCCCAGAGTGTGGCCTCTAAAGAATTTCAGAAATTTCTGAGTGAGAGATATCTGTATAAATAAATATAAACCATGACTGTGTGTCGAAGGGGTAAATGTCACTCAGAATAACCTGCTGCAGGCGGAGAATCCTGCAGGCAGGTTGTGATTATCTCATATAATGGTTGGTGTGTATTATCCGGTCAGATTATTTATGCCACTCCCAGTTTCTGATCTCCTCAAGATCCTGACCATACTCAGCGATGTACTGCTTGTGTTCAACAAGCTTGTCGTTCATCTTCTGAACAAGGAAGGAACCTCTGTTTCCAAGCTGTGGAAGATGCATGATAACATCTTTTACAAGGTTGAAACGATCGATCTGGTTCTGTACACGCATATCGAATGGAGTGGTGATAGTACCTTCTTCCTGATATCCGTGAACGGAAATGTTGTGGTTGTGACGTTCATATGTCAGCTCATGGATCAGTGTCGGATATCCGTGGAATGCGAAGATAACAGGTTTGTCCTTTGTGAACAGTGCGTCATACTCAGCATCACTGAGACCGTGTGGATGTTTGTGGTCAGATTCAAGTTTAAACAGGTCGACAACGTTTACAACACGGATCTTAAGCTCAGGCATTTCATCGCGAAGGATGGTAACTGCTGCCATTGTCTCAAGAGTTGGTGTATCACCACAGCATGCCATAACAACATCCGGTTCCTCGCCGCAGTCGTTGCTTGCCCAGTCCCAGATACCGATTCCCTGTGTGCAGTGCTTAACAGCCTGCTCCATGGAAAGCCACTGGCAGCTCGGGTGTTTGGATGCAACAATAGCATTGACATAGTTCTTGCTCTTGATGCAGTGATCGAAGCAGGAAAGGAGGCAGTTGGTATCCGGTGGGAGATACATACGTACTACGTCTGCTTTCTTGTTGGCGATGTGATCAAGGAATCCAGGATCCTGATGTGTGAATCCGTTGTGATCCTGCTGCCATACGTTGGATGTAAGGATGAAGTTCAGGGATGCAATCGGCTGTCTCCAGGAAAGCTGGTTGCAGACTTTAAGCCATTTAGCATGCTGAGCTGCCATGGAATCTACGATACGGATAAATGCCTCGTAGCTTGCGAAGAAACCATGACGTCCTGTAAGAAGATATCCTTCCAGCCATCCTTCGCACATATGCTCGCTGAGCATACTGTCCATGATACGTCCGTTTCTTGCAAGGCAGTCATCTGTGTCAAGCATTTCTGCGTTCCAGTCACGGTTCTGTGCCTCGAATACTTTGTAGAGACGGTTGGACATACTCTCATCCGGTCCGAAGATACGGAAGTTTTTGTTCTCCTCATTCAGTTTGAAAATATCACGGATATATCCGCCAAGTTCGATCATATCCTGTGCTTTTGTCTTACCAGGCTGAACATCGATTCCATAGGAACGGAAGTCAGGGAGACGAAGATCTTTCAGAAGAAGTCCGCCGTTTGCATGTGGGTTTGCACCGAGACGCGCATCACCTTTAGGAGCAAGCTCTGCAAGCTCAGGGATCAGACGGCCGTTCTCATCAAAGAGTTCCTCTGCATGATAGCTCTCAAGCCATTCTTTAAGAAGGTCAAGATGCTCAGGAGATTCCATGGAAAGCGGAACCTGATGTGCACGGAAGGATCCCTCGATCTGCTGTCCGTCAACAACCTTCGGGCCAGTCCATCCCTTTGGTGTACGCAGAACGATCATTGGCCAGAATGGACGCTCAGGATCGTTGTTTTCTCGTGCGTTTTTCTGGATAGCTTTGATCTCTTCGATAACAGTATCCATAGTCTCAGCCATCTTTTTGTGCATTGTCATCGGGTCATCACCCTCAACAAAGTACGGTTTCCAGCCACAGCCCTTGAAGAAGTTCTCGATCTCCTCGTGAGAGATACGTGAGAAGATAGTCGGATTGCTGATCTTGTATCCGTTCAGATGAAGGATCGGGAGCACAGCACCGTCTGTGACCGGGTTCAGGAATTTATTGGACTGCCAGGAAGTTGCCAGGGGGCCAGTCTCAGCCTCGCCGTCACCGACAACGACAGTTGCAATAAGATCCGGGTTATCAAATACAGCACCAAATGCATGAGCGATAGAATAACCAAGCTCACCACCTTCGTTGATGGAACCTGGTGTCTCAGGTGCACAGTGGCTTGGAACTCCGCATGGGAAGGAGAACTGCTTGAACATTTTCTTCATACCTTCCTCATCCTGGCTGATGTTCGGATAAACTTCACTGTAGGAACCTTCCAGATATGTGTTGGCGATCAGGAAGTTTCCACCGTGTCCGGGGCCGGAAAGAAGGATCATGTCCAGATCATAACGTTTGATGGCACGGTTGCAGTGTACATAAACAAAGTTCTGGCCAGGTACAGTTCCCCAGTGACCTACGATCTTTTTCTTGATCTGATCCATGGTAAGCGGCTCTTTTAAAAGCGGGTTATCGAGAAGATAGAGCTGACCAGCGGAAAGGTAGTTGGCTGCACGCCAGTACGCATCCATTTTGTCCAGCATTTCCTGAGATAACGGCTGTTTCTCAAGACACATTTTATTGTCGTCCATGTTGGTACCTCTTTCTTTTTAGTAAAATGTTCGTTGTTTTTTTAACGAAGTCAATATAACATTATAAGAAACAGATGTAAAATAGCAATTTTTGATTAAAACCATAAAAATTTGATATGGATAGTAACAGTACAAAAATTATCAGAAAGGAACCTGAAATGTTGTACGATCCAATACCGTCACAGCAAACATAATGGTCAGGTCTTGAAATTATAATGCAGTATGATAAAATAAAATCACCAAAAAATGAGTAAATATCTTAAAATATCAGAGTACCAGATCAGGAGGACGATACGATGGAATTTCAGAAACTTATGGAACAAAGAAGAACGATCCGTAAATACAGTGCAGAAGGCAGGATTACAAAGGAAGATATTCTCACACTGATCCAGGCTGCACAGGAGGCACCAAGCTGGAAGAATTCCCAGACCGGAAGATACTACTGTGTAACATCTGAGGATATGGTGAACCGCATCCGTAAGGAATGTCTCCCGGAGCTTAATTTTGCAAAGACAGAAAATACCTCCCTTATCATTACCACATTTGTACATGATTATTCAGGATTCCAGAAGGATGGAACTGCGGACAATGAGCTTGGTAACGGATGGGGCTGCTATGATCTGGGACTTCAGAATGAGAATCTGATCCTCAAAGCAGAAGAGCTTGGCTATGGAACTCTGATCATGGGACTTCGTGATGCAGATAAGATCCGTGAAGTCCTTGCAATCCCTGAAACAGAGACTGTTGTTGCCGTAATCGCAGTGGGAAGAGCAGCGGAGGAGCCGGCACGTCCCAGGAGAAAGGATGTTCAGGACATCGTTAAATTCTACGAATAAAATTCTGACGACAGTGATCTTTCCTGTTCTTCTTTTTGCAGGAGTGAGATTATGATCTGGAATACATTTTGCCCAGGTTGTTGTGAACTGTAACAAAGAGAGGTTTGAAATGGATATCATACACGAAAATGAATATACCTATTTAATGAAAAATACAGCGGAACCGTATCTGTCACTTCGCAGAAGAAATGCCTATGTGCCTGGTGCGGATTATCCTTTCCACAGAGAAGACATGCGTATTGTAGGCAAGCTCCATGTGCAGCGTTATCTGGCTGATGATCCCCGGGGCGTGATCGTTATAAGTCATGGGTTTACAGAGGCAGCACCTAAATATGACGAGCTGATCTATTATTTTCTGCAGGCCGGATATCATGTGTATATACCGGAACACTGTGGTCATGGAATGAGTTACCGTCTTACGGGAGATCCGTCCCTGGTGTATGTAGATACCTGGAGACGGTATGTGAGGGACTTTCTGAAAGTATGCCGTTACATCAGAAAATCACATCCGGATCTTCCGCTGGATCTTTTTGCACATTCCATGGGCGGGGCCATCGGTGGAATTGCGGCAGCATGGGAACCACAGTGGTTCAACAGGATCATTCTGAATTCTCCCATGATCCGTCCTCTTACAGGCAAAATTCCCTGGCCTGTGGCAGTGGCTATTGCAGAAGAGAAACGTCTCACCGGAAAGGGAGAAAGTTATGTGGCAGGAAAGAAGCCTTACAGTGGAACCGGAACCTTTGAGAAGAGTTCGGCTACTTCAAAGCCCAGGTATGAGCGTTACTCCAGGATGCGTCAGAAGTATAAAGAACTTCAGACATGCTCCCCTTCCTATAGCTGGCTCTGGGCATCTGCCAAGATGAGCTGGTATCTGAGATTCCACGCATGGAAGGAATTTACAGCACCGGTGCTGGTGTTCCAGGCAGAAGATGAGGATCTTGTATCTGTCCGTGCGCTGCGAAGATTTGCAAAAAATATCAATGACCATGGAATGACAACCTGTGAATATGCCTGCCTTCCGGGAACAAAACATGAAATATACAGCAGTGATGACAATACCATGAGTCTGTATGTGAATAAAATACTGGACTTTTTAGGACAATAAGCAGGAATCCCCGGCAATTATCCTTATCAAAATTAATATGGATTTTGTCTGACAGTTTACCGGAAAGGCAACTGTTGACTTTTGTTTTTTTGCGTGCTAATATCGAGAATATAGGAAAACGAAGACGTTTTGCTGTTATTATTGCAAAGCGTCTTTTTATTTTATCAGCAGTGATAAAGAGTGTGCGGTAAACAGATAATACAGAAAAGGAAGAATGCTCTATGAAAGAATTGTTATTTTTGCTTGTATTGTTTGTTTCTAATGTTATTCAGGCTATCACAGGGTTTGCCGGCACGGTACTGGCGATGCCGCCATCCGTTTATTTGCTTGGGCTGGATCATGCAAAGGTGATCCTGAATGTTATGGCCTGGCTGTCCGGACTGATGATCGCAGTGACCGGATATCGACATATAAACTGGAAAGAATTGCTTAAGATGTCAGCAGTCATGTTGATCGGAATGTTTGCAGGGATACAGATCTGCCGGATCGTGAAATCTGAAGATATTCTTCTGACAATATATGGAATCATAATCGTCGCAGTTGCATTAAAGAATCTGTGCATCCATACAGAGAAAAAACTTCCGGATTTCATTTTGTGGATAGTCCTGATCCTGGCAGGAATAATTCATGGCATGTTTGTATCAGGGGGAGCTTTACTTGTGATCTATGCAACACAGGTACTGAAAGAGAAAGAAGAATTTCGTGCGACAGTGGCCCCTGTATGGGTGGTGCTGAATTTTTTTCTGATGGTTACCCAGTTCAGGAGCGGGCTGGTCGGAAGGGCAGATATTCGGCTGATCTGTATCAGTATCCTGCCATTACTTATAGCTACATGGTTAGGTAAGAAGCTGGTGTGTAAAGTATCCCAGAGGGTATTTCTGAATCTGACTTATATACTGCTTCTGATATCCGGAGTATCTTTGATTGTCTGATGCAGTTGATTACAGGAAGATACGGTGTAGAAAGGTGTATAAATATGGCAGTAACATTGCGTGAGATCATGAAACAGGTACAGCATCTGGAGATGAAGCTGGTAGCAGGCGAGAGCGGGCTGGATCATGAAGTGTCATGGACTCATATGGTAGACAGCGACACGATCTCTGCATTTCTGCAGGGACAGGAGCTTACTTTTACAACTGGATTAGGATTGAATGAAAATCTGACTCTTCTCCGTCTGGTAAAGGAAGTCTGGAGAAATAAAGCCAGCGGGATCGTGATCAATACAGGACCTTATATCAGTGAGATCGGACAGGATGTTATTGATTTTGCAAATGAAAAGGGATTCCCGGTATTTGAAGTACCGTGGAAGATCCGAATGGCTGAGATCATGAGGATCATATGTTTTGCAATAACAAAAGAGCAGCAGAATGCAATTGAAATTGCAACGGCACTGAACAATGCCTTCTTATGTCCGTCACAGGAAGAACTGTATGTTTCGGCACTGATGAGAAAAGGGTATTTTACAGACAGTGCATATACGGTTGTGAATGTGCGTGTTCTGGAAGATACCAATCGTGTAACAGGAACAAGGCTGGAGCAGATTTTATCTAAGCTGAGCAGTCATATCCGCTGCAATTATAATGGGATTTTGAGTTGTGCCCAGGATAAGCAGATCCTTCTGGTTTTGTGTGATTATTCTGATGAATCATGCAGAAAAGTTATAGAGAGGATTTATCAGATGCTGTGCAGGGTGGCACATCAGAAGGAACAGATCCTTGTAAGTGTAAGTAAGCAGATTTCCGGGCTGAGACAGCTTTATAAAAGCTATCAGTTTGCGGAAAAAATGTCGGATCTATTATGTGTCTGTCAGGTTCCGGGAGAGAACAGAACAGATAACGGAAAGATTATTTTTTATAAAGATCTCGGGATTTACAGGGTACTGCTCATACTTACAGATAAAGAAGCAATAAAAGAATATCTGGCAGATACAGTAGCTCCATTATATGAATATGATGAGATGAACCACTCAGATCTGGTGGGAGTACTTCAATGCTACCTGGCTAATGACTGCAGTGTCAAAAGTGCGTCGCAGGAGCTGATCGTACATCGAAATACAATTAATTATAAACTTGGAAAGGCCGCCGAGATACTTGGAAAAAACCTGTCTGATTTTGAGGTGCGCTTTCAACTGAGGCTGGGCTTCCTGTTATATCAGATGAATGAAATGTAAAACAAAAATGCGGCAACAGAATAATAATGTTTGTGCTGCAGCACAAAAATAATTGGATAGATGTCTATTGCAGACAGCCAGTGTCGAGAGTAATATATGACTCAGATAAGACAAAGGCGTCTGGTTCACAAATGAATGTGGGCCGGGCGCTTTTCTTATTCTACAACAAATAATAAGTTTGTTTACCGCAAAAATGAACAATATTTAAACCTGAATTACAGATAAAGAGGAGGAAATTATTATGAGTTTAACAGGAAAAGAAGTAGCACAGATGCACAAAGATTATGTGATGCAGTCATGGGCAAAATCAGGAGCAGATACTTTACCGGTAGAAAAAGCCGAGGGAATTTATTTTTATGATTATGATGGCAAAAAATATGCAGATATGGCTTCACTTCTGGTGTGTTCCAACCTCGGACATGAGCTTCCGGAGATCGTTGAGGCGATCAAGGAACAGGCTGATAAGATGTGCTT
>Ga0129312_1001393_pt1 | contig 14322 bp, 14 predicted proteins | sample O827metagenome_FD_94434 | JGI IMG/M metagenome (GOLD analysis project Ga0129312, IMG submission 94434) | Orangutan group fecal microbial communities from Wisconsin, USA - O827 metagenome | ecosystem: Host-associated > Mammals > Digestive system > Large intestine > Fecal | place: USA: Wisconsin... | reverse complement strand
GACGACATCGATCTGGTGGAGGCCAACGAGGCCTTTGCCGCTCAGTCCATCGCTGTGGCCCGCGAGCTGCACTTTGACATGAGCAAGGTCAACGTCAACGGCGGCGCTATCGCGCTGGGTCACCCCGTGGGCGCCTCCGGTGCGCGTATCATCGTCACCCTGCTGCACGAGATGCAGAAGCGTCCCGAGGCCAAGAAGGGTCTGGCGACCCTGTGCATCGGCGGCGGCATGGGCACCGCAGTGGTGTTCGAGAAGTGCTGAAGCACGTCTGAAAACAAATAAGAGAAGCGGCTCTTGCGAGCCGCTTCTCTTATTTCTTCCGCGGATAAGGTTCCTTCCGGTCTGTACGGCCCAGCAGATAGTCCACACTGACATGGTAAAAGTCTGCCAGACGGCACAGCACATCCGTGGGGTAATTCAGCACACCGATCTCATATTGGGAATACGTGTTCTGCTTGATATTCAAATATTCCGCGACCTCCCGCTGCGTCAGACCAGCATCGATCCGCAGGTTCCGGATCGTCTCATATCGCATGACCTCATATCGCACTTTCATCACCCGGGTACAGCATAGAATATCTGGAAACAAGATATTGCGTTTTATCTTGTTTCCAGATATAATGCCCGTAGGGGGGTGCCTGTATGCCGAGCTGAGAAAACGGATGACGGCAAGCGTTGAGAAAAGGAATGAGCCTGTGCAGCAAGACGCAGTAGGTTGGGGAATTAGCTGCACTTCGGTAGAAAAACAACGCGGCAGACGGCAAAAACAGGAAAAGAGGGAGGCACACTTGGGTGCCTCCCTCTTTTTCTGTTACTTCTTGATCTCACCGTTGGCGGCGGCGGTCAGGTAGGCGTTGATAAAGCCGTCGATATCGCCGTCCATCACGGCCTGAATGTTGCCCATCTCGTAGCCGGTGCGGGTGTCCTTGGCCAGCGTGTAAGGCATAAACACATAGGAGCGGATCTGGCTGCCCCACTCGATCTTCATCTGAACGCCCTTCAGGTCGCTGATCTTCTCGGCGTGCTGCTGGAGCTTCAGCTCCGCCAGCTTGGCGCGCAGCATCTTCATGGCGTTGTCACGGTTCTGGAACTGGCTGCGCTCCGTCTGGCAGAACACCACGATACCGGTGGGCAGGTGGGTCAGACGGACGGCAGAGGAGGTCTTGTTGATGTGCTGGCCGCCTGCGCCGGAGGAGCGGCAGGCCTGCATCTCAATGTCCTCGGGCCGGATCTCGATCTCGCTGTCATCCTCCAGCTCCGGCATGACCTCCAGCGCGGCGAAGCTGGTCTGACGGCGGGCGTTGGCGTCGAAGGGGCTGACGCGCACCAAACGGTGGACGCCGTTCTCACTCTTCAGATAGCCGTAGGCGTTTTCGCCCTCAATAAGGATGGTGGCGGACTTGATGCCCGCCTCGTCACCGGCCTCGTAGTCCATGAGCTGGTAAGTGTAGCCGTGGCGCTCGGCCCAGCGGGTGTACATCCGGTACAGCATCTCCGTCCAGTCCTGGGCCTCGGTGCCGCCGGCGCCGGCGTGGAAGGTGAGAATGGCGTTGTTGCCGTCATACTCGCCGGACAGCAGGGCGGCCAGACGGCGCTCGCTGATCTCTTTTTCCAGCGTGTTGTAACCCTCCACCACGTCGTCCAGCTGGGAGGGATCGTCCTCCTCCTGCGCCATTTCGCACAGGGTCAGGGTATCCTCCCACTCGGACACCAGCTTGTCGTGCTTTTTGATCTTGTTCTCCAGACGCTTGACCTGACGGCTCACCTGCTGGCTGCGCTCCAGATCGTTCCAGAAGCCCTCCTGCTCCGTCTCCTTCTGGAGCTCGGCCAGCTCCTCCCGCGCCTTGGGGATACCCAGCGCCTTTTCCAGCTCACCCAGCGTGGGCTCCAGCGCCAGCAGCTTCTGCTTATATTCGTCGTATTCGATGACTGCCATATATCATTTCCTCCGCTTGAAAAATTCCTTAGCCTTACTATTATATCAAAAAATGCCTGTTTGTAAAGAGGGAGAGACTTTTGCGGAACGATTTGCCTGGCTGCACCGTCATAAGGAACAGGGGGCGCGTCCTTTCCGGAAAATTAACTGCTTTGTTACAAATTGACTCTTTTACTTTTGCACAGATTGTACTATAATATTTTTCCGGGAAAGTTCGCCTTTTCCCGCACTACATAAAATAGATTGAGGAGATCCATATGAAACGTATCATTTCGCTGCTGCTTGCTGTGATGACTGTTTTGGCACTGACCGCCTGCGGCGGGAAAACGACCACCGTGGACGCACAGAGCCTGGCCAAGGCGCTGGTGGAGAAGACCGCCTTTGAGTCCGAGCTGTCCGCCGTCTCCAAGGAGGAGCTGGGCTACTATTTCCAGCTTCCGGAAAAGTGTGACGCAGCGGCGTATATGTCCGCCGGCTCCACCGCCGAGGAGGTCTTTGTCATCGAGTGCTATGACGCGGCGGCCGCCTCCGCCCTCCGCACGTCCATGCAGGAGTTCCTGAACAGCCAGAAGACGGAGATGGAGCGCTATCTGCCCGCCGAGGTGGAGCGCATCAACGGCGCGGTCTTTGAGACCTACGGCACCTGCGTGGTGCTGTGCGTCACCTCTGACGCCGACACCGCCCGCGGCATCATCAAGGAGTACGTAAAGTGAGCCCGCGCCGGGCATATGGCGGCCGCCGCTATCGCCGCCGCCGCAGTCCGCTGCCCGCTCTGCTGCTGGTGATCGTGCTGGCGGCGCTGGTGCTGGGCGCTCTGGCTATTTTTACGGACGTATTCAAAAAAGACAAGCCGGCGCCTGCGCCGGATGACCCGGTCATAACGCAGCCGGACGACACCCAGCAGCCCGGCGACGGCACGGACGGGCAGGGCGGGGAGGACGGTCAGCAGCCGGACGATACCCAGCAGCCCACAGGCAATAAGACGCTGGACACCATCACCACGGATGCCGCGCCCTACCAGTCCGGCGGCGTGTATGTGGTGGGCGATACCGGCTTCGAGATGTACAACTATGTGGACAGTCTGGCCAAGAGCTATGCGGACATCGTGACCTCCGTGGCCGACCAGCTCGCTGGTGTCAGCACCGTGTATGCCATGGCCGTACCGCTGTCCAGCGGCATCACGCTGCCGGATGCGCTGTACAGCGACATTCCCGGCAGCGATCAGGCCCAGGCGGAGAAGGATATTCTGGCCGCCATGGGGAACAATGTAAAGACGGTGCCTCTCCACGATGCGCTGATGGCCCATCGCGGCGAGTATATCTACTTCCGCACCGACCACCATTGGACGGGACTGGGCGCCTACTACGCCTATGTGCAGTTCTGCGCCGCCAAGGGCATCACGCCCCACAGCCTGTCGGAGTATGAGGTCAGCCAGTACGACGGCTTCCTCGGCTCGTTCTACAACGACGGCGGAAAACCCGACGCCATGAAGAACCACCCCGATACGGTGACGGCGTACCATCCCATCAGCACCGAGGCGCGGATGCAGTACGGCAAGACGGCGGACAGCCTGACGCCCGGCAAGGTGATCTACGACGAGTCCGACGCACCTGCCGGACTGAAGTACGGCACGTTCATCATGGGCGACAACCCCTACACCGTCATTGAGAACCCCGACCTGTCCGACGGGTCCAAGTGCATCGTGGTGAAGGAGTCCTTCGGCAACGCCTTCGTGCCGTTCTTGGTGGATCACTACCAGACGGTCTACGTCATCGACTACCGCTATTACAGCGGCAGCGTCTCCGCCCTCGCCAAGGCCAACGGCGTCACGGACGTGATCTTCGCCAACAACCTGTCCGCCATCCGCGGCAGCTATCAGGTGGGTAAGCTGGCGGGCGTCAAGTAACCGCATACCAACAGAATGGGGCAGGCTCGCCTGCCCCATTTTCCGGTCATCGCATATGTAACGATTCAAGCAAAGGAGCCGATCCATGGTTTTCAGCAGCACCACATTCCTGCTGGCGTTTCTGCCGCTGGTGGGGATCCTCTACTTTATCTGCCCCAAGAAGCTGCGCAATGCGCTGCTCCTTGTGTTCAGCCTGCTGTTCTACGGCTGGGGCGAGCCGAAATATATCCTCATCATGCTGTTTTCCACCGTATTCGACTACTGCAACGGTTTGGCCATCGGACACTTCCGCACCGTGGGGAAGCCCAAGGACGCCAAGGCGGTGCTGGTGGTGTCCGTGGTGGGAAACCTGAGCATTCTGGGGTTCTTCAAGTATACGGATTTCGCCATCACCAACCTCAACGGCCTGCTGGGGACGGCTGTTCCCACGCTGGGACTGCTGCTGCCCATCGGCATCTCGTTCTACACCTTCCAGACCATGAGCTACACCATCGACGTGTACCGGGGCGTGGTACCGCCCCAGCGGAACATCATCGACTTCAGCGCCTATGTGACGCTGTTTCCCCAGCTCATCGCCGGGCCCATCGTCCAGTACAAGACGGTGGCGGCGGATCTGGAGAACCGGAACCGGGAGTCGCTGGCGGATGCCAGCGCCGGTATGCAGCGGTTCGTCATCGGCCTTGGCAAGAAGGTGCTGCTGGCCAACCAGATGGGCGCCGTGTGGGAGGAGATCGCCGCCATGTCCGCGCCCTCCGTGGTCACGGCATGGCTGGGCGCACTGGCCTTCACCTTCCAGATCTATTTCGACTTCTCCGGCTACTCCGACATGGCCATCGGCCTTGGACGGCTGTTCGGCTTCCGGTTTCTGGAGAACTTCAACTATCCCTACGAGTCCCGCACCGTCACGGAGTTCTGGCGGCGCTGGCACATCAGCCTGTCCACGTGGTTCCGGGAGTATGTGTATATCCCGCTGGGCGGCAACCGCAAGGGGCTGGGCCGCCAGCTGCTGAACATCGCCATCGTCTGGTTCCTCACCGGACTGTGGCACGGCGCCAGCTGGAACTTTGTGCTGTGGGGCGTGTACTACGCCGTGCTGCTGCTGCTGGAAAAGACGTTCCTGCTGCAATGGCTGGACCGCGTACCCGCCGTGGTGGGGCATATCTATACCTGCCTGTGCTTTATCATGGGCTGGGTGCTGTTCGCCATCACCGATTTCACGCAGCTGGGGGCGTATCTGGGGCATATGTTCTCCGGCACGTTGTTTGACGGCACCGCCGCCTACCTGCTGCACAGCTTCTGGCTGGTGCTGGTGCTGGCGGTCATCGGCTGCACGTCCCTGCCCAAGCGGCTGTGGAGCCGGTGGGAGGGCGGCATGGCCCCCGCCGCGTCCGACGCGCTGCGCACCGTATGGATGGTGCTGGTGCTGCTGGTGTCCGTGGCCTTTCTGGTGGGCGACAGCTACAACCCGTTTTTGTATTTCCGATTCTGAGGAGGCTGCACGATGAAACGAAATATGCTGGCGCCGCTGATCGCCATCTGCGTGATCCTGCTGGGCCTGTCCGTGGGCAGCTTCTTCTTTACGCCGGATCGGACTTTTTCCGAGAATGAGAACCGCTATCTCCAAACCACGCCGGAGCTGTCGGCGGACAGCGTGCTGTCCGGCAGATTCATGACCGAGGTGGAGAACTACACCAGCGACCAGATCCTGCTGCGGGATCTCTGGACCGGCGCCCGTTCCACCCTGCAAAGAGCGGAGGGGCGGCAGGATATCAGCGGCACCTATCTGGGCGCGGAGGGGCGCTACTTCGCCAAGGTCACCGACGATACCTTCAACTGGAGCAACTACGAAAAGAACCTGACGGCGGTGGAGCAGTTCTTCGCCGCCAACAGCGGCAAACGCTGCACGGCGCTGATCGCACCCAGCCCCGCTGGTATGCTGGGCGAATACCTGCCGAAAAACGCCCCCTACTACGACGAGGACAAGGCATTTTCCCTGCTGGCGGACAAGCTGGGCGGGACGTTCGCCGATACCCGCACGGCGCTGGCGGAGGTGGAGGATCCCTACTACCACACCGACCACCACTGGACGACTGAGGGCGCGCAGAGCGCCTACCATGTCTGGGCGGCGGCCACCGGACACGCCGTCCGGGACTACGCGCCGGTGCAGGCCACCGACAGCTTCCGGGGGACGCTGTACTCCAAGGTGCTGCTGCCGGACAGCGCATATGACGCGGTGGACTACTGCCCGGACATCTCCATCGTCTCCGCCGACTGCGACGGCACGGAGCGGGACAGCCTGTACGACATGGCGGCGCTGGAGAAGAAGGACAAGTACGAGCTGTTTCTGGGCGGCAACTACGCCAAGGCGGTGCTGCGCACCGGCACGGAGAACGGCAAGCACCTGCTGCTGATCAAGGACTCCTTTGCCAACTGCTTCGTACCATTCCTCACCGGGGACTATGAGACCATCACCATGGTGGATCTGCGGTACTGCCGGGAGAAGATACAGCCGTTGGCCGATGCCGCCGACGATATTCTGGTGCTGTACGAGATCACCAACTTCGCTGCCGACAGCAACCTGTTCAAGCTGAACCTGCAATAACGCAAAAAAGATGACCGCCAAGCGGTCATCTTTTTTTCTTGTCTCAGAAGTCCACGACGCCCTCCAGCACCCGGAGGTCATAGGGCTCGAACACCACCTTACGGTAGGCGTCCACGTCCATCTTCACACCGGTCCAATCGCTGTGGATCTCGCCGGTCTGCTTGATGAGAATGTCGTACAGGATATCGTAGGTCACGCCGTCCGGCCCCTCCTCCACAATGGTGGAGTAGGGCAGGGTCTTGTGGTACGTCATGTGCAGTCCCTTGTACTCGAAGTGGAAGCCGTTGCGCATCCGGCAGCCGTCCAGTCCCTTGTAGGTGAACAGCCGCTTCAGATCCCGCAGGATCTTGTCGTTGTCCTGCTCATACAGGTTCTCCGGCGTCGTCTCCGTGTAGTCGTAGCGGAACTGGATGGGGATGTTGTAGGGCAGAAAACGCTCCACATAGGCGGTGAGCTTGTCCGCCGGGTAGTTCTTGTACAGTACGCAGTTGATGCGGGTGGGACAGGCGATCTTCCCCAGGATCTCGTCAGGGCTCTCCTCCACATAGTGTACCAGGTGGCGGGAGATGTTCATGCAGGTGATCTTTCCCTTGTTCCGCTCCGTAAACGCCAGCATCTCCTCGAAGCTGGTGGTCTCCTGCGCGGGGAAGGTGGTGTTGATATACACCTTGTGGGTGGTGGGGATGGCGTCCAGCATCCGCTGGAGCGCGTCCAGATCGGCCAGCGGCTCGCCGCCGGTGAACACAAAGTCGCAATAGGGTGTGATAGCGTCCATGGTGCGGATGCTGGCGATGATCTTTTCCAGACTGAAGCCGGTGCAGTCCACGTATTCTTTTTTGTTGATGCAGAAGGGGCAGTGGTTCTGGCAGTCGTAGGGAACAAAGACTGTGACAGTAGCGCCGCCCTCCCGTGTTTTATAGGGATGGGTCATGTTGTTGATAACCTCTCATGTAAATGTACCGCAATAGTATATATCAAATAATGGGGAAAAGCAAGGAAAACATATGGAAATATCTCGTTTTCTTATTAACGAAGTGCGTCAATCACCGCAGCGCCGCAGCTCGCCGCGGATCTGGGCGAAAGCGGCGTCCTCGCCCTGCTCCTTCAGCAGCAGGAGCCAGCGGTCCAGCAGCGCCGCCGTGTCCGCGTGCATAAAGCGGCTGGCGTCGGTGCGGCTGAGATCCTTGGAGCGCTGGTAGTAGTCGTAGGGCGAGGCATCGGTGTACTGGCCGCCCTGATAGACGCGGCAGGCGGCGATACGGTCACAGAACATCTCCGCCACATATTTCTTCGGCATTTTGCAGCCGCCTATGTAGATGGTGCCATCCTCCCGGCGGCAGTAGTCGATCCAGTATTCAAAGTGGTGGCGGTTACGGCCCTTGTGGTGGAGCCACGCCAGACTGACTCCGTTTTCCAGACGCTCCTGATCGTTGGGACTGCGCCAGCCCTGATAGTATTTGCAGCCCCGCCAGAATTCAACGGGGCTGAATTTGGACAGGTCGTGGGTCAGACCCTGCCATACGAGACCCAGCTTCAGGCAGTAGTGGCGGACCAGCCGGCGGTGCCGGGTCACGGTATGAAGATGGGCGCGGAATTGCATGGAACGGCCTCCTTTGCAGAATCGTGTCCCCAGTATAGCACAACTTGAAGAAAAAGCACAGCAAAAAAATCGCGGAATAAGTTTTTCCCGCCATGGCAGACTAAACGGGAGGTGAAGCCTATGGCGGCGTGCGGTTTTTATCGCGGCAGCGGCGCGGCATGGCAGCGGGCACTGCCGCCGGAGCTGGAAAAAATCGAAGACGGCAGCGCGGTGCGGCAGCGGTGCTGGGAGCTGCTGGTGCTGGATCGGGAGGGGGCGCGGCGCCTGTCCGGTCAGGGCCGGATGCCGCTGTGCCGGACGCTGCTGCTGCCGCAGGATGCGTGGCAGGAGCCGCTGCGCGCCTGTCAGGTGGTATCCTGCGGCTTGTCGCCCCGGAGCAGCCTGACGCTGTCCAGTCTGGCACAGCGGCGGGTGCTGTGCGTCCAGCGGCAGCTGACGGCGCTGGATGATACGCTCATCGAGCCGCAGGATATCCCGCTGCCTGCGGCGTGGGGCTGTTGGGAGACGGAGCCCTTGCTGCTGCTGGCGGGGACGTATCTGCTGCTGGGGCGGCTGTAAGGGCCTTGCAGAGCGCATGCAAAGAGGAAGACCCCGCCGAAGGAGCGGGGTCTTCCTCTTTGAGAGAGAAAAAGGTTTGGAGGCGGAGTAGATGTCTGGGTGTCAGGCGGTGCGGGCGCTGCGCTGCACCTTGCGATCCTCGTAGTCCATCTCCAGGAAGCTGGCCTTGGCGGCAGCCCAGGTAGCTACGGCACCGAAGATGATGGGCAGGTACATACCGGCCTGGCGGACGGGCTCGTCGGCGGCGGTCATCAGGAAAGCGGTGGCGACGACCGTGACCAGAGAGACGATGACGATCAGGATGTAGGTATTGATGTTCTTCATGATAGTTTCCTCCTTGAAGATGAATTTTTATTCAGTGTGTTGAGGTGTCTTGCTGTTGTGTCTATATAGTAGGATAATTAACGTGAAAAGTAAAGCTATGGAGCGTTATAATGGATGTAAGTATGACTGATAGATAAAAAGGAGCGCCCAGCCGACAGGCAGGGCGCTCCTCCGCGGGAGAAGTTACAGGTTCTTCTCGTAGGACTCGATCATCTTCTTGAACGTGTGACCCGTAAAAACTTCGGGATCACCAGCCGGTGAAAACGCCGCAACTGATTGCGGTACAACAGCTTGCGCCGCTGCCTGACGCCGCAGGCTTTGCAGGTGCTTTTCACAGCTCTCACCGGTGAAAATCTTGATGTCCAGCCGCAGAGAACCATCCTCCTCCGGCGTGGCAAAGATCTTGTCAATATACCGGGTGACAAATTCCTTGGTTATCACACCCTTGGCGGCATCCTTCTGGGCGTTACGCAGGACGGTGCGAATCGTATCCAGCTGCTGCTTTAGGCTGCCGGTGGATTCCTGCTGTGTAAGCGCCTCTGCCAACTGCGTTTGCAGTTCCTTTGCCTCAGCGGAGCATTTTTTGTTCATGGCAAGGAAATCTGCATCATCCAGCTTTCCCTGGGCGTTATAGGTCAGCAGCTTCATGCGCTTCTGCTCCACGGTTTCCAGCTGCTTTTGCAGCGAGGCGATCTGCTTATCCAGCTTACCGCCACGGTTCAGAGATTTATATAATTCTACATATTCTTCGATCAGCGCCTCTGCGCTGGCCTCCGTATCGCGGAACACATCCAGCAGCAGGGGCTTGATCTCGTCCTCATAGACGGGGAAGGAGTCGCAGGAGTCTGCGCCGTTTTTGATCTTGCCGGAGCAGACCCACTTGCTGTTCTTGTTGCCCTGCCTGTCCTGAGACTCCCGGCGGTAGTAGGCGGTGCCGCAGCAGGTGCAGTAGAGCTTTCCGGTCAGCAGATTGGCGTGATTGCAGACGCCTTGCCGGTTCTTTACGTCATCGCTGCGGCGGCGCAGAACTGCATTGGCCTGTTCCCACAGCTCCTCGGAGACAATAGCGGGCACGATCTCGCCCGTCTCGTCTTTGAACATCACCCATTCCTCCGGTGGGAGGAATTTCTGCTTTTTGGTAAACATATCCACCACCTTGACCTTGTTTCCTACATAGTAGCCCTTGTATTTTGGATTGGAGATCATGTTGGACATGGTGGTGTGGGCGATTTTCTTGCCGTTGAGGTTGCGGTAGCCCTTCTCCCAAAAGAGGGTTTCGATCTGCTTCATGCTGTACTGATCGGTGGCGTACAGCTCGAACAGCTCTTGCACCATAGGCGCCTGTCCCTCGTCAATGACCAGTCTGCGGTCTTCCTTGCGATAGCCGAAAATGCGGCTGTTTCCCAGCACCACGTTATTCTTGATGGCCTGTTGATGGCCAAATTTTACGCGGCTACTAAGCTTGCGCAGCTCGTCCTGGGCAATGGAGGACATGATGGACAGCCGCAGTTCGGAGTCCTCATCGAAGGTGTTGATGTTGTCATTCTGGAAGAACACGCCTACGCCATAACCGAGGAGCTGTCGCGTGAATTGGATGGAGTCCAGCGTGTTACGGGCAAAACGGGAGATCTCCTTGGTGATGATCAGATCAAATTTGTCTTCCGCTGCATCCTCGACCATGCGGTTGAAGTTCTCGCGGTGCTTGGTAGAGATGCCGGATAAGCCCTCGTCAATGTAGCCAGGGACGAACGTCCATGCGGCGTTCCGGCGGATGAAGTCCTCATAGTATTGGATCTGGTTGCCCAGCGAGTTCAGCTGCTCGTCAGACTCGGAGGACACGCGGGCGTAGTACGTCACCCGTAGGGGAATGTCATATATGCTCTTTGTCCGCAGCTGCTGGCGAATGTCGTGAATGTCCATGATGCACCTCTAAATCGCTTCGTTGTATCATGTTCTTTATTGTATCAAATTTCAAAGCGGAAAGCAATCACAAAAATAAAATGAGCTTGAAAAATTTATATTATTATGTTATTGTGTTTTTGTAAAATTCAAAAACGGAATATATAATAAAATTTCCTTGGTATTTCATGCTTCCGCTTCCCGGCTTTTCCTGTGTTGAAGAGGCATGTCATTCTTTTTTGGATAGGGAGACAACAATCTTGTAAGGAGGAGTTTATGGCTAAAAGTGAAATTAAAAAAGGGGCGAGCCACGGAAATGTGATGGCCTGGCAGTACGAATATGACAACGGAGAAATTGGTGTTCTGTATAAATACGAGAAACAATGGCATGGTAAAAAGGTGACACACGCTGGAACCAAATACCTTACGAATAAAAGCGACGCTATACGGTTTATGGCGGAACTATACCGAAAAACAAAGCTACCCACTAAGAAAGCCAAAGCGGGCAAATTCCGGGGAGGATTGAAGCATCTTTACATGAGGAGCACTGATCGGCAATCGCTCGAAAAGAGGCAAAGTGCCTGTACCGCCCTTATGCAGATGATGAACATCTGTGGATCGGATGAAGAAGGGCGACGCACGATGGTGCAGATCCTCAGCGCCGGGCTTGCGGGATACCTGTTCCGCTTGTGTAGCGAAAGAGGGCTTCTGTCAATATCAGAACCGGTCAATTATCTGACAGCGCCGCGGATTACCTGCTCAGCAACAGACGGGGCGACGGATGCGCTGCGGCTCATTATGCAGTCGATCGGACTTGATACAGAGAAAGTGCTGACCGCACACGCCGATGAAGGGTCAGTGGAAAGCTGCTTGCCGGTGTATCTGCCACCGGTTGGCAACGAGAGGCTCATCATTGACTGTGCCTGTGCACGAGTCTGCAAAGGTAAACAGGATGAGGATGGTAATGAGGAATACTATGACGAGGCGCTGGCAGCGCAGTATCGGGACACTGTTGTAGGTGTCAATACAGCGTTCTTTACCGCCAGAGACGTAAAGGACTTCGTGCGAAGAAATCGCTGGGCGACGATCATCCAGCTTGGCGATAAATGTGGGATAGTCGAACCTATCCGGATCAACGGTAAGATATTGGCACGGGCGTGGCAGTCCGATGGATGGGACGCTATGGCAGTGCAGGGGCTAATCCGAGATTTCCTGCTGTGGATGACGGCTGATCTATTCGGTGAGGATAGGAAAGGCGTTTGTTCAAAAGAAATGGCGTTAAAAGATGCATGTGACCGGGCAAATCAAAGGATCAGTGAGAACAATCAAAAGCGCGGGACTCCCAAACATAAAGGACTACAGCGTCTTTGGCTGGAGACACAGATGATGGTACTGCGGGAGCTTGGGTCCTACCTGTTTGACATGGGATTTTGGACGAGGAAAGAAGGACAGAATACCCTAAACGGATGGTTACACGCACTGCTGCCCGCAGTGTACTCACTACCCATAGATAACCTTCCGGTGGACGATCCGAAGCACCTTCTAAACTATGAGACCGATAGCCAAATGCTATTCAAAAACCTGCTGACCGCGATGGTTACGCCAGAAAATTATAAGCACTTTATAGCCGTTCCGGTCAAAGGAGAATTCCCGATGAAAAAAGCGGACGGTACTGACATTTGGGGCTATGTTCGGGGATTTCAAGTGATGGGAAAGGACGGGCATCGTTATCGTGTGCCGACACTGCAAATACGTGAGGACGTGCTGACTGGGGTAGCACCGATGCTTATGCCGATTGAATGTGACTGGCTCACGGTCATCAAGACGGTGAGGGAACAACAGCCGGACTATTTGGTGGGCAAGAGCAGAAATGTTCGCCTGCCAGTCGACGGGGAAAGCAAACTCTGCGCAACGCTGGTATTGTCCGTTGAAAAACTGTTATGGCTGTCAGAGAAAGCGCAGAGTATACTCCTGTATCTAATTACGCTAATAGCGCTACAAAAGTGAATAAAAATGACCCCCGTGGAGAAAATCTACCACGAGGGTCATTTCTTTTTGAAATATTGAGCAACAAATAAATACGCGGTCAGGGAATCAGAGGTGATGCGTGAATATCACAAATAATAAAGGAGGCGACCATTCTGTGAGCAGGCAGACACAAACGCTGGGCGACGCCTATCGTTGGGGGATGTTGACATGGTTCAATCAGCTGCTGCTGGATCAAGGGACGATAACCGAGGCGGAATTCAGGCTGATGCGGCTGAAAATCGAAGATAGCGCGAAGCAAGCAAAAGGCCGACGGTGCTGAGAGGCAGAGGGCTCAATAAGCACCGTCTTTTTTTGCGCCGAAGTCTATTGTTAAAAAGAAAATAATAGCAGAAAAGCGCGATAAGTTGCACTATAAGCTGGTTTAACGGCAAAAAAGCAATACCGTTTTGGAGGTATAATCAATGAAAAAGAAATCCGGGATGTTTAAATTGGAGCCCGATAAATTCTCAATACATACTTTTGAGATCAGTAAAAAGTTGACAAATCAAGACTACAAAAGAATGCGAGAGCGACTGTATCGCCAATGCCCTAAGGGAGAGGTGTATCGAGACAGGGATTGGCAGGGGGAAGGAGAACGCCATCGGTGCCACTGGTTTCAACGAAATGGGTTAAGGATTAGTTTGGAGAAAGATGTGCATGGTCAAATCTCGACGTGCTATCTGCGCATTGCGGTGAATCCGCGAAAGCTGATCGACCCGAATTCCTCGTATCTAGGCATCCTTCCTCCAACTGAGGAAAGTGTGCAAGAAGTTTCTAAGACATTCTTTGCAGTGCTCAGAGACTCGGGGCTGCCATGTGTGCTGGATGCCTATCAGCTTTCACGGGTAGACCTGTGCGTGAACATCCGATGTGACTCTACGGCACTGTTCAAAGAATTGCTGCGTGTCACACGAAAGCTGCCGACACCGCCGAAGTATGAGAAAGCCACCCTTAAGAGCGCGGACAGAAAGGCAGCCAGCAAGTATGGCAAACACTGCATCACCCTAAGACACAAGTCGCGTGAACTGGTGATCTACGACAAAACCTACCAAATTGTGGAAAACGAGTTGCTGCTGGACGAGGAAAAACTACCTAAAGGGGTATTGAGATTTGAGGTACATGAGTTGAGAGAGCGAATCTCAAAGGTAGAGAAAAAGTTGGGGACAAGCAGCGTGACGAGCCTGCTGTGTCATTATGTTGAGCGGAGCGAAAAAATCATCACGCGCTGTTTTGGACGGGCGTATCCGGATAAGAAGTTCATGCAGCCTGACCAACTCAGAAGCCTGATTCATGCAGAAGCAGATGCAGCGTTGAAAGCTGGCATGGCGCGGTTGGTTGAGGTGATGGTAGGCGTGTACTCATCTGCCCAATAGCCTTCAGGGAAAGAGCGGAATAAGCCACAATATCCCGAAGTGGAATAAAAGAAAAACTTGTTGACATCGCCAGAGAGCTTACCCTTCTTCCAAGTT
>Ga0129312_1001392_pt1 | contig 14323 bp, 12 predicted proteins | sample O827metagenome_FD_94434 | JGI IMG/M metagenome (GOLD analysis project Ga0129312, IMG submission 94434) | Orangutan group fecal microbial communities from Wisconsin, USA - O827 metagenome | ecosystem: Host-associated > Mammals > Digestive system > Large intestine > Fecal | place: USA: Wisconsin... | reverse complement strand
TTTCTTGGCATGTGCCAGTCAAATATAAGTGAATCAAAATACGAATATTTAAGTAATCTCACCCTCTCCTCTGATGAGGGACCACTCTTAAAAGACTGGGCTGTTTTTTACAACAACCTGATGAGTGAACTGAATGCGCAGAGAAGCGCAAACCTTGGACGGGCCTACTTAAAATCCTACGATAAGGATGCAGTGCTCACCCAGATAGTGGGAACGGTGCTTGCGGCAAAGAATCCGCTGGAAGCCGAAAAAATCCTGCTGGATTACGAATTTGAAAATCTTGATTCCCTGGTAGGTTTGCATACCTTTGACGATGTATATCTCTTTGGGTATGCGGTGAAATTGAAACTGCTGGAGCGCCAGAACTGTTTTGTACAGGAAAAAGGCAAAAAGGAATTCAAACGTCTTTTTGATCAGGTGCAGCAGCGCGTTTATCAGTTATAGAAGAAATACACATCTTCACTGATAAAACGGAAAACTATTAATAACAGGAGAAAATCGAATGGAAACAGTAACAGGATATGTAACTGGTATTAACGGCAACCTGGCAAATGTAAGTTTCGATGGTTCCGTTCATAAAAATGAAGTTGGTTATATCCTTGTTGACGGAAAACGCTTAAAAGGCGAGGTTATCCGAATCAACAACGGCGTAGCCAGTATGCAGATCTACGAGATGTCAAACGGCATTAAAGTCGGAGACCCAGTAGAATTTACCGGTGAACTGATGAGCGTAGAACTTGGACCGGGTCTGCTCACACAGGTATTTGACGGTCTGCAGAATCCGTTGCCGGATCTGGCCGAGCAGTGCGGATTCTTCCTTGAGCGAGGCGTATACCTCGATCCGATCCCGGACAGAGAATGGGAATTTACCCCATCCGTAAAAGTCGGTGATGCTGTAGAGGCCGGCGACTCCATCGGAAGTGTTCCGGAAGGATTATTCACACATGAAATCATGGTACCATTCACTCTGAAAGGCCATGACTGGAAAGTAAAATCCATCAAAGAAAAAGGTTCTTACCATGTACGTGCAACCATTTGCGTCATCGAAAATGGGGATGGCGAGGAAAAAGAGCTGAGCATGGTTATTTCCCAGCCAATTAAACAGGCAGTAAAATGCTACGATGAAAGACTTCGTCCGGACGAACCTCTGGTAACACAGATTCGTTGTATCGACTCTTTCCTTCCGGTAGCAAAAGGCGGTACTTTCTGTGTTCCCGGACCGTTCGGCGCAGGTAAAACAGTGCTTCAGCATATGGAGGCGAAAAACGGTGAGGCCGATATCGTAATCGTAGCCGCATGTGGTGAGCGTGCCGGCGAGGTTGTAGAGATCTTAAAAGAGTTCCCGGAACTGGAAGATCCGAAGACAGGCAGATCCCTGATGGAACGTACTATCATCATCTGTAACACATCTTCCATGCCGGTAGCCGCACGAGAGGCTTCCTGCTACACAGCCGTAACACTGGCTGAGTATTACAGACAGATGGGACTGGATGTTCTGCTTCTGGCAGATTCCACAAGCCGCTGGGCTCAGGCTATGCGTGAGATGTCCGGACGTCTGGAAGAGATTCCTGGTGAAGAAGCATTCCCGGCTTACCTTGAGTCCACCATCGCTTCTTTCTATGAGCGTGCAGGTAAGGTAAGACTGAAAAACGGCAAGATTGCATCCGTTACCATCGGTGGTACCGTATCACCGGCAGGTGGTAACTTCGAAGAGCCGGTTACACAGGCAACCCTGAAGGTAGTTGGTGCATTCCACGGTCTTTCCAGAGAGCGTTCCGATGCGCGTAAATACCCGGCGATCCATCCGATGGATTCCTGGTCAAAGTATGACGGCGTTGTCGATATGACCCGTGTAGAAGAAGCTCGTTCTATTCTGCACAGAGGAAATGAAATCAACCAGATGATGAAGGTAGTTGGCGAGGAAGGAACTTCTGCAGAAGATTACATTATTTATCAGAAGGGTGAGCTTCTCGATTCTGTATATCTGCAGCAGAACTCTTTCGATCCGATCGATGCAGCATGCTCTCCGGACAGACAGCGGGAAGAATTCGGCGTCCTCTATGATGCTTTGATGGCATCCTATGATCTGGATGACAAAAATGAAATCCGAGGTTTCTTCAACCAGTTAAGACAGGAATTCCTTGACTGGCACGGTACAGAATTCAAATCACCGGAATTCTACGCACAGGAAAAGAAAATCTCAGAATTCTACAAATCAAAAGCTGTTGAGTAGGAGGATGTTAGCGTGCAGAAAGTATATACAAAAATAGAATCCATTGTCGGTAACGTAGTTACTGTCAGAGCAAAAGATGTCCGTCTGGGCGATCTGGCTCTCGTAGGTGACAGTTACGCGACTGTTATCAAACTTGATAAAGACCTTGTGTCCCTTCAGGTATTTGCCGGTGCACAGGGTGTCGGAACCAGTGATCCGGTCCGCTTCCTTGGCAGACCAATGATGGTTTCCTTCTCCGATCACCTGCTTGGAAGAGTCTTTGACGGTGCCGGTGTTCCAAGAGATCACGGCCCGGCGCTGACAGAAAACATGATTCCGATCGGCGGACCGTCCTTCAACCCGGCAAAACGTATTTTACCGAAAAATATGATCCGTACCGGTATCCCGATGATCGACGTGTTCAACACACTGGTAGAGAGTCAGAAACTTCCGATCTTCTCTATCTCCGGAGAGCCATACAACGCACTGCTCTCCCGTATCGCACTTCAGGCAGAAGTAGACGTCATCGTTTTAGGTGGTATGGGACTGAAATATGATGATTATCTGGCATTCCGTGATACCCTGGAAAAGGGCGGTGCCATGAGCCATACAGTTATGTTTATCCATACTGCTTCCGATCCGACTGTAGAGTGTACTCTGGTTCCGGATATGGCACTTGCTGTTGCAGAGCAGTTTGCCTTAAACGGAAAGAAAGTACTGGTGCTTCTTACCGATATGACAAACTACGCCGATGCACAGAAAGAAATGGCGATCACTATGGAACAGGTACCTTCCAACCGTGGTTATCCGGGCGATCTGTACAGCTGTCTGGCTTCCCGTTACGAGAAAGCCGTTGATATCGAAGGTGCCGGATCCATCACGATCCTTGGTGTTACCACAATGCCTGGTGATGACGTTACTCACCCGGTACCGGACAACACCGGTTATATCACAGAAGGTCAGTATTATCTGAAAAACGGACACATTGAGCCATTCGGATCTCTTTCCCGTCTGAAACAGAACGTAAACGGAAAGACCAGAGATGACCACCGTGCTCTCATGGATGGTATGATCCGTCTTTACTCTCAATATAAAGAAGCGCTTGAGAAGAAATCCATGGGATTCCTTATGAGTGACTGGGATGAAAAGCTTCTGAAATATGGTGAGCTTTTTGAGACAAAACTTATGGACCTCAGTGTAAATATTCCACTTGAAGATGCCCTTGACCTTGGCTGGGAAATCCTTGCAGAATGCTTCGAGCCAAATGAAACCGGTTTGAAAACAAGTCTTCTGCAGGAGAGATGGCCAAACAAAGAAGCATTGAACTAAAAGGAGCAGTTGATGGCTATCAAACTTACAAAAAATGAGCAGAAATTGCAGAAAGACCGCCTGAAACAGTATCAGCGTTATCTTCCTACGCTGCAGTTGAAAAAGCAGCAGCTGCAGGCTGTGATCACGAAGACAAAAGCTGACCTGGAACAGAAAGAAGTCGAGCGTGCTCAGATGATCGGTGACCTGGATGACTGGGTTGCAGTATTTGCGGAAAACGAAATCTTCGAGGAAAGCAAAAAACTGGATTATCTGGTTCAGCCGGATACCGTCATCTGTAAGAATGAGAACATCGCCGGTGTCACCGTTCCTGCTTTTCAGGAACTGACTTTCAAAGACATCGAGTATGATGTGGACGACTATCCTCTGTGGGTGGACACTGCTATTATAAAACTCCGCGAGATCGCACGTCTGGATGCTCTGGTATCAACACTGCGCAAACAGGAAGCACTTCTGGAGAAAGAGTTACGCTCTACTTCCCAGCGAGTCAACCTGTTTGAAAAAGTCAAGATTCCGGAAGCCAAGGAAAATATCCGCATGATCGGCGTCTTCCTTGGAGATCAGCAGACAGCGGCTGTTGTTCGCGGAAAGATTTCAAAGAAAAAATTAGTGGAGGCGGCACAATGATAGAGAAAATGAAAATGGTCTGCGTCGTGTCATCTGTCTCCCGAAAAGACGAGATGCTCGACGGGCTTCGATCCTTAGGGCTCTTACATCTGGCAGAAAAGAAAAGTCCGGACCGCGCAGTTGCAGAACGTTTTACAACGCTTTCCAAGACAGCTTCCGCTCTCACGGACTATGCGCCGGATAAAAATGGCAAAAACAAAGAAACGGTACCGGTTCTCTCAGATTCCAAATTTGAGGAAATGTATCAGAATGTATTATCCGCATTAGAGAAAAAATCCTCACTGGAACAGGAAATCAGTGCTGCCAATGCCGAGATTGAACGTATCAAAGCATGGGGCAAATTTTCACCGGAAGATGTAAAATGTGTCAGAGAAGATGGATATGATCTCCATTTCTACCGTCTGGGCAAAAATGAATACCAGATAGCACTGCAGGATCCGGAGATCAAAATGATCGCACTGACACCGGTTGACAAGATGCACACGGTTGCAGTTCTGGGAACACTGCCGGTTACGATTCCTGCAGCGGAATTTACCCTTCCGGAAAAAGGCATCGATGCGTTGACAGCGCAGATTGAACACTGCCAGACTGAAATCGGCACCTGTGAAGAAACACTCAAAAAATCCAGCATCTATGATGCAAGTTTTCAGGTTCAGATGCTGAAAGCGCAAAATGCAGAAAACTATTCTTCTGCAAGTGAAACAGCAGAAAGTGATGAAAATTTTGTATGGATTTCCGGATATCTTCCGGAGTCAGATCTTCCGAAATTCAAAGCTGCAGCAACAGAGCATAAATGGGCATGGGCCATGGATGATGTGTCAGAAGATGACGCAGAGATTCCTACCAAAGTAAAATACGGAAAAGTGTCCGGGCTGATCCAGCCGGTATTTGATATCCTTGGAATCCTCCCGGGCTATCGGGAGTCTGATATCTCCCTCTGGTTTTTCCTGTTTTTCACCCTGTTCTTTGCAATGATCATCGGTGATGCCGGATACGGCTGTCTGATCCTGATTGCAACGATCGCTCTGGTAGCTAAAACAAAGAAATTTAATACTACAACTTACCTGTTACTGGTTCTCTCCATTGCAACCATCGTGTGGGGTGCCGTCACGGGTACATGGTTTGGTATGGAAAAAGCAATGCATGTGCCTTTCCTGAAGGCTCTGGCCATTCCTCAGTTTGCAAACTACCCGGATTACTTCGGTGTATCTGCCACCACACAGCAGAACGCCATCATGAAGTTCTCTTTCACCATCGGAGCAATCCAGATGGCACTGGGAAGTCTCATTTCCATCAAAAAGAAACTGAGCGAGAAGAATTTAAGCTGGGTGGCAGACCTTGGCTGGCTGGTGGCAGTCATCGGCATGTATCTGTTATCTCTGTATCTGGTTATTGGACAGAAGCTTAATATCAAACCAATCTTTGGTATGGTAGGTATTGCATTTATCCTTGTTGTTCTCTTCGGTGGTATGGCACCGGACAAAACAATCGGTCAGGGCTTGAAAGCAGGTCTTGGAGATGCATTTACCGTATTCTTAAATACGATCAGCTGCTTTGGTAACGTAATGAGTTACATCCGTCTGTTTGCGGTAGGTATGGCAGGATTTGCCATCTCCCAGAGTTTTAACGGTATTGCTGCAGGCTTCCACGGACCGCTCATCATTCTCGGCGTAGTTGTTGTACTGATTGGACACGGACTGAACATTATCATGTGTTTCCTTTCCGTCGTTGTACACGGCGTTCGTCTGAACGTATTAGAGTTTTCCGGTCAGGCCGGTCTGGAGTGGACAGGAATTGCATACGAACCATTTAAAGTTAACGAAAAGATAAAAAAATAGTGTATTTGCAAAAGATGCACTTACGGATTATGTCACAGATTGCATGACGTGTATCCCGTAACAGGAATGTAAAAAGCATTCTTGAATAAAAACAGTATTAAAAAAGGAGAATTATTATGAATATCGCATTTATAGGTATGGCAGCCGCACTTGGTTTATCAGCAGCAGGATCTGCATTTGGTGCAGGATTTGCCGGAATGGCATCAGTAGGAGCTTGGAAAAAGTGTTACGCAAGCGGAAAAGCAGCACCGTTCATCATGATCGCATTTTCCGGTGCGCCGCTGACACAGACAATTTACGGATTCCTTCTTATGAACTTTATCAAATCCGCAGTAACTGGCGGTGCAGACGCTGGTCTCGCCCTTGGTGTTGGTCTCTTCGGCGGACTTGCAATCGGTCTTTCCGGATTATTCCAGGGCAAATGCGCAGCTGCAGCTGCAGACGCTTTGGGAGCAACCGGTAAAGGTACTGCAAACTACTTTATTGTAATCGGTATCGTTGAGACAGTAGCGCTGTTCACACTGGTATTCAGCTTACTGCTGTTAGGCTAAAAAAGAGCATAAAGTAAGCCCGGATCTTACGATCCGGGCTTTTTTAAGTTCTACGGATTACTCACCGTATTTTTCAAAACGCTCTTTTCTTGCCTCAGCGACTTCATCCTGACGCTCTTTCCATAATCTGTCAGCAACTGGTTTCCAGTTCTCTGCGTATGGAATTGTCTTTGCGATCAGGCTGTCAACCGGCTCTTCTGCCTGCATATCAGTAGAATGAGCTCCGGAAGCCTCTACCATCTTCTTGATCATCTCCGGATTCTCAAGCATCGGGCATGGACGAAGCTGGTTGTCATTGAACGGCATATTGTCATGATACTGCATGAACAGCGGCTGCTGTAAGCACTCAAGCAGGGAATGCTCTTTGATATTGATGTTGGAGTAGTGAATGAATACACACGGCTCTACATCTCCGTTCGGATTGATATGTAAGTAGTTCTTACCACCGGCGATACATCCGCCTACGAACTCAGCATCGTTCTGGAAATCCAGTGTGAAAAGTTTGATCGGGCATTTTCTGCTTCGTACGAAACGAACACGCTCAACCATGTACTCACGCTGTTCCGGTGTCAGAAGCAGATCTGTACTTGCATCTTTTCCTACCGGCATGTAATGGAAGAACCAGGAAAGAATTGCTCCTTTGTCTACCAGCATCTGAAGGAATTCATCAGATGTAACTACTTTATAGTTTTTGCTTGTGTAGCAGATAGATGTACCGAATAACAGACCATGCTCTTTCATCAGATCCATAGCGTGCATAACTTTCTCAAATACACCCTGTCCACGACGGTCATCGTTTGTCTCTGCATATCCCTCTACAGACAGTGCGAAAGATAAGTTACCAAGTCTCTGTACTTCTTTGCAGAGTTCCTCATCGATCAGTGTTCCGTTTGTGAAGATGTGGAATGCGCAATCGTTGTGTTTCTCAGCAAGCATCAGGATATCTTTCTTACGAACCATCGGCTCACCACCTGTTAATACGAAGAAATGAATACCAAGCTCTTTTGCTTCTGTGATGATTCTGTCAAGTTCCTCATTGCTTAACTGAAGCTGATGACCATACTCAGCTGCCCAGCATCCTGTACATTTCAGGTTACATGCACTGGTCGGATCCATCAGGATAACCCACGGTACGTTACATCCGTATTTTTCACGATTCTCTTTTACTTTCTTGAAACCTGTCAGACCAGCTTCAAAGCCCATGTTTAATACGTGCTGTTTTACAATGTTTGGATGAAGTCTGTCCATTGCATCATAGATCATCTGTGTCCATTTCTGCTCCGGATCACCAAGAACCTCATTTGCATTATCCCAGAAATACTGTGGGAAGTTTTTTCCTGCAATTTTATGTGCCAGGTTCATCAGTTTGACCAGGTTCTCTTCTTTGTTTTTGTTGATGTATTTATAAACTCCTGAAAAAGCCAGTTCAAATGACTTTCTAGCTGCAGCATGTTTTACGTCCATCTTTCAATTCCTCCTGTAAGTCTGTCCTTAGTTTGCGTCAGTTCCTTCAATCTCACTCTTGTAGTTCTTGTATCCTTTCTTTACGAATGGATGCTCTGCCCAGATCTTGTCAGCATGTTCTTTCCACTCTGCTGCATACGGCTCACATTTTCCGCAAAGATGCTCTGCGCTCTCCGGAGACTGTAAGTCTGTAGATTTTGCACCAGTCTCACGAACCATCTCCTGTAATTTCTCCGGGTTCTCAAGCATCGGACACGGACGAAGCATGTTGTCGTTGAACGGCTGGTTGTCTCTGTATGCCATGAATAATGGCTGCTGCAGACACTCAAGTAATGTGTTCTCACGGATGTTTGCTCCTGAGTAATGAATGAATACACATGGCTCTGCATCTCCGTTTGCGTTGATGTGGAAGTAGTTACGTCCACCGGCGATACATCCGCCTACGAACTCACCATCGTTCTGGAAGTCCATGAGCATAATCGGTTTTCCGCCTTCGAAAGCACGAACCTCACGGATACGTTTGTAGATGTATTCACGCTGCTCCATTGTCGGCATCAACTCTACATCAGCTTCGTTTCCAACCGGCATATAATGGAAGTACCAGGAATAGCGGCATCCATGCTCGATCAGCAGATCAAAGAACTCATCAGATGTAACTGCATCCATATTTTTTCTTGTATAACATACAGATGTTCCGAAGAACAGACCATAACGTTTCATCAGATCCATTGCTCCAAGAACTTTCTGGAAGATACCCTGACCACGACGGCCATCGTTTGCTTCCTCAAATCCTTCCAGACTCAGAGAGAAGGAAAGGTTTCCTAATTTCTGAACTTCTTTACAAAACTCCTCATCGATCAGTGTTCCGTTTGTAAAGCTGTGGAATGCTACATCATGATGTTTTTTACAAAGTTTCAGGATATCTGCTTTACGTACCAGCGGTTCTCCACCTGTAAACATGTAAAAGTAGATACCAAGCTCTTTACCCTGTGTTACGATGTCATCTAACTCTTCGTATGTAAGGTTCAGCTTGTAACCATACTCAGCAGCCCAGCATCCTGTACATCTTAAGTTACATGCACTTGTCGGATCCATAAGGATCAGCCACGGAATATTGCAGTGGTGAACCTCACGCATTTTACGGATTGTTTTTGTACCATAGAAAGCAGCCTCAAAACCAAGATTTAATGCTGTCATTTTTGCCACGTTCGGATCTAACTCATCCAGCATGGTATTTACGAATTTCATCCATTTGTGATCTGGGTTCTGAACAATTTTTTTTGCCCCTTCATATGCTTCCGGTTTGAAATTATCGCCCATGAATCTCTGAGCCAGATCGATGATCTGAAGTAATCCTTTTTCTCTGTCTTTGTTCAGTCTCTTTAATGCGACATCAATTGCTGCACTGAACGCTTTTCTCTGCATAGTATGTGATAAACTTGCCACGATATGCTCTCCTTTCCTATTCCCTTTAACCAATATGATTACTGTTTGTTACTAAATATAAACATTTAAGCAATTTTGTGAAACAGACACGATTCTTTTCTATAACTATAAAAAGGTGTCTATTTTATAACAGTTGTTTCTTATACAACAACCGTGTCTTTGACAACACATGTTGCATTTTTAACTCTTGTATATTATAATCAACTTAAGTTAAATATCAACCGTCAATTTGATTTTTTCTGTCAATTATCCCACACTTCTTCTTGACTTTGTTGGATAATTAACAATTTTCAGGACGATTGACCAAAGGAGATGAAAAAAAAATGGCAACAGACCGCCGCACAAAATATACGAAATCGGTGATTCGACAGGCACTTTTTGACCTGTTGAAAGAAAAACCATTAAATAAGATCACAGTAACAGATATTTGTAAAATGGCAGACATTAACCGCAGTACCTTCTATTCTTATTATGAAGATGTATATGCACTGCTGACGCAGATTCAGAATGAATTATTTGAAAATATTATAGTGACACTTGCAAATGACAACTGGTTTGATGATATCCTGCATCTTATTGATCAGAACCGTGATCTCTGTCAGGTGCTGATCGGACCACATGGAGATTCTTCCTTTATCAGACAGCTGATGTATCTTGGATATGACAACAGTATGCGTGTCTGGCAGAAAATTTATCCGAATGCAGATACAACGATGCTGGACTATTCCTACGCATATCTGGCAAATGGAGTGATCGGTATTCTGGAGAACTGGGTGTGCAGTAATTATAAACTTTCTATTGAGCAGGTTGGTAAACTGCTGATGGGGATTACCATGAATGGGCTGAGTTTTCTGGAAAACGGGGCTTCGGCTTACGAGGTTTAGAAGTAAATCTTGACTATGGTATTGGTTACAATTTTATATATGTGAAAAAATCAGAGAAATGATAACTATTTACACAGTAGCACACATTATACGTGCTATTCCTAATCTGCGCATGCAACATAATCCTTTTAATATGATAGCACGTACCTCTATTATATATTTTTATTCGGTCACGGTTGACTCGGTTGTAACCGAATAAAATTTGACATCCTTGTAAATACTTATTATACTTATTATAGTATATTAATTTTTCGACGGGCAATTGGAGGGTAACGCATGTTCTATGGAAGAGAAACGGAACGAAAAAAACTGAATTCTATGTTTCATTCAAAGGGTCAGATGATTTCCCTGATCTATGGGCGAAGACGTATCGGAAAAAGTGAGCTGATCAAACAGGTTTTAAAAGAAGCCGACATAAAAAGTATTTACTATGAATGTAAGCAAACCACCGAACAAAATAATGTCGATAGTCTGGCCGAACTGATCGGCGAAGCATTTGATTTCCCCAAACCAGCATTTAACGATATGGAACATCTATTGCAATTTTTATTTAAAAAATCAGAACAGGAACCTCTGATCTTTGTTTTAGATGAATATCCTTACCTGCGCGAAAATGCAAAAGGACTTGACAGTGTCCTTCAATCTGTCATTGATAACTATAAAGATACTTCCAATATTAAATTTATTATTTGCGGTTCCTATGTGGACACCATGAAAGCGCTTCTGGCAAAACAAAATCCGCTGTATGGCAGAATTGATCTTACCATCAATCTGAAACCAATGGATTATTATGATTCTGCATTGTTTTATTCTGATTTTTCCGATGAAGATAAGGTCAGACTTTACAGTGTATTTGGCGGCATTCCGTACTATAACAGATTAATTGATCCGCATAAAAGCGTCAGGGAAAATATTATCGATCTTATCGCCTCTCCAGGAGCCAGACTGGAAAATGAAGTATCTATGTACCTAAATTCAGAAATATCAAAGATTACAAATGCCAATGAAGTTTTTGAAGCACTTGCGAAAGGTTTTTCCAAATACAAAGACCTTCTCGACCAGTCAAATGTTTCAAGCGGCCCTGCTTTGGTGGATATTCTTGACAAATTAATGCGAATGGATGTTGTAGCAAAAGAAGCTCCCATCAACGATGAAAACAACAGGAAAAAATCAGGATATTTTATTTCGGATAATCTGTCCTTATTTTATTACAAATATATTTTCAGAAATATATCAAGAATGAACATTATGGATTCAGACATTTTTTATGACAAATATATTGCCAATGATTTCGAGACAAAATATGTTCCAAAAATTTTTGAAAACGTCTGCAAACAATATCTGATTCGACAAAATCGAAAAGGAATGATGGATGATATTTTTGTAAAAATCGGGAAATACTATTATGACGATCCTGTTGAACGAAAAAATGGTGAATTTGATATCGTTACCTTGGATGATAACGGATATATTTTTTATGAAGCAAAATTCAGAAAAGAGCCAATATCTGAAAGCATGGTTCAGAATGAAATCCACCAGGTTACACTGACCGGCTTGGAATGCTATAAATATGGATTTTTTTCCAGATCAGGATTTGTCTGTGAACAAGCAGAAAACCGAATACTGATTCCTTTGGAAGAATTATACCGATAACATACGTCCCCCTTTCATCTATGTACTTTACTTCATCATCATAGATAAAAAGGGGGATGATATATTTTTATTCGGTTTTGGTTAACTCGGTTGGAACCGAATTTTCATTATTTCGTACCTCGTCAAAATACATTGATTTTATCCACCACGCTGATTTCAGTTCCTGATTTATAAACCTTCAGCTCAAAAAACTTCATTTTCCTTTCTTCTTTCTTATCCTGTGAATACCATCTTCAATCATGGCACCACTGAAAGCTGCCAAAATCAAGAATGCTCCGGTACTTGCTTTTTCTATGAGCATCCAGATAATAGCAACTATCAAAAGTAAAATTCCTATTATCATAACTATATAGTTTTCCATTCCCCGCTCCCTTTTGTTAAGCCACTATATTTTTCCAATATTCCAGCAGCCGCTCCACGCTGTAAGCCGCATTCGCCGGACTGGTAGACGGCAGCTGCACCGCCTCGATACCAAGCTGTTTTGCCAGATATTTATCATACAACTGCTTAGATTTCGCTCCGTTTGCATAAATCTTTGTAATCTGGCTTTTTCCTATTATATATGCCAGATCATTTGGCACCACGTTTCGAATACTGCTGTCACTGGATCCCGCAATGTCACAGCTTGCAATCACATCCCACAGGGCAATATGATGCCGCAGCAGCATCTCTTTTTTCTCTGGAATGGTCTGCGGAACCTTCTCATTCAAAACCTGCGCCATGACTTTCCAGAAACGGTTCTGCGGATGTCCGTAAAAAAACTGCATTTCTCTGGACTTCACCGACGGGAAACTACCCAGAATCAGTATTTCGGAATTTTCATCATACACCGGTGGAAATTCATGATTTTGTCGTTTTAACTCCATTATTTTTCCGCTTCTTTCTGTTCTTTTTTCGGCGGATCAATTCTCCAGCGATAGGACAATCCTGTCATATGTGCAATGTAACCAGCCAGATCATGTGTCAGCTGCTCCTTGCGCACACGCCACTCCCAGTTGTGTCCCAGTGTAGACGGAAAATTCATCCGGGCTTCTTTTCCAAGTCCCAGATAGTCCTGAATCGGAACAATACAATATTTTCCAACGCTGGACATTGCCATCCAGATCAGATTTTCACAAAGTTCCCCGTTGGACGCATGCGGACGGTTCATGTATTCCCGAATATGGTTGCGCACATGATCCTGCGCGCAGTCCAGATACTGCATCAGAGTCTCATTGTCATGAGTTCCTGGGTATACAACAGCATTCTGGGTATAATTGTGTGGCAGATATTCGTTGTCACTGCCACCACCAAAGGCAAACTGTAATACCTTCATGCCCGGATAACCGGTTTCGGCCACCAGATCACGGACTGACTGTGTCATATAGCCAAGATCTTCTGCAATGATCTCGATGTTTTTCACATGTTTTTGTACTTCTTTAAAAAGTGCGATACCGGGTCCCTTTTTCCACTCGCCAATGCGGGCATTTGTCATGCCATATGGAATCGTATAATATTCATCAAATCCACGGAAATGGTCAATTCGAACCACATCATACAGCACTTCACAGTGTTTGATCCGCCGGATCCACCATGCAAAGTTCTGTTTTTTATGATATTCCCAGTCATAGATTGGATTACCCCAGAGCTGTCCGTCTGCAGTAAATCCATCTGGCGGGCATCCTGCCACTTCGATTGGGTTCATATCTTCATCAAACTCAAATAATTCCGGACTCATCCATGCATCTGCACTGTCGAAAGCCACATAAATCGGAATATCACCAATGATCTTGATACCACGCTCATTGGCATATTTTTTCACTTTCAGCCACTGTTTTAAGAACCAGTACTGCAGATATTCATAATAACAGATTTCGTCCGCAAGCTCTTCTCTATATTTTGCCAGAACATCCGGCTCCTTCTGGATCAGTTCTTTTTCCCAGGTACTCCATGCCTGCTTATCATGCACATCCTTTAATGCCATAAACAGTGCATAATCTGGGAGCCATTCCTTCTGCTCTTCCTCAAATTTCAGAAACTCTGCGTCTTCCCGTTTTTTGCTGTTTGCATATGCTTTATGTAATAACGGATTTCTATTTTCATACTGTTTCCCATAATCCACATAGGACGGATTTGTGCCAAGCTGTGCAGACTCACATTCCTCTCTCGTTAAAAGACCTTCCTCAATCAGTTCTTCCAGAGAAATGAAATACGGATTCCCTGCAAAAGTAGAAAATGACTGATACGGAGAATCCCCATAACTGGTCGGCCCCAGAGGCAGGATCTGCCAGAATGTCTGGCCGCTTTCCTGCAGAAAATCAATCCATTCAAAGGCACTCT
>Ga0129312_1001386_pt1 | contig 14356 bp, 11 predicted proteins | sample O827metagenome_FD_94434 | JGI IMG/M metagenome (GOLD analysis project Ga0129312, IMG submission 94434) | Orangutan group fecal microbial communities from Wisconsin, USA - O827 metagenome | ecosystem: Host-associated > Mammals > Digestive system > Large intestine > Fecal | place: USA: Wisconsin... | reverse complement strand
TTTCGTTGTGGTATCGGCCGGGTGAAGGAGATGGGAAGCACCATGAAAGAATCCTTCAAGGAGGCCATGATCGCACTTCGGGAAAGCACCAGCCATGTGATACATATTGAGGATGTTCCGGCAGCACAGAAATATGATGGAGAATATCCAAGAGATCTGGAACAGCGTTACGAAAAGCGTGTGATGGATAAGGAGGTGGCAGGGGCGTTAAGCTGCGGGGAAGAATTTTTCCGGTGGATGGCAGATCAGCCGGGGACAGATCCGGAGGATATGCAGATCAAGATCCTGGAGCTTGTGATGGGAGTGGAAAAAAGAGCTTTTTTTGCAGGCACAGTAAAGTATGCTATAAACTACAGAAGAAATTATATCCATGAGCTTCAGGCATGTGCAGATAAGGAAGCCATGAAAAAATGGTTTCTGGATAAAACAGCCGAAATCTGCAGCAATATGGAAAATGCCAGAGAAAAAGAAGCAGTTTCTGTTATCGAAAAAGCCAAGGCATATATCCGGGACAATTACAAAAAAGATATATCCCTGGATGAAGTATCCAGGGAGGTGGATATCAGCCCCTATTATTTCAGTAAGCTTTTCAAGCAGGAGACAGGTGGAAATTTTATAGAGTATCTTACTGAGATCCGCCTTAAAAATGCAAGAGAGCTTCTGAAGGATTCCAGGCTGTCCATAAAAGAAATCTGTGTGGAGTCCGGATACAGTGATCCTAATTATTTCAGCAGGATTTTTAAAAAATATGAAGGCGTGACACCAAGTGAATTCAGGGAGAGATTGAGGTAGGACAGGATGAGTTGGGGAAAAGAAATCAAAAATCTGCTGGTACTTTTTAGCATAGCAACACTGTTTTTGGTCGGCTGTGGGGTGGAAAAACAAAGCTCCGAAGCTGTAACAACAGCCGATACAGAAGAAAATGATCAGGACAGGATACAGATTGGTCTTACAGTGGATTCTTTTGTTATTGAAAGGTGGATCCGTGACAGAGATGTTTTTGTGGCAACAGCCAGAGAACTGGGGGCGGATGTGAATGTACAGGATGCCGGAGCGGATACAGAGGAACAGATCAGCCAGATCGACTATTTTATCAGGAAGCATATGGATGTGATCGTGATCATTGCAAGAGACTGCAGTGCTCTTTCTGATGCTGTGGAACGCGCCGAAAGTACGGGAATCAAGGTGATTTCCTACGACAGAATGGTAAATGATGCCGATACGGATATGTACATTTCCTTTGATAACCGCAAGGTTGGTGAGATCATGGCGGAATCTCTGATCCAGGCGATCCCGGATGGCGGTAATATATTTATGATCCAGGGTTCGGCTACAGATAATAACGTCCGGATGGTGAAGGATGGTTTTGATGATACGCTTAAGGGGAGCAATCTTAAAGTAGTATATGAAGCCAACTGTGAAGGGTGGACAGCGGAGCTTGCAGTTGATTACGTGGAGGAGGCACTGGAAAAATATCCGGATGTAAGGGGAATTATGTGCGGAAACGATGATATTGCCAGTCAGGTGATACAGATCCTGGCGGAAAATCAGCTTGCAGGGGATGTGATCGTGGTTGGACAGGACGGTGATCTGGCTGCCTGTCAGCGTATCGTGGAGGGAACCCAGTATATGACGGCATTTAAATCTATTGAGGATCTTGCACGTCAGGCTGCACAGTATGCGGTAAAGATGGCAGAAGAAGGAAGAATCCCTTCTGACGTGACGGATACGGTAAATGACGGAAGCTATGATATTCCGGCAAAGATCCTGGAACCGGTAGCTGTTACCAGAGACAACATTGATGAGGTGATCATTGACGGTGGATTCCACAGAAGAGATGAGGTGTATCTTAATACGGATTATGATACAGATTGATGGAAATACATATGTGCAATAATACATAATTATGCCGAAAATCAATAGCAGATTTTTGGCGCAAAAATGTCTTGCTTCGTGCAGGGCATTTTTCTTTTGAAAAAAAATGTCCCTGTCCTTGCCAACTATGTCCAGATGGGCCTGTGCTATAGTAACATCATCAAAGGAAACGTGATTCCCAAAAAAACAAAAAGGAAACGGAGGATTTTACAATGAAAAGAAAAATGGTATCTGCACTTCTTTGTGCAACAATGGTAGCTGGTATGGTAGTAGTTCCTGCAGCAACAACACAGGCAGCAGATAAGAAACTGATCGGTGTTACCATGCCGACCAAGGATCTTCAGAGATGGAACCAGGATGGTGAGAACATGAAGAAAGAGCTGGAGGCAGCAGGATATGATGTAGACCTTCAGTATGCATCCAACGACGTAAGCACACAGGTTTCTCAGCTTGAGAACCAGGTAGCAAACGGATGCGACCTTCTGGTTGTGGCATCCATCGACGGAAGCAGCCTTGGCGAGCCACTGAAACAGGCCAAAGAAAAAGGAATTCCGGTTATCTCCTATGACCGTCTTCTTATGAATTCCGATGCAGTTTCCTATTATGCAACATTTGATAACTACAAAGTAGGCCAGAAACAGGGAGAATATCTGGTAGATGCACTTGATCTTGACAATCAGGACGGACCGTTCAATATCGAGCTGTTTACAGGTGATCCTGGTGATAATAACTGTAACTTCTTCTTCGGTGGTGCTATGGATGTTCTCCAGAAATACATTGATGACGGAAAACTTGTAGTAAAATCCGGACAGACAGAGTTCGAACAGGTTGCTACAGCTAACTGGGATAGCGCGAAAGCACAGGACAGAATGGATACCATCATCGCTGGTAACTATTCTGACGGAACAAATCTTGACGCAGTTCTCTGTTCCAATGACTCCACAGCACTTGGTGTTGAGAATGCACTTGCAGCTTCCTATACAGGCGAGTATCCGATCATCACAGGTCAGGACTGCGATACACCGAACGTTAAGAACCTTGTAGCCGGAAAACAGGCAATGTCCGTATTCAAAGATACAAGAGCTCTTGCATCTGCAGTAGTAAAAATGGTTGACTCCATCATGAAGGGTGAGGAGCCGGAAGTTAATGATACAGAGTCCTATGACAATGGCACCGGCGTGATCCCGACATATCTTTGTGATCCGGTTGTTGTTACAACAGATAACTACAAAGAAATCCTGATTGATTCCGGATACTATACAGAAGATCAGATCAAATAAGTGTTTTTTAAGAACAGAAATTTATCACATGCAGGCGGGGATCTTATCCGCCTGCATGAACAGTGGAAAGGGAGGGAAATTGAGTTGGCTAAGATACTTCTGGAAATGAAAAATATCACCAAAACTTTCCCAGGTGTAAAGGCACTGGACAATGTTAATCTCCAGGTCGAGGAAGGCGAGATCCACGCACTGGTAGGTGAGAATGGTGCCGGTAAATCTACATTGATGAATGTATTAAGTGGTATTTATCCATATGGTTCGTATGAAGGAAATATTATTTATGATGGCGAGATCTGTAAATTTAACACTATCAAAGACAGTGAATATAAAGGAATTGTAATCATTCACCAGGAACTGGCACTGATTCCCTATATGACTATCGGCGAAAATATGTACCTGGGTAATGAAAGAGGCAAAAGCTTTTCCATCAACTGGAATGAAACTTATGGAGAAGCAGATAAATATTTGAAAATAGTAGGACTGGAGGAATCCTCCAGAACTTTGATCAAGGATATTGGTGTAGGTAAGCAGCAGCTTGTTGAGATCGCAAAGGCACTTGCAAAAAATGCAAAACTTCTTATTCTGGATGAGCCTACCGCATCACTGAATGAAGATGACTCCAAAGCGCTTCTGGATCTTCTTCTGAAATTCAAGAAGCAGGGAATGACTTCTATCATCATTTCCCATAAATTAAATGAAATCTCCTATGTAGCAGACAAAATTACGGTTATCCGGGATGGTTCGACAATTGAAACGCTGGATAAGAAGAAAGATGATTTTTCTGAGCAGAGGATCATTCAGGGAATGGTTGGACGTGAGATGACAGACCGGTTCCCGAAACGTCCAAATGTAAAGATCGGCGATGTTTCCATGGAGGTTAAAAACTGGAATGTTTATCATCCGCTGTATACAGAACGTAAGGTGGTAAATAACGTATCCTTTAAAGTACATAAAGGCGAGGTTGTCGGTATTTCAGGACTGATGGGAGCAGGACGTACAGAACTGGCCATGAGTATTTTTGGCAAGAGCTATGGAACTAAGATCTCCGGACAGGTGTTCATGAATGGAAAAGAAGTGAAGCTGAATACAGTTCAGGAGGCTATTGACAACAAGCTCGCCTATGTTACAGAGGATCGAAAGGGAAACGGACTGATCCTTTCCAAATCCATAAAGATGAACACTACACTGGCAAACATGTCGGGTATCAGTAATGGAAAAGTGATCGATACGGACAAAGAATACGCAGTTGCTGAGGAATACAGGAAGAAACTGAAAACCAAGTGTCCGACAGTTGAGCAGAATGTCGGAAACCTGAGCGGTGGTAATCAGCAGAAGGTCCTTCTTGCAAAATGGATGTTTGCAGAGCCGGATATCCTGATTTTGGATGAACCTACAAGAGGTATTGACGTAGGTGCCAAATATGAAATCTACTGTATCATCAATGACCTGGTCGCAGCAGGAAAATCTGTGATCATGATCTCTTCTGAGCTTCCGGAAGTGCTTGGAATGTCAGACAGAATCTATATCATGAATGAGGGCAGATTCGTAGGTGAGGTAAGTGGCAAGGAAGCTACATCTGAGCTGATCATGTCCAGGATCGTGAAGTCAGGTAAAGGAGAGTAAGAAGATGGAGAAAAAGATTAGTTTTTCAGAAATAATAAAAAAATATACCATGGTCATTGTTCTGGTATTTGTTGTGATCATGTTTTCCGTGAACACAAAGGGCGTTATGCTTCTTCCGCAGAATGTAAATAACCTGGTAGCCCAGAATGCATATGTATTTATTCTTGCAACTGGTATGCTGTTCTGTATTTTAACAGGTGGTAACATCGATCTGTCAGTCGGTTCAGTTGTATGCTTTGTTGCTGCTGTCGGTGGTAAGATGATGGTTCTCAACAGTATGAATCCATATCTCACTATGATCGTGATGCTTCTTGTAGGTATTGCCATCGGTGCATGGCAGGGATTCTGGATCGCTTACGTACGAATTCCTCCGTTTATTGTTACTCTGGCCGGTATGCTTGCTTTTCGTGGCCTTTCCAACGTAGTTCTGGAAGGACAGACACTGGCTCCGATGCCGGATGCTTATCTGGCCCTGTTCAATAACTATATTCCGGACTTCCTTGGTGGCGGTGAAGGATTTAACAGATCATGTTTCGTAGTTGGTATTATTGTCTGTATCGTTTATGTTGCACTTGTTATGAAAAACCGTGCAGACCGTGCTAAGAAAGGTTACAGTGTTGAGGCTTTCGGTGGTGTTGCAGTGAAGATGGTTCTGATCTGTGCAGTTGTTCTTGCCTTTATGTTCAGACTTGCTCAGTACAAGGGTATTCCGAATTCCCTTCTCTGGGTTGCAGTGATCATTGCTATCTATACATACATTGCTTCCAAGACTACAACAGGTCGTTATTTTTACGCAGTTGGCGGTAATGAGAAGGCAACAAAGCTTTCCGGTATTGATACAAATAAGGTTTATTTCCTTGCTTACCTGAACATGGGTCTTCTGGCAGCTATTGCAGGTATGGTGACAATGGCCAGACTGAATTCATCCAACCCACAGGCTGGTACAAACTTCGAGATGGATGCGATCGGTGCATGTTTCATCGGTGGTGCTTCTGCTTATGGTGGTACCGGTACAGTTCCCGGAGTTATCATTGGTGCCCTTCTTATGGGTGTCCTGAACCTTGGTATGAGTATCATGGGTATTGACCAGAATATCCAGAAGGTTGTCAAAGGTATGGTACTTCTTGCGGCTGTTATCTTCGATGTTGTAAGTAAGAGAAAATCCTTTATCGTAAAATAATATAGCTGAAAAAACAACAGACCCTTAAACGTCCTCCCGGGTCTGTTGTTTTTTTGTCGGATTTTGTGGATTCGTGTGGGATATGCTTGTTTTTGGCAGATTGATATATTATAATGATATCAGCTAAAAATCAGTGAATTTTGTTGTTGGGAGGCTGTAATGGGGAATTCTGTGACAATATGTTTTGCAAATAATAAAGGAGGCAGTGGGAAATCTACCAGTTGTTCCAATGTGGGAGCCGCACTTGCGGCTATGGGTAAGAAGGTTCTTCTTGTTGACGGTGACATGCAGTTGAATCTTTCACTTTCCTTTTTTTCCGAGGATGAGGTCCTTGCCATGGCAGCAGGGGAGAAGAATCTGTATTATGCTATCGGGCATCAGGAGGATCTGACAGATTATATTGTCCACACCAGATATGATAATCTGGATCTTGTACCGTCCTCCACATTGATGAGCTCCATAGAGTATGAACTTTTTACCAAATGGCAGAGAGAATTTATTCTCCGGAAATGCCTGCAGAAGGTGAAAGACTCGGGAATCTATGATTACATTCTGATCGATTCTCCCCCTACTCTGGGTGGCTGGGTGATGAATATCCTGTGTGCATCGGATTACGTTCTTGTTCCTGTGGAGGCAAGCCCCTGGGGAATGTTCGGCCTTGCCAACATGTTTGATTTTCTGGGTGAGGTCAGAGAGATAGCCCCCAGGCTTCAGACTCTTGGTATTGTAGTGACCAAGGCAGATGCCAGAAAGAATTATTTCAAACAGACCATGGAGACTCTGAAAGAGATGGAAGGAATTTATCTTTTCGAATCCTTTATTCGTGTGGACAGCTCCATCGAATGGTCACAGGACAGCAGCCAGCCGGTTGTGGAATTCAAAAAAAGCAGCCGCAGCGCAAAAGAATACATAGCATTGGCAGAGGAGGTAATGGATCGTGTCAGTAGGTAGAGCAAGCATCGCAAGAGCAGTAAATGCAGAGAAAACAGCAAAGACAGAAGAGAAGGCTACAGAGGTAAAAGTGGCAGAAAAGCCGACAGAAGTAAAGACAGAAACCGGAGAGAAAGCTGCCGAAAAAACAGCCGCAAAGAAGATCACATCAAAATCTCCGGCAAAGAAGACCACAACAAAAGCAACAACAAAGAAAACCACCACCAGAAAAACAACACCCCGCAAGAGCGCAACTGCAAAAACAGCCGCTGCGGAAAAACCAACAGGAACCGTAGCACAGAACGTGATCAGCGGCGGTAACGCCGATGAACTCCAGGCTGTATTCCATACCCGGAAGAAAGAAGAACCGGCAAACAACCAGCCGGTGGGCATCAAAGACGAACTTCCGGTATACCTGCTGTAAAAAATCAACAGCATATCAGAACAAAAAAGAGTGTCACCTTATCAGTATTGTAGAATATCGATACTGACAGGTAAACACTCTTTTTATATTACAAATTTCCAATTCCAGTGGGACAGCGAAGCGCCTCCCACGTCCGTACGCCACAGTTCACAGTCAGTCCGTTCTGGCTGGGTGAACCAAAGCGTGCCCAAGAGGGTGGGAGCTCAAGGGAGGGCCTTCGGGCTTCGCAACTTGGAGATGGCCCTCCCTCGAATAACCTACATATTGTAATAAGCGGCATAAACCCCATTCTTTTCAAGCAGTTCAGCGTGAGTACCTCTCTCGGCAATCCCGTTCTCTGTGATCACAATGATCTCATCCGCATCACGTATGGTGGACAGACGGTGTGCAATAGTGATGGTAGTACGGTTTTTGGAAAGTTCTTCCAGGCTTCGCTGGATCCACCTTTCACTTTCGTTATCCAGTGCGCTGGTAGCTTCATCCAGTATCAGGATAGGAGGATTCTTAAGGAAAACTCTCGCAATGGAAATCCTCTGCTTCTGTCCGCCGGAGAGACGGGTGCCACGTTCTCCTACATAGGTATCATATCCGTCCGGCAGTTCCATGATAAAATCATGGATACTTGCACATTTTGCAGCATGGATGATCTCTTCATCGGTAGCTCCCGGTTTACCGTAGGCAATATTATCCCGGATGCTTCCGGCAAACAGATACACATCCTGCTGAACCATGCCGATCTGGTTCCTGAGGCTTTTTAATGTCAGTTTCCGGATATCTTTTCCGTCAACAGTAACAGAACCCTCTGTCACATCGTAAAATCTGGGCAGCAGAGAGCAGATAGTAGTCTTACCGCTTCCGGAAGGCCCTACCAGAGCTACTGATCTGCCGGCAGGAATATCAATGGAGATATCGGAGAGTACCGGTGTATTATCATCACTGTAGTGAAAAGAAACATGATCATAACGCACGTGCCCCTTTACATCTGTAAGCTCCACAGCATCCGGTGCATCACTGATCTCGGTCTCAGTCTCCATCACATCCAGGAAACGGCGAAATCCGGAAAGACCTTTCTGCATCATTTCCACAAGCTCAACCAGGATCTGGATCGGACTGATAAAGATTCCAATATAAAGAGCATACATGGCAAGATCTTCTGCCTGCATCTGTCCCTGTGCAATAAGATAACCACCATAAACCAGAGTGACCAGATACATCATACCCTGGAAAAACAGATTGGAGCTCATAAAGCTTCCCATGCAATGATAATTATCCCGCTTGGAAATAAGAAAAGCCTCATTGCTCTTTTTGAATTTGGCACGCTCGATATCCTCATTTGCAAAGGATTGTACAACACGGATGCCGGAAAGGGTATCCTGAAGACTTGCATTCACATCGCCGATCTTGCGCCTGTTTTCCATGAAGGTTTCCTGCATTTTTGCATTCTGCCGGAAAGAAAAAACAAACATTATGATCACCAGAAGGATCAGCGGAAGAGCCAGTTTCCTGTTGATAAAGAACAGAAAAATAAAGGCACCGACAATCTTCACCAGGGAGATAAAAAGGTTCTCGGGGCCGTGATGTGCAAACTCTGAAATATCAAAAAGGTCGCTGACCAGCTTACTCATCATCTGACCGGAATTGTTTCTGCTGTAATAGGAAAAAGACAGCTCCTGATAGTGGTCAAACAGTTCCCGGCGCATGTCACGTTCCATGTTTGCGCCCATCATATGTCCCTGATAGGTGACATAATATTTACAAAGGCTCTGGATCACATACATAATAAAAAGTGAGGCTGCAATCAGAGGCAGGGCATGCAGGATCATAGCTCGGTCCTGTGTAAAAAGAGTTTTTGTCATGGTGCGAAGGATCTGTGGATAGGCAAGATCCACAAGACTGATAACTGCGGCACATATAAGGTCAATAAAAAAGACCACTTTATAAGGGCCGTAATAATGGATGAATTTCTTAAGTGTATTCATCAGAAAAGTACCTCCGGTTTCTTATATGCAGGCCGGTTTCCCGGTGCATATCTGTAATATAAATCCATCTTATCATAATAAAAGTTAAAGTCAAGAAATGAAAATATATGGAAATTTGCGATTGCCCCTTGACAGGATCCGGAAAAAATTTTATATTGTAATACAGATTTGGTGTGTAACTGGAAAGCAGGCATTAACCGGTCATAAATGTTATTTTTAATGTTTATGGGGTTAGTGTCTTTTTTGTTGCCCACATATGGATGCTCTCCTCATAAACAAAAAGAGAAAAGGAGAGAAAACCATGAAAGACAAGATTTTCGGAGTTTTGCAGCGTGTTGGAAGATCCTTTATGCTTCCCATTGCAATCCTTCCTGTGGCAGGCCTGCTTCTTGGAATCGGCAGTTCCTTCACAAATGAGACGACCATTGCAACATATGGACTTCAGGGAATTCTGGGAAGCGGAACACTTCTCAACTCCCTTCTGGTTATCATGAACAAAGTAGGAAGCGCGGTATTTGATAACCTGCCGCTGATCTTTGCAGTAGGCGTGGCCATCGGTATGGCGAAAAAGGAGAAAGAAGTATCAGCTCTTTCCGCACTGATCGCTTATTTTGTTATGAACGTAGCTATTAATGCCATGCTTGTGATCAATGGAAAGATCACAGGTGACGGCGAGATCGCAAAGAACGTTCTTGAGGGAACCATCACATCGGTATGTGGCATCCAGTCATTACAGATGGGTGTATTTGGAGGTATTATCGTAGGCCTTGGTGTAGCGGCACTTCATAACCGCTTCCATAAGATCGTACTTCCAAGCGCACTGTCATTCTTTGGTGGTTCCAGATTTGTACCGATCATTTCAACAATTGTATATATGTTCGTAGGTATTGCCATGTACTTTGTGTGGCCGGTTGTCCAGAACGGTATTTATGCACTGGGCGGACTTGTCACAGGAAGCGGATATCTGGGAACCCTGATCTTTGGTATCATTAAACGTGCCCTGATCCCATTCGGACTTCACCATGTATTCTACATGCCTTTCTGGCAGACGGCAGTTGGAGGAACCATGGAGGTTGCCGGACAGATGGTACAGGGTGGACAGAATATCTTTTTTGCACAGCTTGCCGACTCTGCGAATGTGGCACATTTCAGCGCAGATGCAACCAGATATTTTTCCGGTGAATTTATCTTTATGATCTTCGGTCTTCCGGGAGCGGCGCTTGCCATGTACCGTTGCGCAAAACCTGAGAAGAAAAAAGCAGCAGGCGGACTTCTTCTTTCCGCAGCACTGGCATGTATGATGACAGGAATCACAGAGCCTCTTGAGTTCTCGTTCCTCTTTGTTGCTCCGGCACTTTTTGCTGTACAGGTAGTCCTTGCAGGTGCGGCTTACATGATCGCACATATGCTGAACATTGCGGTAGGGCTTACTTTTTCCGGTGGTTTCCTGGATCTCTTCCTCTTTGGAATCCTTCAGGGAAATGAGAAAACAAGCTGGCTGAGGATCATTCCGGTTGGTATTATCTACTTTATTCTTTACTATGTGATCTTCACATTCCTTATTAAGAAGTTCAACTTCAAGACACCGGGACGTGAGGATGATGATACAGAAACAAAACTTTACACAAAAGCAGATGTTAATGCAAGAAAGGAAGCCGGCAAAGCAGGAGATGCAGTAAGTATGTCTGCAGATCCTGTAAGCGAAGCCATTACAGCAGGACTTGGCGGAAAGAAAAATATCAGCGATGTGGACTGCTGTGCAACAAGACTTCGTATTACAGTTCATGATGCTGCCAGAGTAAACGATGATATCCTGAAATCCACTGGCTCCAGAGGAATCGTGAAAAAAGGCCAGGGTATCCAGATCATCTACGGACCACAGGTAACTGTGATCAAATCCAAACTTGAGGATTATCTGGAAAAAGCACCGGATGAATATTATGAAGGTGCAGCGGACAGCAGTCAGGATACAGCACAGACCACAGTGCAGGAAGCAAAAGAGACTCAGGCAGAGCCTGCAAAAGAAGAGAAAAAAGTTCTCAGCACAACAATTATCTACAGCCCTGTTACAGGTGTGGCTGCAGATTTAAGTGAAGCACCGGATCCCGGATTTGCAGAGGGAATGATGGGAGAAGGTATGGTGGTAACACCAACAGAGGCGTGTGTCTATGCGCCTGCAGATGGTGAAGTTGCCTTTGTATTTGAGACAAAACATGCCATCGGTTTTGCCACGGAGTCCGGAATGGAAATGCTGCTTCACATGGGAATCGATACAGTGAAGCTTAAGGGAGAAGGATTCGAGGTTCTGGTGACAGACGGACAGAAGGTAAAGAAAGGTGATCTTCTTATGAAGCTAGATATTCCTTATCTTAAAGAAAATGCACCGTCACTGTGTTCGCCGGTTCTCTGCACAGAGCTTGAGGATAACCAGAGGATCCATGTTCTGGCACACGGTGAGGTCAAAGCAGGAGATCCGCTGTACGCAGTGGAAACTGTAGAGTGATCTTTGGTGAGATCCGGAAACTGCCACCGCTGAAAAACAGGTGATGTAGCGGATTGGGAATATCTGCCTGGCTATACAAAATACAGTACAGGGCGTGCTTTCGGGTGCGCCCTGTTATCTGTGAAAAAATAAACATATCAGGTATGGATTTACATTCAGACCGAATTCTGGTAGGATAGCAATAGTTCTATGGATTGTGGGGAAAATGGGATGTACAGAGTAAGTAAGGTTCTGAATAACAATGGCGTGATCGCCATCAATATGGACGAAAATCAGGAATATGTGCTTCTGGGAAAAGGAGTGGGATTTGGCAAAAAGGTAAGCCAGCGTTTTGAGGCACCTGCAGAGTGTACTCTTTACAGGCTGGCCCAGGACACGGAGCGTGGCTCTGCAAAAGAGCTGGTAAAGGGAATGGATCCGGAATTTCTGGAGATTGCAGACGAGATCCTGAAAGAGGCAGAGAAGACCTTCGGTGAAAGCCTGGACCGTAAGATACTTTTTCCACTGGCAGACCATATTGCATTTGCAGTTGCCAGGATCAGGAGGAACGAACAGATCAGCAATCCTCTTACTGAGGACATCAAGGTACTTTTTTACAGCGAATTCAAGGTTGCGGAGATCCTGAAAAAGATCCTTATGGAACGCTACGGGATTCAGATCGATGACAATGAGACCGGATATGTGGCACTTCATATCCATTCCGCACTGGGAGATGAGAAGGTATCTGTTGCAATGCAGACTGCCAGGGCAGTGCGGGAATGTATCCGGATGATCGAGAAGGCAACAGGCAAAACCATCGATGTGATCTCACTGTCTTACAACCGCCTTATGAACCATGTGAAGTACATGGTTGCCAGGGCTTCCACAGGGGAAACGCTGAAACTGGATATGAATGACTATATAGAAGAAAAATATCCCGGCTCCTACCAGATCGCAGCGGATGTGTGCCGGAGTCTGGGCAGAAGCCTGGGCCGTGATCTGGATGAGACAGAGATCGGATATCTGGCCATACACATTGAACGTGTGTATGTGGATGAAGAAAAGAAATAATATGATCATTCAATAAATTTGATCACTTTTTTGACGGCAGCACTCATGGCAGTGCTGCCGTTTGTGATCAGGCAGACCTCACGTTCCGGAAGAGGCTCAAGAAGGGGGATGGAGCAGATCTTGCCGTTGCGGATCACCTCCTCTGCCAGAGATTCCGGGTAAAAGCCTATTCCAAGATTGTGGACGATCATGGGAAGAACCTGATCAGTGGTAGCTGCTTCAATATCCGGCTGGAAATTAAGATGCTGCTCCATAAAGTAATTCATATAAAGTTCTCTGGTTCCGGTATTTTCGCCTAAAGATACCATTGGGATATTCATAAGATCTTTGAGGTTTCTGGGACGTAAGGCAAGTTCTTTATATTTGGAACCACATATAAGAACATCGTGGTATTTCAACAGTGTGGTTTTTTGCAGGGGCTTATGTATGGAAACCGGGGAGGTGACTACTGCGAAGTCGGCTGTATAGTTTTTGAGAGCCTGTACAGCCTGGGGGGTGGAATGATTAAAAAGCCTCAGCCGCACATGTGGATAAGCCTGGCGGAAAGCCTCCAGTTTTTCCAGAAGGATAAGCCTCAGGGCATTTTCGCTGGCGCCTATAGTCACAAGACCGTTTTCCAGTTCACCGTTCTGGCGGATCTCAGCCTCACCTACAGCAAGCTGTTCACATGCGATGGAAACGTGCTCATAAAGCTGCCTGCCCTCAGGAGTGAGGACAATGCCCTTGTTGGAGCGGAGAAACAGGGTACATTTCAGTTCCTGCTCCAGATTGTTCATGCATCGTGTCACGTTGGGCTGGTTGTTGTTGAGGACCCTGGCAGCTTTTGTGAAGCTTTTGTACTGGGCCACATAGTAAAAGATCTTGTAATAGTCATAAGGTATCATGGGGAAATCTCCTGTATATGTCATAATGATATGATCACAATATTAATAATACGTTTTACATTTTATTATGATGAAACTATAATACACACGGGGAAAAAAATCAATGACAGGGAGTGATTTGTTTTGGTTTCAGGAAAGAATCCTGTAAAAAGCAGGGACAGGCAGATGTCAGAGGCATTTATTACCAGCATATTTCTGGCTATGTCAGGCGGATTTCAGGACGCGTATACGTACTTTACAAGAAAAGAAGTGTTTTCCAATGCCCAGACCGGAAATGTGGTGCTGATGAGCCAGCACTTTATGACTGGAGAGTGGATCGACGGACTGAGATATCTTCTGCCACTTTTGTCCTTTGCCCTTGGAGTGTTCATGGCAGAAAGGATTCAGAGCAGGTTCCGGTATGCCCGGAGGCTTCACTGGAGGCAGGGTATCCTTCTCATAGAAATCCTGATACTTTTTGCAGTAGGCTTCATGCCTGAGAGTATGGATATGGCGGCTACGGTCCTGGTATCATTTTCCTGTGCCATGCAGGTTCAGACTTTTCGTAAGATGGATGGGTATTCCTATGCAAGTACCATGTGCATCGGAAACCTGAGAAGTGGTACTGCGGCACTGTCCACGTTCTTAA
>Ga0129312_1001385_pt1 | contig 14371 bp, 15 predicted proteins | sample O827metagenome_FD_94434 | JGI IMG/M metagenome (GOLD analysis project Ga0129312, IMG submission 94434) | Orangutan group fecal microbial communities from Wisconsin, USA - O827 metagenome | ecosystem: Host-associated > Mammals > Digestive system > Large intestine > Fecal | place: USA: Wisconsin... | reverse complement strand
CGGCGTCGGATACGATGCAGCCGCTGAGGAGTATGTAGATATGGTCAAGAGCGGTATCCTTGATCCTGTTAAGGTAACAAGAAGCGCTCTGCAGAACGCTACGAGCGTAGCATCTACACTGCTGACCACAGAGTCTGTTGTGGCAAATATCAAAGAAGATACACCCGCAATGCCCGCAGGTGGAGCTCCCGGAATGGGCATGATGTAATTTGAACGTAATACTTGTGCAAGTTGTACATTGCAATTCGCAAAAAGTATGATATACTAAGGGCGTAAGTAAAGAAAAGAGAAAACAAAGAATACTGCTCAGAAGAAGGAGCGGTCCACAGAAAGGAGAACTTATTATGAAGGTTCAGAACATTAAAGACGTAAACGCATTTTTCAAGATGATCGATAGCTGTGATGGCACAGTAGAGCTGGTTACAGGCGAGGGAGACCGTCTGAACTTAAAGTCAAAGCTCAGCCAGTATGTATCATTAGCAAACATCTTCTCTAACGGAGACATCCCTGAGATGGAGATCGTAGCACATGAGAAAGAGGATGTAGAGAAGATCCTTCAGTTCATGATGAACAACTAATCGGTCATATAGTTATTTACATATTGTGACGGAGTAATGAGAAAGTGTGCGCATTGCGCACACTTTTTTTGCATTCACCATGGAATTGTGTTATGATAAAACATATATTTGCATTTGTGGAGGATACATATGAGTAAGGTAGCAATTCTGACAGACAGTAATTCCGGCATCACGCAGGCAGAAGCCGCACGCGAGGGTCTATATGTCATACCGATGCCATTTTATATCAATGAGCAGATGTTTTTTGAAGAGATCGATCTCTCACAGCAGGATTTTTACGGCAGGCTGACGGAGGGTGCACAGATCAAGACATCCATGCCGACGGTAGGCAGTGTGACAGATGAGTGGAACAAGCTGCTCCAGGATTATGACGAGGTCGTGTATATACCGATGTCCAGCGGTCTGTCCAGTTCGTGCGAGACCGCATACATGCTCGCACAGGATGAGCCGTTTGACGGAAAAGTATTAGTGGTAGACAATCAGCGTATCTCTGTGACACAGCGGCAGTCGGTATATGATGCAAAGATGCTCGCAGATCAGGGAAAGACGGCAAAGGAGATCCATGATATCCTGATGGATGAGAAATTCCAGTCATCGATCTATATCATGGTCGATACACTGACGTATCTCAAGCGCGGTGGCAGGATCACACCGGCTGCAGCGGCGCTCGGTACATTGCTCAAGCTCAAGCCTGTACTGCAGATCCAGGGTGAGAAACTCGATGCATTTGCAAAGGCGCGTACTGTCAAGCAGGCGAAGACGATCATGATCGATGCGATCAAAAAAGATTTTGCAGAGCGTTTTCATGATGCATCCGGCAGCAATATGTATTTAGAGATCGCATATACCTATGATTTAGAGGCCGCAGAACAGTTTAAGCGTGAGGTGCAGGAGCATTTTCCGGATCATGAGATCGTGATGAATCCGCTGTCGCTGAGTGTGTCCTGTCATATCGGACCGGGGGCACTGGCGCTGGCGACTTCACACCGCATCGGAGATCCGCTGTAAGATGGTGGACAATAGCTCTTTACTTTCTGATTGTTATCATGTATAATCAGAAAGTAAAAACGGTCATTGGAAAAGCAGGTTTTTACGCCTGCTTTTTTCATGCAAATAAAGCAGAGTATACCATAAAGATTCTGCGACATTCAGGAGGTACCGAAATGGTTAAAGCAGTAGTAGGAGCAAACTGGGGAGACGAAGGCAAGGGTAAGATCACCGATATGCTTGCAAAGGATGCGGATATTATTATTCGTTTCCAGGGTGGAGCAAACGCAGGCCATACGATCAAAAATAATTATGGCAAGTTTGCATTACATACTTTGCCCAGCGGAGTATTCTACGATCATACAACAAGTATTATCGGAAATGGTGTAGCGCTTGATGTAAAGAAACTGTTTAACGAGATCAAAGACATTACATCCAAGGGTGTGCCGATGCCGAAGATTCTGGTATCGGATCGTGCACAGATCGTCATGTCATATCATGTACTGTTTGATCAGTATGAAGAGGAGCGTCTGGGAGGCAAATCTTTCGGATCGACCAAATCAGGTATCGCGCCTTTCTATTCAGATAAGTATGCCAAGATCGGTTTTCAGGTCAGCGAGCTGTTTGACGAGGATCTGTTAAAGGAAAAGGTAGAGCGTATCTGTGAGCAGAAAAATGTTATTTTAGAGCATCTGTATCATAAGCCTGCGATCAAGCCGGAAGAACTGTTAGAGGAGCTGCACGGCTATCGCGAGATGGTCGCTCCATATGTGTGTGACGTATCTGCATATCTGGCACAGGCATTAAAGGATAACAAGACGATTCTTTTAGAGGGACAGCTCGGAACGATGAAGGATCCCGACCACGGTATCTATCCAATGGTGACATCTTCTTCTACGCTGGCTGCATACGGTGCGATCGGAGCAGGTATCCCGCCCTATGAGATCAAACAGATCGTGACTGTCGTCAAGGCATATTCGTCAGCAGTCGGTGCAGGCGAGTTCGTCAGCGAGATCTTTGGTGATGAGGCAGAACTGCTCAGAAATCACGGTGGAGATGGTGGAGAGTACGGTGCAACGACCGGACGCCCGAGACGTGTCGGCTGGTTTGACTGTGTAGCCAGCAAATATGGCTGCCGTCTGCAGGGTGCGACAGATGTCGCTCTGACAGTCGTAGATGCACTCGGATATCTGGATGAGATCCCGGTATGTACCGGATATGAGATCGATGGAAAAGTGACAACCGATTTCCCTGTAACGGCGAAGCTGAAGAAAGCAAAGCCTGTGATCGAGGTACTTCCCGGATGGAAGTGCGATGTCCAGGGTATCAGAAAGTACGAGGATCTGCCGGAGAACTGCCGGAAGTATATCGAGTTTATCGAGCAGCATATCGGATTCCCGATCACAATGGTATCAAACGGACCGGGCAGAGAGGACATTATTTACAGAGATTCTTCATTAAAATAAGTCATAAATATAAAAAATACGAGCAGCCATATCACAATGGCTGCTCGTGCTGTTTCTGCTATTTTTTTAATAACCGGTAGATAAAGCTGTAGGCCCAGATCAGTACCGGCACGATGATCGTGCAGTAGATCGACGCACGGAATGCATTCATCGTGTTCGGATCGTCCGTGATGGCGAGCACGATCGTGATGACATACATGGATATGAGCAGGATACAGCCGATGATGGCGAGGATTCGTTTGATTTTTTTCATAAAATGAGTTCTCCTTTCGGGTGCGCTGCGGTACTAGAGATCCGCATGCAGACAGAGCTGCCAGTATTCGCTGCGCGCTTCGTATTGTTCGTTCAGCCAGTCGCAGGCGAGATCCAGTCCTTCTTCTGTAAACGGGAAGTCTCTGGAGGTCTTGTCTTCGTCCGGTGTGTGTTCAAAGTTATACGGCTCAGGATAGATGATCGCACGCAGTACATCGGGTGCGTCTTCGGCGTCTGATTCGCGGGCTTTGGTGATATAATAGCGCATGCCGCCGTAGCTGCCGGTAAAATGCGTTTTCTTATAAAATGACAGATGAAACAGATCGGTTCGTCGAACCATGACAGGCTCCTTTCGCTTGCAAAAATATCTAGGTGATTGCGAAACTATTTTTAACCCGGGCTGGCTGACGAGATCTGCTGTGGCCGCTGCCGCCAGCCTTGCGTTACATATCGTCTGCGAAACATATTCACTGTGTATATGGGGCATAATAAATAGTTTCGCAATCACCTATAAAAATGATCAGTTACAGTATATACATTTTTTGTGCGTTCTGCAAGCATGGCGCACGTTTTGCTTGTTATTTGACTGTGGATGGTGTAAAATGATGTGAGACTGGGACAGCTATGAATGGACGGAACAAAAAAGCAGGAGGTTACACAACATGGAAGAGAATCGTAAATCATTAAAAATAAAAGAAGACAAAATGGGTGTCATCCGCGTGGCAGATGATGTGGTATCGATCATCGCCGGACTGGCTGCGACTGAGGTAGAGGGTGTCGCATCCATGGCAGGTAATATCACGAATGAGATCGTGGCCAAGACAGGCATCAAGAATCTGGCCAAGGGGATCCGCGTGGAAGTGACGGATGGAATCGTGACGGTCGATGTGAACCTGAATATCAGATACGGCTATTCGATTCCGGAAGTGTCCGGCAATGTTCAGGATCGTGTACGCACAGCGATTGAGACGATGACCGGACTTGAGGTAGGTACGATCAATGTACGGATCGCAAGTGTGGATATGGCGGATACAAAATAGAGTCAGACCGGACGGCATCTGAGTGTCTGTGAATGCACAGACACTCATTTTTATACACGATTAGATTAAGAACGTAAGGGAGAACATATATGACAAGACGAGAAATCAGGGAATTGATCTTTAAAATGGTATTTCGCGTGGAATTCCATACCGAGGAGGAGATACCGGAGCAGCTGAGGCTGTTTATGGACGCGTTGGATACAGCCAGCGAGAAGGATCGTGCGTATATTGAGCACAAAGCGGAGGATATTCTGGCGCATCTGTCCGAGATCGATGAGATCATTGATGCCAATGCAACGAACTGGAAGACCAGCCGTATGGCAAAGGTGGAACTGACACTGATCCGTGTGGCAGTCTATGAGATCAAATTTGAGGAAGATGTGCCGACCGGTGTGGCGATCAATGAGGCGGTGGAACTGGCAAAGGAGTACGGAGAGGATAGTTCCGCGGCGTTCGTCAACGGAGTGCTCGCGCGTATCGCGTAGCCGGAACCGTATGCCGGTATATCGTGGAAGAATATGAAGAGAAATGTATATTCCGTTGGCCAGGTCAACCAGTATATTAAAAATCTGTTTGCACAGGATTTTCTGCTGGAGCGTATTCTGGTCCGGGGAGAAGTATCCAATTGTAAATATCATGCATCCGGACATATCTATTTTACACTGAAGGATAATGCCGGAGCGATCGCCTGCATCATGTTTGCCGGAAACCGGCATGGATTGAACTTCCGCATGAAGGAAGGCGACAATGTGATCGTAGGCGGATCCGTGCAGGTATACGAGAGGGACGGAAAATATCAGCTCTATGCGAAGGAGATCACTCTGGATGGAGTGGGAGAGCGTTATGTGCGACTGGAACAGCTCAAGCGTGAACTGGCAGAGATGGGTATGTTTGCACCGGAATACAAACGTCCCATACCTGCATATGCGCGTACGATCGGTATTGTCACGGCACCGACCGGAGCGGCGATCCGGGATATCCAGAATATCGCGCACCGGAGAAATCCGACGGTACAGCTCATTCTCTATCCGGCGCTTGTGCAGGGAGACGGCGCAGTGGCGAGCATCATCAATGGGATACATGCGATGGAACAGCTCGGTGTGGATGTGATGATCGTCGGGCGCGGGGGCGGTTCGATCGAAGATCTGTGGGCATTTAACGAGGAGGCTGTGGCGCGTGCGGTGTTTGACTGCAGTATACCGGTGATCTCGGCTGTCGGACATGAGACGGATACGACACTGATCGATTATGTGGCAGATCTGAGGGCACCGACACCTTCTGCAGCGGCAGAACTGGCGGTGTGGAAGCTGGATACAACGTATCATTATCTCGCAGATCTGCAGCAGCGCATGGAGCGGCAGATGCAGCAACAGGTGAGCAGACTGCGTGCCTGTCTGGAGGCTCTGACGCTGAAGATGAAGTATGCCAGCCCGGAAAACCAGCTGAATATGAGACGACAGTACCTGACTGATCTGGAGGAGCGGATGACGGGGCGTATGGAGCAGTTGATCCGTGATAACAGACACCGGCTGCAGCTGCTGGCACAGCGGATGGAATCCGGTTCACCGCTTCGCAAGCTGTCGGCGGGCTATTCGCTGGTGACAGACGAAAAAGGTCATACAGTCAGTGATTTTGACAGCATAGAGACCGGCATGAGGCTGACACTGCACATGCTGGACGGGGATGTATGGACCCGTGTGGAGGAGAAACAATGCAGGAAGTGAGTCTGGAACAGTTATTTGAACAGGCAGAGGCGATCGTGGCCAGATTGGAGGAACCGCAGATCGCATTGGAGGATGCATTTGCGGCATATGAGCAGGGAATGCAGATCATCCATGCATGTAACGGACGGATCGACAAGGTAGAGAAGAAAATGCTGGTGATGAATGAGGATGGCGGACTGAGTGCATTTGATCATGACGGGGCAGATGAGATCGGAGGCGTGCAGGACGATGAGTGAAGAACGTATCACACAGCAGATACAGCAGTATACGGCGAAGGCAGAACGTGTGATAGACAGATATCTGCCGGCGGCCGACGGCATGCAGCGCACGGTCATAGAGGCGATGGATTACAGTATGACGGCAGGCGGCAAGCGCCTGCGCCCGATCCTGATGATGGAGAGTTACCGGGTGTTTGGCGGAGCGGGTACGGTCATTGAGCCCTTTGCGGCGGCGATCGAGATGATACACACCTATTCGCTCGTGCATGATGATCTGCCGGCGATGGACAATGATATGTACCGCAGAGGCAAGCTGACGACGCATGCAAAATATGGAGAAGCAATGGGTATACTGGCAGGTGACGGTCTGCTGACATACGCATTTGAGACTGCCGCAAAGGCTTTTGATGAGATGAGCGGTCCGGCAGATGCCGCACGTATCGCCCGTGCGATGCGTATTCTGGCCAATAAGGCAGGAATATATGGTATGCTGGGCGGACAGGTGATCGATGTGGAATCAGAGGGACAGCCGGGGATGACACTGGAGAAGATCCTGCAGATACATACGTTAAAGACTGCGGCACTGATCGAGGCTTCATTGATGATCGGTGCGGTCCTTGCGGGGGCTGATGATGATCAGATCGCCCGGATGGAGCAGGCGGCGCGTGCAGTCGGTATTGCATTCCAGATCCAGGATGATATACTTGATATCACGAGTACACAGGAAGTACTTGGCAAGCCGATCGGCAGTGATGCCAGAAATGATAAGACGACCTATGTGACACTGCGTGGAATGGACACATCCGTGGCTGAGGTAAAACGGCTGTCGGCAGAAGCGGTCGGCATTCTGCAGCAGATGCCGGGCGATACAGCATTTCTGGAGGCACTGGTACAGTCATTGACCGTGAGAAATCATTAAAGAACGATAATGGGAGGATGTCAGAATGGCATTCAACTATAAAGATTATAAAAAGGATTATATAAAGGAACATAGTAAGAAAAAAGACAACGGAGAGCCGGACAGAGGCCATCTGCTCGATCAGATCAGACAGACGAATGATATTAAAAAGCTGCGTCCGCAGGATTATACGGAACTGGCACAGGAGATTCGGACGTTTCTGATCGACCGGGTGAGTGTACACGGCGGTCATCTGGCGTCAAATCTGGGTGTCGTAGAGCTCACAATGGCACTGCATCTGGCATTTGATATGGAGCGGGATGCACTGATCTGGGATGTCGGACACCAGAGCTATACGCATAAGCTGCTGACCGGCAGACGTGATGGATTTGACAGTCTGAGGGAATTCGGCGGGATGAGCGGATTCCCGAAACGCAAGGAGAGTCCGGCGGATGCCTTTGATACCGGACACAGTTCCACATCGATCTCAGCAGGACTCGGGCTGGCAGTTGCGAGGGATTTAAACGGTGAAGATTATAAGGTGATCTCAGTGATCGGTGACGGAGCACTCACAGGCGGTATGGCATTTGAGGCGATGAACAATGCTGCCAAGCTCGATACCAATTTTATCATTGTGCTCAATGATAATGAGATGTCGATCTCGCATAATGTAGGAGGCATGTCACAGTATCTGGACAGCATACGGACGGCAGACAGCTATCAGGAATTAAAAAATGATGTGTTGGATTCGCTGCAGAAAATACCTGTGTACGGTGACCGGATGGTAAACCGTATCCGGAGAACCAAGAGCAGTATCAAGCAGCTGTTCATACCCGGCATGTTATTTGAAAATATGGGGCTGACCTACCTTGGACCGGTAGATGGGCATGATATCCCTCTGCTCATGCGGACATTTAAGAAAGCAGCCCGTGTGAACGGACCGGTGATCGTTCATGTGATCACGAAAAAAGGTAAGGGTTATGCACCTGCAGAACGCCATCCGGCGAGATTTCACGGAACCGGAGCGTTTGAGATCGAGACCGGACTGCCGAAAAAGAAAAAGACAAAAGCGGATTATACGGATGTGTTTGCGTCCGTTATGAATATGTCGGCAAAGGAAAATGACAGGATCGTGGCGATCACTGCAGCGATGGAGACCGGCACGGGACTCAAGCGTTTTCACAACCGGTTTCCGGAACGGTTTTTCGATGTGGGCATTGCAGAGGAGCATGCGGTCACTTTCGCGGCAGGACTGGCGATGAAGGGACTGATACCTGTATTTGCGGTATATTCATCATTTTTGCAGCGTGCCTACGATCAGATCCTGCATGATGTATGCCTGCAGGATCAGCATGTGATCTTTGCCATTGACCGCGCGGGTATCGTCGGCAGTGACGGTGAGACGCATCAGGGCATTTTTGATATCTCTTATCTGATGACGATACCGAATATTGTGCTCATGGCACCGAAAAACAAATGGGAACTGGCAGATATGCTGCGTTTTGCATTTGAATATGATGGGCCGATCGCACTGCGCTATCCGAGAGGAAGTGCCTATGATGAGTGGAAGGAATTCCGCGCACCGATCCGGCTGGGCAAGAGTGAGATCCTGTATGATGAGACGGAGATCGCACTGCTTGCATACGGCAGCATGATACCCATCGCACGCGAAGTCAGGGAACAGCTCAAAGACAGACATTATCAGTGTTCACTGATCAATGCCCGGTTTGCCAAGCCACTCGATGAGGAACTGCTGTTATCCTTGTCGGCAGATCACAAGCTGTTGGTGACACTGGAAGAAAATGTCATTACAGGTGGTTTTGGCCAGCAGGTGACTCAGTTTCTGACGGATACCGGACAGCCGATCCGGGTACTTCAGATCGCGATCCCGGATCAGTTCGTAGAGCAGGGAAGTGTCGAACAGTTATACCGTGAAGTGGGACTGGACGCAGAATCGATCGTAAAACGGATTCTGGTAGAGTATATCGGTATGTAGAAAATATAGGGAGAATCGGATACATTGAAAGAACGTTTAGATGTGCTGCTCGTGCAGCGTGGACTGGCTCCTTCCAGAGAAAAAGCCAAGGCGATGATCATGGAAGGAAACGTATATGTGAATGGACAAAAAGAGGATAAAGCGGGCGCAGGATTTGACCCGGAGGCACCGATCGAGGTGCGCGGCCATACACTGGCATATGTGAGCCGCGGCGGATTGAAGCTGGAGAAGGCGATGAAGGAATTTGACTTGTCGCTCGAAAGCATGGTATGTATGGATATCGGTGCGTCGACAGGAGGATTTACCGATTGTATGCTCCAGAACGGTGCATCCAAAGTGTACGCAGTGGATGTCGGATACGGACAGTTTGCATGGAAACTGCGTCAGGATCCGCGTGTTGTGTGCATGGAGAAGACCAATATCCGCTATGTGACGCCGGAGGATATCGGGGAACTTCTCGATTTTGCATCTGTGGATGTGTCATTTATCTCATTGACAAAGGTGCTCGGGCCGGCAAAGGAACTGTTAAAGGATAACGGTGAGATGGTATGCCTGATCAAGCCCCAGTTTGAGGCAGGCAGAGAAAAGGTCGGAAAAAAGGGTGTCGTGAGGGATCCCAAAGTGCACCTCGAAGTCATAGAAAAGGTGTTGGATTTTGCTATGGAGCAGGGATTTTCGATCCTGCATCTGTCATTTTCTCCGATCAAAGGACCGGAGGGTAATATCGAGTATCTGGTACATCTTAAGAAGGATGCACAGTCAGCCTGTGACGTGGCAATCCATGCAGCGCAGGTCGTAGAGGCGGCACATGGAACACTGTCGGGTGGTGGGCAGCCGGACAACAACACAGACTGAGCACGAATGAGGAATGCAATGAAGAATTTTTTCATTATCACGAATTCATATAAAGATAAAGATCTGCGACTGACCAAAAGCATGCAGGATTATATAGAGACGAAAGGCGGCAGCTGCGGCTACGTTGTGAGTCGTGGAGAGGATCAGCCGGATGGCTGTGTCAGAACCGAACTGTTGCCGGAACAGCTGGATCTGATCTTTGTGATCGGCGGCGACGGTACACTGATCCGTGCCGCGAGGGACACTGCTTCTAAAAATGTGCCGCTGATCGGTGTCAATCTCGGTACGCTGGGATATCTGTGCGAGCTGGAGGAAGCGACCGTGTACGGAGCGATCGACCAGATCATGGACGATCAGTTCGTGCTGGAAGCGCGCATGCGTCTGTGCGGAACACCGGTACAGGCCGGGGTGGAACTGCCACAGCAGGAGGCACTCAATGATATCGTCATCCACCGCAGCGGGGCACTGCAGTTAGTCAGTCTGGTCGTATATGTCAATGGACAGTATCTCAATACATTCGACGGTGACGGAGTCATCGTGTCGACACCGACCGGTTCTACCGGTTACAATCTGTCTGCGGGTGGGCCGATCGTAGATCCGAAGGCGCGGATGATACTGATCACACCGATCAATTCCCATACATTAAATTCCAAAAGTATTGTGATCGGAGCCGAGGATGAAGTCGTCGTAGAGATCGGTGCCAGACGCTGCGAGGCAGACGAGCAGGTGGTCGTGAGCTTTGACGGAGATCATTATGCCAGACTCGATGTTGGAGACCGGATCGTGATCAGACAGGCCAGGGAAGACTGCCGGATCCTGAAGCTGGGCAAGCTGAGTTTTCTTGAGATCCTGCGCAAGAAAATGCAGTCTTATCATTAAGATGAGAGGGAGAGACGATGAAAGCAACCAGACATACGAAAATACTCGAACTGATCAGACAGTACGATATAGAGACGCAGGAGGAACTCTCGGATTATCTCAGACGGGAAGGTTATCAGGTCACACAGGCGACGGTATCCCGTGATATCAGGGAACTCAAACTCACAAAGGTAGCTCAGGCGAATGGCAGACAGCGCTATGCGACTCTGTCAGAACCGGATGAAGACATGAACGGCAAATATGTGCGTGTCTTTAAAGAGGGATTTCGTTCTGCGGATACCGCACAGAATATACTGGTTGTAAAGACCGTGTCAGGTATGGCGATGGCAGTAGCGGCGGCGCTGGATCATATGCAGTGTGACGAGATCGTTGGCAGTATTGCCGGCGACGACACGATCATGTGCGCGGTCCGTACCAGTGCGGATGCACAGAACCTGCTGATACGCCTGAAAAAACTGGCCACGGAATAGTGAGATAGTAAGAAAAAGGAAGTAATCTATGCTGCAAACGCTATATGTAAAAAATCTGGCATTGATCAACGAAGTCGAGGTGGATCTCAGGGAAGGTCTGAATATCCTCACCGGAGAGACCGGTGCCGGAAAATCGATTATTATTGATTCCATCAGTTTTGCGCTGGGCGAGAAGGTTGACAGGCATATGCTGAGGGAGAGCGATGAGGCCGGGTATGTGGAACTCATTTTTTCCGGCTTGTCAGCAGCAGTCTGCGAACAGCTGCAGCAGCTGGGGATCGAGCCGGAAGACCAGAGTGTCATTTTGTCCCGCAGGATCACGGGAGGACGCAGTGTGGCGAAGATCAACGGAGAGAGTGTACCGGCATCCAGACTGCGTGAGGCGGCCGGCTGTCTGATCGATATTCACGGACAGCATGAGCATCAGTCATTGCTGCATGCGTCTAAACATCTGGAATATCTGGATGATTATGCAGGTGCAGAATTAGCCGGGATCAAGCGTGAACTGGCAGAGGCATATCATACATACACCGTCTGTAAAAAAATACTGGATGAACAATGCTCTGATAAAGAGGCATTGTCGCGGGAACAGTCCCTGCTGGAGTATGAGACCGCGGAGATCGAATCAGCCAGACTGATCCCGGGTGAAGATGAAGAACTGGAACAGAGCTACCGGCGCATGGTCAACAGCAAGCGGATCATGGAAGCTTTACAGATCGTTAGTCAGGCGGCCGGGGAGGACGGAGCTTCGGCGATGGTCGGAAGGGCGGCGCGTGAGCTCGCCGCGGTGGAAAGTTATGATCCACAGCTGGAATCACTGGGCTTACAGCTGTCACAGCTGGAAGAACTGCTGTCTGATTTTCACCGGGAGTTGTCGGCATATATGGATGATGCGGATTTTGACGGAGAAGAGTTCGCGCAGGTGGAACAGCGCCTGGATGTGATCAATCATCTGAAATCCAAATATGGTGATACGATCGCAAAGATCTTGGAATCCTACGAGCAGAAACAGGAGCGGCTGACACAGCTGGGTGATCTGGATGCCTATGAACAGAAGCTGCGCGCGGATCTGGAGACTGCGCGTGAGCAGGTGGAACGGTTATGTGCAGGACTCAGTGAACTGCGTCAGCGTGCGGGAGCGCAGCTGCGGGAGAAGATGCTGCAGGCATTGCGTGATCTGAATTTTCTGGATGTCGCGTTTGACCTGAAATTTACGAGAATGGATCATTACAGCGCCAATGGCTACGATGCGATGGAGTTTATGATCTCGACAAATCCGGGAGAGCCTATGCGTGAACTGAAAAATATCGCATCCGGCGGCGAATTGTCGCGGGTGATGCTGGCATTAAAATCCGTTCTGGCGGAAAATGATGGCATCGGAACGCTCATTTTTGATGAGATCGATACCGGGATCAGCGGAAGAACCGCGCAGATGGTATCGCAGAAGTTAAAAAAGATCGCCAAAAATCATCAGGTGATCTGTATCACACATCTGCCGCAGATCGCAGCAATGGCAGACGCGCATTATTTTATCGAAAAACAGGTGATAGACAACACAACGGTCACACAACTGACACTGCTTGATGAGGAGCACAGTATCGCGGAACTCGGCAGGATGCTCGGAGGAGTAGCTGTGACGGAGACTGTGCTGGACAATGCACGCGAAATGAAAAAATTGGCGATGCAGGCGAAATAAACCTGATTGGAAAACAAAAAACAGCTCATAATAAAAGAAGAACGTGTAGCGCGTTCTTCTTTTTTACATTAGGAGGCATGACATTGAACCGATCAAAACTGAAGATGATGACAAAAATCAAGAAATATACTGCCGGACGCAGCGGGAAAAAGAGACGGGTGTTCAGACATTACAGGCTGTTCGGGGTGATGGTATGGATGGCATTTTCCTATGCGCTGATCTATGCATATCTTCCGGATGATATTTATCTGTCAAGGGAAGAACAACAGAAGGAGGAGGCGTTCGATTTCGCTGCGGGGCTGCCTGTCGATGTCATCTACGAGGAGGAGATCCAGCCGGTATTCGGCGCCCAGCGCACGCTTGCGGCTTCGAAAAATGATGGCGTGCTGACCTGCCGCCTGTTTGATCTGATACCGCTCAAGCAGGTGGCAGTTCATTATACGGATCGTGAGCAGGTCGTGGCAGCCGGCACAAATATAGGGATTTATCTGAAAAATAACGGTGTACTGGTCGTAGAATGTGCCAGCTTTACCGATCAGAGCGGCGCGTTGATCGCACCTGCTGCATACCGGATCCGCAGTGGTGATGTGATCATGCAGGCCGATGATACACTCATTCATACAAAGGAGGAACTCACGGATCTGATCGCGGCGGGCGGAGGCAGGCAGATGATCCTTCGGGTGTTGCGCGCCGGTAAACCGATCGAGGTCGCAGTCACACCGGAAGTCGCGGCTGACGGAACCAGCAAGCTCGGGATCTGGGTGCGTGATGATATCGCCGGCATCGGGACGATGACGTATGTCACGGAAGAAGGAGAATACGGCGCGCTCGGACACGGTGTGAGTGATATAGATACCGGAGAACTGGTACACATTGACAACGGAAGTGTGTATGAGACGACGATCACCGGTATATCCAGAGGCCGGCGGGGACATCCCGGGGAGGTGACAGGTCTGATCCGTTTTCAGCCGTCCTGTTATCTGGGCAGTGTGGGGAAAAATACGGATAACGGTATCTATGGTATGCTGGAACAGACACCGCAGGTGCTCGAAGATGTTGCACAGATACCGGTGGCCTATAAACAGGAGATCACAAAGGGACCGGCACAGATCATCTGCTCTGTCACAGGTGAGCGGCAGGTCTATGATATCGAGATCGAGCGGATTGACTATCATGCAGCAGAGGAAAACAAGGGGATCCGTTACCATGTCACGGACGAACGTCTGCTGGCGCGTACCGGTGGGATCGTGCAGGGTATGAGTGGCAGTCCGATCATACAAAACGGCAGACTGATCGGAGCGGTCACACACGT
>Ga0129312_1001384_pt1 | contig 14374 bp, 12 predicted proteins | sample O827metagenome_FD_94434 | JGI IMG/M metagenome (GOLD analysis project Ga0129312, IMG submission 94434) | Orangutan group fecal microbial communities from Wisconsin, USA - O827 metagenome | ecosystem: Host-associated > Mammals > Digestive system > Large intestine > Fecal | place: USA: Wisconsin... | reverse complement strand
CTGTCCGACACCGTCGGCTTCATCAACGACCTGCCGCACGACCTCGTCGACGCCTTCCGCTCGACGCTCGAGGAGGCGGTCAATGCCGATCTGATCCTCGAGGTGGTCGACTGCTCGGACCCGAACTACCAGATGCACATGGACGTCACCGCCCGCACCCTGAAGGAGCTCGGCGCCGGCGCCATCCCGGTCATTTACGTCATGAACAAGGCCGACCGGAAGTATCCGCTCTCGGAGCTCCCGATCGACCGCGGTGATAAAATCTACATCTCCGCCGCGAGCCGCCTCGGCCTCGACCTTCTCCTCGAGAAGATCGAAGAGAAGCTCTTCGCCGGCTACATCACGATGGACCTCATCATCCCGTACACCGCCGGCCAGGTCGAGCACGACCTCCAGGAGCGCGCCCGTGTACACAAAACGAGCTACGAAGACGACGGCATCCACATGACGGTCGACCTCAATCAGGAGCTGTTGCAGCGGTATAAAGCCTACCTGCAGTGATTTCGCCCGCTCATGCCCGGGCCAATGCTTCCGGCCGACAGTATGGGAACCCGCCCGCAGCAGGCGATTTCTCGCGAAGGTATATGCTGTCGGCCGACTGCATTGGCCTCACGTACAGTAAAACAGAGAAAGACTTATGGATCAGAATTCACTTCTCGAGGGCCGCATCCGCGACCTCTCTGAAAAAGCCTATAACAGCAACTACCTCACGCACAGTTGCTTCCTCGCAGCGTCCGAGCTCGCGCAGTTTCATGCGATCCTCCGGAAGCAGGGCATCAGCAGCAAGGTGCACGCGGTGAATGGTGCGCCGTACCTTATCTATGGCGGGCGTGCAGATGCCGACCGGAACGTCGTCGTGTTCCTGCCGGACTACATGACGGAGGAGAGTTTCCTCGCCGAAGAGCCGGCACAGGGGGATGTCATCCGCTGCCTGCATGTGACGCCGCTCAACCGGAAGTTCACGGATGCGCTCACGCACCGCGACTATCTCGGGGCCCTCATGAACATGGGCATCGAGCGTGACCAGATCGGCGACATCCTCTGTGGAGATGCCGAAGCCTTCATCTTCGTGCTCAGCGATATGGCCGACATCATCGCCCGCGAATTCACCCGCGTGAAGCACACCTCGGTGAGCTGCGAGGTCGTGCCGCCGTCCGCCTGCATGCTCGAACCTGCGTGGGAAGAGCTGTCCGGCTCCGTCGCCTCTGAGCGCCTCGACGCCGTACTCGCGATGGTCTACCGCCTGAGCCGCACGAAAGCGCAGGAGCTGATCACCGCGGAGAACGTCTTCATCGACGGCCGTACCGTCACTGACACCAGCTACACCCTGAAGCCAGACGAACGCATCTCCGTCCGTGGCCACGGCAAGTTCATCTTCACCGGCACCGGAAACACCACGAAAAAAGGCCGCGTGTACGCGCACGTGAAGCTGTATAAGTGAAGCTTTGACAAAACATGGCAACATTTTTCTCGTGCCATTATATTTTTCGGATTTTGGAACAAACAGTAGGTTTTCAGCCAGAGTGCCATTAGATGATTTTCGCAAATTAAGGATTACCATGAGGAGTGCCATTAGATTTTCTGGAGTTTGTAACAAACATCCCTGTTCTGGATTTTGTGCCATTAGGTCGCTTTCATAAAATATGACTTCAGGCTGCCTGCGACATTAAGTATTTTCACAGAACGATGAAGCATCGGATGTATGACATTAAGTTTGGGGCCTTCAGGCATGCTTTATTGACCGTTAAGAGAAGAAAAGTATGGACGGAGATAAAGTCATAGCTTCAAATATCGCAGGTTTTGCGTCAAAAAACGAAGATTTACTCGAATAATGCAGACGGAAGGCGACTGCACTTAATGTCATCACCCTGTCCTGAAAAGAAATTGCGAAAATACCTAATGGCATATGAAGGCGAAATATATATTTTGCGAAAATAGGTAACCCAGCTCAGCGGCGATATGCCTGAACTGTTATATCAAAAAATATATTATGAAATACAATTTCGGAATGCCATGGTACACTGGAAGTAAGATCTATATTATGAGAGATGTTTGTAAGGCAGGTGTATATGGACGAAAAGAATGGACTGGAAAATCATGAGCGAATAGAGACTCTTTTGCATGAGATTTCTTCGCTGAGCAAAGAAAATCAGCGACTGCGTAAGTTACTCGAAGATAATGGAATCATTCTGAAGGAAAAAGCCCGTGAACCAGTGGATCCAAATCAGGGTGCCAGAATCTTGAAGTTGACGATAAACGAAAATGTTGCGAATCACTTTTTCGCCAGATTCTGGGGCCGAATGGATGTGTACAGCCAGAGAATCGTTAGCAGGAATGGAAAAGTCGGATATTACACACAGTGCTGGAATTTCTGGAAGAATGGTTGTAAACGTAAACAGGAGCAAACGTCCGGAATCAAGAAGAGTGGATTATGTAAGGAGTGCCCACTTAAATCATGGAAACATGTAGACGCAAATACCATTATAGAGCATTTGGAAGGTGAAATTACGATCGGCGTCTATCCGATGCTTTCAAATGGAACCTGTCGCTTTTTAGTCTTTGATTTTGATAATCATACGGAAGGCAGTGCACAGACTGATTTTGCAAATACTGATAATAAATGGCAGCAGGAAGTAGAGGCACTTCGGGAAATCTGTGCGCTGAATCAAATTGATGCGCTGGTGGAACGGTCTCGATCAGGACGAGGTGCCCATGTGTGGATCTTCTTTGATCAGCCAATCGCGGCTAAAAAAGCCCGGGACTTCGGCAAGGCACTTCTTCAAAAAGGCGCAGAAGCGGTAGATTTACAGAGCTTTCAGTACTATGACAGGATGATTCCGACACAGGATGATCTAAAGGATGGTGGGCTGGGGAATCTGATTGCTTTACCACTGCAGGCAGAACCGTTAACACAGGGGAACAGTGCATTTGTAGATGAAAGCTGGAATGCATATCCTGATCAATTAGGCGCATTGAACGCCATTCGAAAAATCAAGCAGGATGCGATCGATTTATTTCTTAAAGAAGCTGCCAGAAATAATCCATTTGAAGGGATGGAAAAGGATGAGCAGACATTCGAAGAAACAGGTGAACGAAGCAAGCCATGGAAGAAAACGGAGATACTACATCCGGAGGATGTTCACGGAAAGCTTAGAATTACGTTGAGTAATCTGGTGTATGTTGACGGGATTAATCTGATGCCTAGAATCAGAAATCAGATACGGCGTCTGGCAGCATTCAGTAATCCGATTTTCTATAAAAATCAGGCGATGAATTTATCTAATTTTTCGCAATCACGTTTCCTCTATTTGGGAGAAGAGGAGGACGGGTATATCGGACTTCCGAGAGGACTCCGAGAAAAGCTCGAAACGGGCATACAACAGGCAGGCATTCCATATGCACTGACGGACGAAAGGCAGAAGGGTAGGCATATCCAGGTTTCATTTAATGGTGAACTGCGTGAAAGCCAAAGAAAAGCGATAGAAGCATTAATGCCACATGAAACAGGCATATTGAGCGCAGCTACAGCATTTGGGAAAACGGTTGTCTGCTGTGATTTAATTGCAGAGAGAAAAATAAACACATTGATCCTCATTGAATCATCCGCACTGATGGAACAGTGGCAAGCTGCGATTGAAAGATTTCTGAATATCGATGAAGAACTTCCGAGTTATCAAACGAAAACCGGTAGAACCAAGAAAAGAAAGAGCGCTGTCGGTGTATTACAAGGTGCGAAAGATACGCTGACAGGCATCATCGACATCGCAATGGTAGGTTCTGTATTTTCAAAAGATGTATGCCATCCAAAATTAAATGAATATGGCATGATTCTGGTCGATGAATGCCATCATGCCGCCTCAGAAACTATACAGAAGATATTAAGAACGGTAAGGGCAAAATATGTATATGGTGTAACGGCGACTCCGATGCGAGAAGATGGGCTGGAAAAAATCAACTATATGCTTATCGGGCCGATTCGTTTTCGCTTTACTGCAAAGGAAAGAGCGCTTGAACAGGGAATCAGGCATTTGGTATATCCGAGATTTACTCGGACGCTGTGCTCAAGGGAAGATAAGCTGAGTGTGAATGATGCTTATGAACTAGTGCGAGATGATCCTGCCAGAAATCAAATGATCATTGAGGATACAAAAAAGTGTATCGAAGAGGGGCGATGTTCGGTTATTCTGACTCGATATACTGCGCATGCAGAAGCACTCTATGTAGCGTTGCAGGGCTCTGAAGCTCATACATTTCTACTTCTCGGAAATAAATCTGCGAAGGAAAAGAAACAGATCGTCTCTGAAATGAAGACAATTTCAGAAACAGAACCGGTTCTCCTGATCGCGACAGGAAAGCTGATTGGTGAAGGCTTCGATTTTCCACGGCTGGATACGCTGATTATGGCGACACCAGTTGCTGGACGTACCGTGGTTGAGCAGTATGCAGGAAGACTAAATCGAGATTATCATGGAAAACAGGATGTGATCATTTACGATTATATCGATGTTCATATTCCGGTTTTTGAAAGAATGTATGGAAAACGATTAAAGGCTTATAAGAAAATCGGATATCAAATCTATCAGCACGAAATCGGAAGTATCGAAGCCGGTGTCGGATTTATCTATGATAGTGAAAGCTACCTGGATACGTATAGAAAAGATTTGATGGCTGCGAGAAAAGAAATCGTCGTTTGTAGTCCTGGGCTTCGAGCAGGCAGGGTTCAGGAATATATACGCTTTTTTATGCCGCTTCTCGAACGAGGTGTAAGAATTACTGTTGTTACGTGGCAGATGGATTTTGATCGATATGGGAGCAGTGAAGCAAGAGCAGAGCTGCTGCATGATTTGAGAACAGCCGGCGTTGATTTACGTCTTCTTGAGAATATAAGTGAGCACTTCACTGTCATTGATCGAGAAGTCGTATGGTATGGCAGTATGAATTTCCTCGGTAAAGAAGACATCGAAGATAATCTGATGCGTATTTGCAATTCAGAAGCTGCTGCGGAACTCCTGGAAAATGTATGTACATAAAATTTATCTGCTGCATTATCAGAAACTGTGCAGATGCACATAAAATGGAGTGCAATGATGGCGATTGAAAGTCTCTCATGTATATGTTAATATTAAGTGCTTTGTAAATTACATAGCACGTTTGCGTAGCTCAGCTGGATAGAGCGTCCGCCTCCTAAGCGGAAGGTCGCGCGTTCAAATCGCGTCGCGAACATTTTTGAGGAGCAGAATCCGTTAGTAGCGTTAGCAGAAACGGGATCTGCTCTTTGTTTTTCACCAAATTCGAAAAAGCAAAAAATCTGCTCTTTCTGCTAACCAGAAGCTCTATGGTTAGCAGAATTTCTAACCGGCGAGGTCGTTGTTCTAACCGGTTGATTTTCGGGATTCCGCTAATATTGGGAAGTTATGCTTCTAATAGATGTGAAAGGTACAAATACCGCTTCTGTCTGGCTGCATCCCATCAAGTCCAGCTGTCACATCATATTAATCAGGTTATGTCTGCTAATTGTAGTTAGCAGATCCTGCTAATTTCAAAAAACTTTTTTGACACCCTGATCAGTCATCGGCATGTCATCCGCTGAAATTAGCAAAACTTCGTCGTCCACTTACATAAGCGCCGCATGAAAAATCATTCAAAGGTTCCGCTGTGACGCTTTTGTCGTTTCCGGGGCTTCTCCCGGTACGTATACTCACATCGGACAAGGAGGATACCCATGAAAAAGAACAGACCATATTGGAGAGCGGCATCCGCTATTACGAGAGTAAGCCTGCAAGTTGTCGTCGGTGTCATTTCTGGAAGAACTGCAAGGCTGGCTGCATCTTAGGTAAGGAGAACTGCTATTACCTAGCGGAGTCACCGAAGAAGTCACTATGTGACGGATGCTGCTACGGCCACTATGTCAGTTTCTGTATGAAGAAGATGCTCGGACAAAATGAGGTGCCGACCAATGCGTAAGATGGATGAGAACCTGAACCGCTGCAAGAACCTTCAGATGCTGAAGATCAAGGTGGACCGAAATAGACAGCCGCCTAAATGCAGCAGATGCCCTTATTTCCAACCAAACTTCCGTTATAGGAGCTGCCTGAAAGCTAGATGTCCTTTCGGAAAAGGCGAAGATTCCATCTTTCGTAAGCATCCCCTGAAGAAGGAGAAAATCTGCAGGCAGGAGGTGGTGAGATGATTGTTTGATTATATCTACGAAACGGAAGCCGAGCAGTACAGCTTCTACCGGATTCCAAAGGTGATGTTTGAGGCAGACATCTTCATGCAGGTCTCACCAGAGGCCAAGATTCTTTACGCAGTTCTATTGGACAGGATATCTATCTCTCTCAGAAATGGTTGGAAGGATGAGCAGGGACGTGTCTTTATCATCTGTACTATAGAAGAAATCTGGAAAAGAATGAGATGTGGCAACAAAAAGGCCATTGCTCTGCTGAACGTACTGGAGAATAAGATCGGCCTTATCGAGAGGAAACGCCAGGGATTGTGCCGGCCCAACCTGATTTATGTGAAGAACTTCATACGGATTGTGGATAGTTCAGGGCAGCGACATTTCCTGAAGTGTCAAAACGACATTTCCGAAGGTGTTCTTTCGACATTTCCGGAGGTTCCAAAAGCACACGCTAATAATACTAATAAGAATAAGACTTATAAGAGTGAGACAGACAATCCTATCTATCTGGATAAGGATGGAATGGACAATCGCTCAGAGCTGAGAGCGTATTTTAAGAAAAATTTGGAATACGAATCTCTGTATCAGATTTATCCCTATGACAGGGAAACACTGAACGGAATTCTGGAGCTGCTGGTTGACACCTGTTGTTCTAAGAGAAAGCAGATCCGTATCGCTGGTGATGACAAGCCGATCGAGGTGGTAAAAAGCGTCTTCATGAAGATGAATTCTGATCATATTCAATATGTGATGGGGTGTCTGAAGGAGAATACCACCAATGTAGGCAATATCCACCAGTATCTCCTGGCGACTCTGTACAATTCCTATTCGACCATTAGCCCATATTACCAGGCAAAGGTAAATCATGATCTGTATAGAGCCAGAGCAAGTCCATCCTAGGGGTATGATTCCAGAGCAGGAAACGGCATTAGGCCTGTCTTCCAGAATTATAACTATGACGGCGATGACAGTTTATAAGGAGGTGATCTTATTGTCAACGAAAGCCGTGATTACGGCAGTAACCAATCAGAAAGGTGGCACCGGCAAGACCACCACCTGTGAGAATCTTGGCGTGGGGCTGGCCAATGAAGGGAAAAAGGTTTTACTTGTGGATTGTGATCCGCAAGCCAGCCTTACCATTGCATTAGGGAATCCAAGGCAGGATGACCTGAATGTGACATTGTCGGATCTGATGAGCAAGGTTATGCAGGATCAGCCGATCGTACTGGGAGAAGGGATCCTTCACCATGCGGAAGGAGTGGATCTGGTACCAGCCAATATTGCTCTGGCAGGTACGGAGGTCTCTCTGGTTAATGCTATGAGTCGTGAGACAATCCTGATTAACTTGCATACAATATTGACATAGGCAAGATGTGTTGATACCATATTCATGGATATATGGATTCAGAAGCTTATTAATTTATAAAGGAGGGATAAGTGATGCAGTACACTAAGCCGGTAGTATTAAAAGCCGAGATTGTGAACTCCGCAAAGTGCGGCGATGGTCCGTGCGGTAGACCTTGTAGTGTTAATAAGGCCTGAGACGAAATACATACTGAGAAACAACGGACGCAGGTCATTGTGCCTGCGTCTTTTTTATTAAATGATTTTTTTCGGAGGTTGGTAAAATGTATTACAAAATCAGAAATGATATTTTATTTCGCCAATACAAAGAATATGGATACATTACTGATAACTCCGAGTACGGATATCAGTTTTTAAATAGTAATCGTAAAAATCCCGGAGAGAATTATGTTTCGGAGAGTGGCGCGGTAATGTTAGCTGCATTAGGAAAGACTCCCCGAGATATTGATGAGATAATCACCGAATTAATGCAGATATTTCAAGGTGTTGATTTTGACACCTTGAAAGCAGACACAATTGAATTTTATCAGTGGTTATTAGATCAGGGATATTTAAGTTGCGGAGATACCTATGAATCCTGTGTAGATACAAATCGGGCCGCCTCAATAGAGGATACAGAACAAAAAAACGGAATAGCTGTCGTTTCAGCCGATGAGTGCGAAAAGAACGTTATTAATTCAAACGATTTTCTGCGAAGCATTCACTTTGATATAACCAGTATCTGCAATGAAAGGTGCGTACACTGTTATATACCCCATAAGGAAAAAACTAGAGCTATTGATTCAGCATTGTTCTACAGAATTATTGAGGATGGAAGAAAGCAGAACATAATTCATGTTACATTATCCGGTGGTGAACCGCTCTTGCATCCTGACTTTATAAGCTTTCTTGCTCGTTGCAGAGAGCTTGACTTATCAGTGAATGTACTGACAAATTTAATATCACTGACAGATGAAATGATTTCCGAGATGAAGAAGAACCCTCTTCTTTCTGTGCAAACATCAATTTATTCCATGGACCCTGAGGTCCACGATGGTATAACAGGTGTTGCCGGAAGTCTTAAAAAAACAACGGAAGGCTTCGAAAAGCTCTTGACTGTAGGAATACCATTACAGATTTCCTGCCCGGTGATGAAGCAAAATAAGGAAAGCTTTTGGGGCGTTATACAATGGGGGAAAAAGCATAATGTTGCAGTTGCCATAGAGCCGGAAATTTTTGCTTCATATGATCATTCTGGAAGCAACTTAAAAAACAGATTGACATTAGAGGATCTTGAAGCAGCCATAGAAAAGGAATTATCTGAAGGATACGCGGAGGTCTTCTTGGATTCTGCAAAAACAAAAGAAGCTTTAACTGAAGATGATCCAATTTGTTCTGTGTGCAGATATAGTTTTTGTGTGTCTGTGGAAGGCAAGGTTTTTCCCTGTGCTGGATGGCAAGCAAATACTATCGGCGACCTGAATCAGAACACAGTAGCAGAGTTATGGGAAAACTCACTTGCAATAAAAGAGCTACGCAAAATTAAGAGAAAAGAGTTTTCAAAGTGTGTGTCGTGCGAAGATAGAGGTTATTGTACGGTTTGCATGATGAGCAACGCTAATGAAAACTCTGATGGCGATGCATTCAAAATCAATGACTTTCATTGTAAGGCATCAGCTATTGTTCATAAAAAAGTTTCTGAATACAGTAAGACGCATTAATACTTACGTTTTAAGAAAGGAGGATGGATGCATAAATGGAAAAAATAATTATCCGAAATGCTTATGAACATAATTTAAAGCACTTGAATCTTGAAATACCACTGAATTCCTTCACGTGCGTAACCGGGTGCTCCGGATGCGGAAAGTCCTCATTGGTTTTTGACACTATTTATGCGGAAAGTCAGCGCGGATTTCTCGAAGGAATGACAGGAAATCTTTATGGTCAAAAGCTTATGAATAAGCCGAGAGTTGGGTCTATTGAAAATCTCCAACCGGCGCTTAATATTTCTCAGAATTACTACAATGTAAATCCGCGTTCAACGATAGGAACAATTACAGAGATTTCTTATTATTTAAGATCTTTGTTTGCAATCTTGAATAGCAGGCAGTCTCAAAGCATATCAGAGAACATCTTTTCCTCTAATAATCCCAAGGCATTTTGCCCGCAATGTTCCGGAATGGGTGTCGAAATGATAGTTTCAGAAGAGTTGTTGATCCCAGATCCAGAGAAAACTTTACGAGATGGCGCAATATTGTTCTTTAAAGGGGCGCCTGAAAGCAAAGAACAGAAATTTTTGGAAGCTTTATGCGATCATTACGGGATTGACATCGAGAAGAAAGTATCTGAATTAAGCAAACAGGAACTGCATCAGCTTCTTTATGCGGATGATCAGATACGCTACAAGCTTGCTTACAAAGAAGGAAAACGGAGAAAGCAGCATTATGTAAATTTAAGGGGAGCTATTCCGGCAATTCAAGACAGAACAAGCAGTGATTCTACTGATCAGTCTGCAGTATATGCCCAATATATGGAAGAAGTACCTTGCCATATTTGCCATGGTGCCAAATTACGTCAGGATGTTCTACAGTACAAGGTTAATGGATTGAATTACAGCGAGGCAGAAAGCTTAGAGTTTACCGCGCTGAGCTCTTGGCTGAATGATGTTAATAGTGAATATCAATCCTCTGCAAAAAAAGAGCTGGTATCTCAGTTGGTTAACGGAATGCATCAAAAAATTGATGCATTGCTTAAGCTGAATGTAGGGTATTTGTGTCTGAATCGGTCTGTCCCTTCCCTTTCTGATGGAGAAAGACAGCGTATCAGAATAGCCACTCAGCTTACCTGCTCATTAAAGGGTTTGCTTTATATTTTGGATGAGCCGTGCAAAGGACTGCATTACCGAGATATAGGACGGATTATCCAGGTCACAAAAGATTTGATTAATCGCGGAAATACTGTTATTTCAATTGAGCATAATAAGCAGTATATTGCTGCCGCCGATACTGTTATTGAGTTAGGACCGGTTGGTGGCCCTTGTGGTGGATATTTAATAGATTCAAAGCGAGATGTTAGTGCTTTGAAAAAAGGCTTTGTCTTTAAGAAGAATATTGATAACAAGCAATTTTTCGAAATACAGGATATTGATTTTAGAAACATTAAAGGACAGACGGCCAGATTCCCTATTGGCGGGATTACTTGTATAACTGGCGTTTCCGGGTCTGGTAAATCCACTTTGGCAACGGTTGTTTTAAAGTGTTTCTCGACAAAGTCCGGCTTCTGCTGCAAGAAATTTTATGGTGCTTCCACAATCAAGCGTGCTATCCAGGTAAATCAGGCACCTGTCGGAAAAACTCCTCGTTCCACGGTTGTGTCTTATTTAGGAATCTTTGATGAGATCCGTTCTCTTTATGCGAAAACAGATGCAGCAAAGAAAATGAAACTGAGTGCCACCCATTTCAGCATGAATGTTAAAGGCGGACGCTGCGAATGCTGCCAGGGAACCGGAATGCAAAAAATAGAGCTTAACTATCTGCCCAGCTCATACATTCTCTGCCCTGAATGTGGAGGCAAACGTTACAATGACAATGTACTGTCTGTAACATACAAAGATAAAAATATTTTGGACATTCTGGAAACGCCAGTTTCTGACATAATGGATCTTTTCAAGGAAAATCCTAAAATCTACTCTGTTCTTCAAAGCATGGAGGATTTGGGGTTGGGCTACCTTAGACTTGGTCAGATGTCCATGAATTTGTCAGGCGGAGAGGCGCAGCGGATAAAATTGGCCAAAGCCTTAGGGTCACCTTCGCATGGAAAAAATTTATATATTCTTGATGAACCCACATCAGGACTTAATGATGTTGATAATGATAAATTCATCCAGATTTTGTTTTCGTTGCAAAGCAAGGGCGATACAATCATTATCATCGAACACAACCTGGAATTTGTTTCACAGGTGGCCGATTATATTATTGATTTTGGATTAGTCAGCGGTAAAGCCGGTGGCATTATTTCTGCTCAAGGAGAACCAAGATTTGTTTTCGCACAGGAGAATTCATCTCTTTATGGCATAGATAAAATCAATATGTAACGAGCTGCTTTAAGTATGCTATGAAAGGACCGTGGATTTATGGAAGATAAACTAAAGCAGTGTACAATCGTGCTAACCCGGGCCTGCAATCTGCGGTGTGACTTTTGTTACGTAAAAGATGCAGGATATGATCCTCAAGATATGCTTTCTTATGGGGATCTCATTAAAATTGTGGATTTCTGCGGCGAAGCGGGAATGAAATATATCTTCTTTTCTGGTGGAGAACCACTAACCTATCCTCATATTCTGGATGTTTTGCAGTATATCAAAAATACGAAGCCAACAATCGTGACGGCGATTGCTACAAACGGCGTTTTATTGGAGAACTCGGATTTTTGTAAAAAGCTAGTGGATAGCGGAGTCGGATATGTAGATATTTCCATGAAGGGAACTGACCCAATAGGATGGAAAAATACAACAGGTTATGACGGATATTCAAAGCAATTGAGCGGAATTCGTAATTTAGCAGCTACATCATTGGAATTCACCTGCTCGATGGTGGTTACAAGGGATAGTGTTTCAACGTTTTGTGACGCGGTGCAGGCAGCTATCGATAATGGAGCTAAACAGTTTTCCTTTACATTTATCATAGATAACAATGATTCAATAGCAAAGGATGAGAAATATCTGGAGAAGAACGATCCAATTGCTTTAATTGACTGCTTTCTGTTACAAACAGATCGGCTGAATTCCCTCACGGATGACTGGTGGATTGAATACAGTTTCCCGCTGTGTATGTATACAAAAAAGCAGTTGGAAGCATTGACCGGACGTTTAGCCTCTCCGTGCCAAATCCACAAAAAGAATGCCGTAACATTCAACACAAAAATGCAGTTATTGCCGTGCGATATGTATATAACTCACCCATTAGGAACACTCGGCGTTGATTTTACATCGTTTGAGGAGTATAAAAAATTGGCTGAGCAGCCCGCATATCACGAGACCATGGATAGTATACGGCAAATGCCTTCTGCAGAATGTGGTAATTGTGAGCACCTTGATTCTTGCTATGGTGGGTGTCCAGTCCTCTGGAAAAATTATTCATTTGAGGCGTTAACAGAATTCAAGAAAAAATATTCAACTTCAAAATAATAATCCTTACATACCCTTCCTCGCCTCGGATCATCAAACTTTTTGAGGGTTGTCGATCTTGTTGAGGGGCGGACTTGACCCTCAGTAAGTTTGGAGACCCGCAAAACGTGAGGTCACCAATGCCTTTCTGGTCACCGATGATAATGTCATCATCTGCGATCCTGAGGCGGAGTATACCCCGTTGGTCAACTGTCTGGAAGGTCAGAACGCTGAAGGAAAGAATATCTGGGAGGATGTGAAGACAAGGGTTCCGAACACAGAGCTTAAAGCAATGGTCGAAGCCTACAAGACACGTTCTCCTCAGGCCAGGCAGGAGGTCGTAGCAGAGGCCAAGGAATCTGCCCTGGGCCAGCTTGATCAGCTGGTAAAGGTCACTGCAGCGGAGGTAGCTGGGGATAAACCGAAGGCAAAAGCGAAAGCTAAGACCAAGGGTAAGGGAGAAAGCCTGTGAAAAGAGGAATGATGGCACAGTTCATTTTTACCGGCGATGAATATATCAATGTGGCTCATATCGTCAGCATTGATCCCTGGCCTCATACGGAAACGATCTGGATCCGTCTGGATACTGGTGAGAAGTATGCCAGGAGCATCAAGTACCTGGACGGGATCCTGATAATCTTGGGAATCAAGACAGGATCAACAGGCAAGGAACTTCCTGGCAACTGACAGAGAAACGAGGTGGTTGTAAGGCTGCCTCGGGTACATAAGCTTTGAATTACCTGATAACGATTGAGAACCGCAATATATCATTGAACATTCAGGGTGCCGGTGATATAGTTTTTCGTAGAAGCAAGTAATGATTTTCATAGGTAGTCAGAGTGCTTTATGAGGTTAACATGAGCGTTAGTTATAAGAAATTATGGAAGTTGCTTATTGATCGGGAAATGACAAAGTCAACTCTGATTAAGGAAGCGAAGATAACAACAAATGCCATGGCAAAAATGGGTAAGAATGAAGATGTTCGTGTAGAGACACTGGCTAAAATCTGTACTGCGCTCAAATGCAAAATGGATGATATTGTAGAAGTAATTGATGATTCTGGAGTGAAATAACCCGGATCGTAAGGCAAATATAGTTCGTTTACTGAGAGGCTTTTAATGTCGAATAAACCGAAAACAATTAATGGTTTGATGAAGTATCTTCGTGATACAAAGGGGCTTAATATTTCTGGTTCATCCCAGAAACGGAAGCTGATGAACATAGGCTATTACCACGGCTATAAAGGATATCGCTATATTGATAAACCAACTAACCGTGCTCCTTTTAAAGAATTTGATGAGCTCATTGCCGTGTATGACTTTGATATGCAGCTGAAGGCTTTATTCTATCCTTATGTAATGCAGATTGAGACTGCATTAAAAAACTACGTGTTAGAAGCTATTGTTGAGAGCATACAGTCTGATAGCTTTTCTGATGTTTACTCAAAGTTGCTGGATAATTACAAGGACTTCTCAACAACAGAAAAAACATACCGTACTCCTAGGGACAGAGAACGTGCAGAGGATAGATTTAAGAAGGAACTTCAGAGACGTCTTGATTTGAGAAATAGAATTTATGGAGTCCAGGCTAATGCTTTCAAAAATGATAACAAGATTGCTCACCATTTTTTATCGAAAGATAAGCCGCTTCCCATTTGGGGAATATTTGAATTACTTAGTCTTGGT
>Ga0129312_1001383_pt1 | contig 14375 bp, 13 predicted proteins | sample O827metagenome_FD_94434 | JGI IMG/M metagenome (GOLD analysis project Ga0129312, IMG submission 94434) | Orangutan group fecal microbial communities from Wisconsin, USA - O827 metagenome | ecosystem: Host-associated > Mammals > Digestive system > Large intestine > Fecal | place: USA: Wisconsin... | reverse complement strand
AGAACCCCATTCGTAAAACCGCTGTTTCACAGCTTGAGTTTTACTCATGTGGTTACTTCGCCATATAAAATCTGTCAAATGTGCTCTGGAATGCAAGCATTCCGATCATATTTATCAGATTTTACATGGCTCTGAATAGTTACTAAATTCCATTTTATCGGATCTGCCAGAAATATTCAATTTATTTCTTGCGTATATATATGTAACAGTTCTTCTATGCAGAAAGGATTGTGAGGAAAAGGATGCAGAATCAGAAGCTGGAAGATGTATTAAATCTGTCATTAGAGGCGACCAGGGAAGAAAGGGAAAAGTCCCGGCAATTGGATGTGGGATATCTGGAGGAGGAGAAACGCTGGGAGCTGATTGTGAAATACAACGGAAGTCTGCAGCCACTGTCTGGGGATCTGATACAGGTAGAGGAACTGATTGCAGGCTATGCGATCGTAACATTACCGGAATCTCTGATTGAATCGTTCGCAGAACTGCCAGAGGTAGAATATATCGAAAAACCAAAGAGGTTGTATTTTTCGATGCTGGATGGTAAGCAGGCCTCCTGTATCCCGGAGGTTACGGTGAGAGATCCGTTTCTGTCTGGAAAAGGGGTATTAATGGCCATACTGGATTCCGGAATTGATTATCAGAGTCCGGAGTTTCAGGAAAAAGGTGGAAAAACGAGAATCCGTTATTTATGGGATCAGACATTAAATCCGAAGGAGGTGGATGCACTTCTTACGGATCATAATGAAGAATTTATGCAAAGCTTACCGCCTGAAGGCTTTACCCAGGGAGTCATGTTTTCGAAAGAACGGATTGATGCGGCATTGCAGAGTACTGCGCCGTTACAGCTCGTGCCAAGTGTGGACATTTCCGGACATGGAACCGCAGTTGCAACGATTGCGGCAGGATCAGGGAATTTTATGGATGGCAGATTTCAGGGAGTGGCACCGGAAGCAGAACTGCTGATTGTAAAGCTCGGGAACAGCAGACCGAATTCTTTTCCCAAGACTACAGAACTGATGAGGGGACTTACCTTTGCTGCCCGGACAGCACTGCAGCTCTCCATGCCGCTTGTGATTAATCTGAGCTTTGGAAATACCTATGGGGTTCATGACGGAACATCACTTGTGGAGCGGTTCCTTGATAATATTGCAGAGCTCGGGAGATGTGTGATCTGTGTAGGGAGTGGCAATGAGGGAGCAGCCGGAGGGCATGCAGCAGGAACATTTAACAGGAATGCACAGGGAAATATACCACGGACCGAATTGGCGGTTGGTGAGTATCAGGCGTCATTCAGTGTGCAGCTATGGAAGGAGTATACTGATACCTTCCGGATTGTCTTACAGTCTCCGGGAGGGCAGATCCTGCAGCTTAATTCTGCATTAGGCACAGCCGTGCGTTATCGGATGGAAGATACAGAGCTTTTGATTTATCAGGGTGAGCCCACCCCGTATTCCGTCAGACAGGAAATTTATTTTGATTTTTTACCGGTGAATAGTTATGTTAACCAAGGGGTCTGGAGCTTTATGATAGAGCCGGTACAGGTGGAAGGTGGAGGGTATGACTTCTATCTGCCAAGCAGCTCTGTGCTTAGCGCAGAAACCCGTTTTTTTCAGTCAACACCGGAAAAAACACTGACGATACCTTCTACAGCAGCCAGAGTGATTACCGTTGGGGCTTATGATACCTATACTGAAGCCTATGCGGATTTTTCTGGAAGAGGCAGGAATATGCCTCCTTCATCGGTTAACATAAAACCGGATTTTGTAGCACCAGGAGTAAACATTAAAACGTTAAGTCCGGGAAATGTTCCGGTTGCAGTGTCAGGAACCTCCTTTGCCACGCCCTTTGCTTCAGGAAGTGCTGCACTTCTTATGGAATGGGGCATTGTGAAAGGAAATGATCCTTTTCTGTATGGGGAAAAGGTAAAGGCCTACCTTCGCAGAGGTGCCCGCACATTGCGGAGTGAAAGTGTTTATCCTAATAACCGTGTCGGGTGGGGAGCACTGTGTCTTGCAGGAAGCCTGCCGGATTAAAAATGGAAAGAGCAATAAGGAAGAAATAGATGAAAAATAGAGTGATTGAAGTACAAAATATTTCGGTCTTCAATTTCCCAAAAAGAGTCGGATGATTATATTTTTACAGGTGTAGAAGTTGATAAACCTACCAACTGCACTTTGAAACAGCCGATAGTAGTGAAACGTTGAGAATTCTGCCATCTTTTTTAATACTAACAATATGTAAGCTTTAAATCTTCGCCATGCTTTACAAGATGATGGATTCTCCCTTCTTGCAGATTTGTGTTTGATGTCCATCCTTTATCATATATGCTTCTCCGTACAATGCTGTTTTTTCATCATCAAGCATTATATAACTTCCATCATTTAATGCGATTATTTCATGTCCTATACTATCTGCAAAAGTAATATCCTCGATTAAACGTAAACCATCCAAATATTCATCTTTAAGACTTTGAAAATGAGGGAAAATATTTATATTTGTTATTCCAAGGCCGGTAATCCAACGCTCATATAGCGGGTCAACTGCCTCTCCTTCAAATTCCGGACCGGCATAAACTATATCTGCACAGTTCATAGACCCGGCACTCCACGCAACAACAATTCCGTTATAATCCAATAAACGCTTTTTCAATCGTAGTTGTTTCATAAATTTGTTTTGAGTAGGTACATGTCCTCCCGCCAAAATCAGCACATCGATATTTTCCAAATTGTCGACAATATTAAGGTTTCTGTCATCACACTTATCGATGTATGAAATGCTTAATCCACTCATAGGAAAAGATTCTTTTAAACAAGAGCAAACACTATCATTCTTTTCGTAGTCAGTTGGATCTGCACAAATGATTAGCACCTTTGCATTTTGTATCCAAATTGATTTAAGACGGTCTAATAGCCCATTGTATTGTATTAAAACAGAAGGTACTCTGATTCCGTTAACCTTACTTGAACCACCAAGAGAACTTGTCAACATCGCTTTCATAATATCATCTCCTCAAAAAATTAACAACTTCGTAATTTTTTTGATTGTTACATAATGGTGGCTCAATTGTCAAGGCAAAAATATGAGATTTTCCATTGAAAACTGTACGAAAAAATGTTTTAATTTGTGAGTCCATTGTAATATTAAAGCGATTCCGGTTGTAAATGTTTTTGTATTCCATTAAAATAATAGCTATATTCTAAGCCGGCTATGGTATATGAAAAAATAAGTAACGGGTAGAATGGCTGTAAAAATACAGAATAGAGGTAATTAGAAATGCTTCCTGAACAATTTACGAACCGGATGAAAGAGCTGCTGAAAGAAGAATACGAGGATTTTGCGGCATGCTATGGAAATGACCATGCACATTCTCTGCGGATCAATCCCTTAAAAGGAACGAAGGAGCGGTATGATCAGACTTCCGTATTTAAACAAAGAGAGCCGTTAAAGGAGCAGGTTGCCTGGGAAGAGAACGGCTTCTATTATGAGGATTCTTTGCAGCCCGGGAAGCATCCTTTTCATGAGGCCGGAGTGTACTATATTCAGGAAGCCAGTGCAATGGCACCGGCGGCAATCTGCAAGAGGGCAGATCCTGATTTTGTAAATTCTGAAGATGCAGGGAAGATCGGAACTGAAAATGATACAGAGGGACAAAGGGAGAAAAAGAGCTCCGATGACTTCCGGTTCTTCGGAGAGAGGATCCTTGATCTGTGTGCGGCTCCCGGAGGGAAGAGTACCCAGATGGCAGCAGCCATGGCAGGCAGGGGAATTCTGTTCAGCAATGAAATTCATCCGGCAAGGGCCAGGATTCTGTCTGAGAATATCGAGCGCATGGGGATTGTAAATGACATTGTTTTAAATCATGATCCCAAGGTGCTGGCAGAACGTTTCCCGTCCTATTTTCACCGGATTCTGGTGGATGCGCCCTGTTCAGGGGAAGGAATGTTCCGCAAGAACGAAGAGGCGGTAGAGCAGTGGTCCTTAGAGAATGTGAAGCTGTGCGCAGGGCGGCAGGAAGAGATCCTGGAATGTGCCTATACCATGCTGATGCGTGGCGGAATTCTGGTATATTCGACCTGTACCTTTGCACCGGAAGAGGATGAAGAAATGATGGCACATTTTCTTGCGAAGCATCCGGATATGAAGCTGCTTCCGGTTCCGCTTGCAGGAGGAATGGAACCCGGGCTTGTTAGGCAGGAAGCATTGATGAAGCTGCTGCAGAATCAGGGACAGTCTAAGAGGAAGACCACATACGACATGGAAGAACGATTCCGCAAAGAGCTTCATAAGACCGTCCGTCTATGGCCGCATAAGGTAAAGGGGGAAGGTCACTTTGCTGCTCTTTTGCAAAAAGAAGGAACTGCCTGTCCTGAAGTGAATGGCCGGAAAATGAACCGGGATTTGATTTCGAACATGGGAGAAGCTCCTTGCGTGATGCGGAGTGCTTCTCATTCAAGTTCAAGGGATTGTGACCGGAAAAAAATGAAAAAGGGAAGCAGTTTCCAAAAAGGAAAAGATAAGAAGAGCCAGTCCGTGTCAAACCAGATGACCGAAGCCATTGCTGCATTCGAACAGTTTGAAGCACAAACCCTTCATCCCTCCTGGCGGGAAGGGAAGGAGGGAGCTTCCTATCTGACCTTTGGAGATCAGTTGTATCTTGTTCCGGAAGGAACACCGGATCTGCATGGACTTAAGGTACTGCGCCCTGGACTGCATCTTGGAACCTTTAAAAAGAATCGTTTCGAACCGTCCCATGCACTGGCTCTTTCCTTAAAGAGCAAAGATGTTAAAGATACCATTGATTTGTCAGTGGAAGATGCGATAAAATATATAGAAGGCTATACCTTCCCGGCAGAAGACCGGAAGGGCTGGTGCCTTGTTACCGTGGAAGGCTACAGTCTGGGCTTTGGGAAAGCAGCAGGAGGAAGCCTTAAAAATCACTATCCGAAGGGACTTCGCAAGTCATGTTAAAGAAACGAATGTATCAGTTACTGGCAGCCTCAATATTGCTTTTGGCACTTACCGGCTGCGGAGCAGCAAAATCTGAAAATATAACGGCAGGTATGGAAGCCATTAAGTCATTGGATTATGATACGGCGCTCACCTGTTTTGAAGCAGCAAAGGAAGCAGGAGAAAATGAACGGCTTCTGTATCGGGGAGAGGGAATTGCCTATTTAGGAAAGACCATGTACCCGGAGGCAGTGGAAGCATTTCTTACCTCGCTCAATCATAGCAATGGTCTGATTGAAAATATGGATTATGACATCAATTATTATCTGGCAACAGCTTATTATAAGCAGGGGGACTATGACAATGCCATAGCGGTATATGATGCAATCATTGCCATGAAGAAGGATGAGAAGGATGCCCTTTATTTCCGTGGCGCAGCATATACTAAGAAAGATGAGATCGAAGAAGCACAGCAGAGCTTTGATGCAGCAATTGCAGCCGCACCTTCCGATTATGACAGGATTATTGATATCTACTGTATTCTCAATGAACATGGTTACAAGGAGATCGGAACAGCCTATCTTCAGACCGCCATGGAGAATGATACGAAGAAGATGACCAATTATGAAAAGGGCAGAATCAGCTACTATCTCGAGGATTATGAGAATGCCCGCACTTATCTGGAAAAGGCACGGGATGAGAAGGGCTACGAAGCTGTTTTATTCCTTGGAAAGACCTATGAAACGCTGGGGGACAATAACTATGCGATCAGCGTATACAACACGTATCTGGAAAGTAACCCGGATGCAGCACAGGTCTGGAACCAGCTTGGATTATGTAAACTAAATATGGAAGATAATGAAGGGGCACTGCAGGCCTTCCAGACAGCAATGCAGATTGAGAATAATGGAATGATGCAGACACTCAAGATGAATGAGATCATTGCCTATGAGCATCTCCATGAATATAAGAAAGCTTCCGTTTTAATGGAAAGCTACCTGAAATCCTACCCCGATGATGAGACGGCACAGAGAGAATATCTTTTTCTTAAGACGCGCTGATTTATGATCCGGATTGCGGTGAATGACGAAACCATTCACCGGATGATGGCCAGTAGTCAATGGTCAGATTAGATAAAAATAAAAAATATTATTGTATAATCAGCACAAGATTTATGTTTATGTTGTTATGTAAACACAATATCTTGTGCTTTTGTGTTGACTTTCCTTTAGGGCAATGATAAACTCTTAGATAAACGAGGCTTTTATGATGAATATCAGAGCCTCTTGTTTTATCAAAGAAAAGGGGGATTTACAGTGTTTCAGGTAATCAAAAGAGAGGGCGAAGTTACAGATTTTACGTTGACGAAGATCAGTGATGCCATTATGAAGGCATTTAATGCTACCGATGTGCAGTATAATAATGATGTAGTGGATCTTCTTGCGCTACGAGTTACAGCAGATTTTCAGGGCAAGGTGAAGGATGACGGCATTCATGTGGAGGATATTCAGGACAGTGTGGAGAAGGTTCTGGAGCAGGCAGGCTATGCAGAGGCTGCCAAGGCGTTCATTCTTTACCGGAAGCAGCGTGAAAAGATGCGTACCATGACTTCGACCATTCTGGATTACAAGGATGTGGTAAACAGCTATGTGAAGATTGAAGACTGGCGTGTGAAGGAAAATTCCACCGTGACCTATTCCGTAGGAGGACTGATCTTAAGCAATTCCGGAGCTGTTACAGCAAATTACTGGCTGTCTGAGATTTATGATCAGGAGATCGCAGATGCACATCGGAATGCGGACATTCATATCCATGACCTGTCCATGCTTACCGGGTATTGTGCCGGATGGTCTTTAAAGCAGCTTATTACAGAAGGCTTAGGCGGTATTACCGGAAAGATTACCTCCGCACCTGCAGCACACCTTTCCGTGCTCTGCAACCAGATGGTGAATTTCCTTGGAATTATGCAGAATGAATGGGCGGGTGCACAGGCGTTTTCTTCCTTTGATACTTATCTGGCTCCGTTTGTCAAGGTGGACAACCTTTCTTATAAAGAAGTAAAGAAGTGCATCGAAGCTTTTATTTACGGTGTAAATACACCGAGCCGCTGGGGAACACAGGCTCCGTTCAGCAACATTACACTGGACTGGACGGTTCCGTCAGACCTTGCAGAGTTGCCCGCCATTGTTGGTGGTAAGGAGATGGATTTCTGTTACAAGGATTGCAAGAAGGAAATGGATATGATCAACAAGGCCTTCATTGAGACGATGATCGAGGGAGATGCCAATGGCAGAGGCTTCCAGTATCCGATTCCGACCTATTCCATTACCAGGGATTTTGACTGGTCTGATACCGAGAATAACCGGTTATTGTTTGAAATGACATCCAAATACGGCACACCGTATTTTTCCAATTATATTAACTCTGATATGGAACCGAGTGATGTGCGTTCCATGTGCTGCAGACTGCGTCTGGATTTAAGAGAGCTCCGTAAGAAAACCGGCGGCTTCTTCGGATCCGGTGAAAGTACAGGCTCTGTTGGCGTAGTAACCATTAATATGCCGCGAATTGCTTATCTGTCTGCAACGAAGGATGACTTTTACAAGCGCCTCAATAAGATGATGGATATTGCGGCAAGATCTTTAAAGATCAAGAGAGAAGTCATCACAAAGCTTCTGAACGAAGGACTGTATCCATATACGAAGCGGTACCTGGGAACCTTCGAGAATCACTTTTCCACGATTGGTCTGATCGGTATGAATGAGGTTGGTTTGAATGCCAACTGGCTCCGTGCAGACATGACGGATAAGCGGACACAGGAATTTACGAAGGAGGTTCTGAATCATATGAGGAACCGTCTTTCTGATTACCAGGAGCAGTATGGAGATCTGTATAACCTTGAGGCAACTCCGGCAGAGAGTACCACTTATCGTCTGGCAAAGCATGACCGTAAGAGATGGCCTGCCATCAAGACCGCAGGAAAGCCGGGAGATACCCCGTATTATACGAATTCTTCCCATCTGCCGGTCGATTATACAACGGATATTTTTGATGCACTGGATATTCAGGATGAATTGCAGACACTTTATACTTCGGGAACGGTATTTCATGCATTCCTTGGAGAAAAGCTTCCGGACTGGAGAGCAGCAGCAGATCTTATCCGCACGATTGCAGAAAATTACAAGCTTCCTTATTATACCTTGTCACCGACCTATTCCATTTGTAAGGAACATGGTTATCTGGCAGGAGAGCAGAAGATCTGTCCTCACTGCGGTAAGGTGACGGAAGTATACAGCCGTATTACCGGCTATTACCGTCCGGTGCAGAACTGGAACGATGGTAAGCTTCAGGAATATGCGAACCGTAAGGAATATGACGTGGCACATTCTACGTTAAAGAAGCCGATTGTGACAATGGTAACCTTATCCGATTATGATAAGCCCAAGGCATCCGTAACCGTAGAAGAGCCGGAAAGCATCATTTATTTATTTACCACGAAGACCTGTCCGAACTGCAAGCTGGCGAAGGAATATTTGAAGGGAATCAATTATCTTCTGATTGATGCCGAAGAAAATATGGAGCTGGCAGCTAAGTATGGCGTCATGCAGGCTCCGACGCTTGTTGTTGTGCAGGGAGATCAGGTTAAGAAATATGTAAATGCATCCAGGATCAAACAGTTCGCAGACAGCTGTAAGGAAGTTTTAGTGTAATAAGTTTCAGAGAAAACAAGGTGGTTGCAAGCAGGATAAATAATACGAAGTACGGATTCGAGAGTGATATTACGCAAACAGAAAATGCCGACCACAAAACGTCGGCATTTTTCTTGAATTTCTGTTGAAAATTGAAATAGTATCCCAATAAAAATGATAAGATAGAGGAGAAAAAGACATGATTAATAAACTGGTAGCCCGGATTAAAGAGGCAGGAGCACCAATCGTCGTTGGCCTGGATCCGATGATGAAATTCATTCCGGAGCACATCAAAGAAAAAGCATTTGCGGAATTTGGAGAGACATTGGAAGGAGCAGCAGAGGCAATCTGGCAGTATAATAAAGCAATTGTGGATGCGATTTATGAGCTTGTACCTGCCGTAAAACCGCAGATTGCCATGTATGAACAGTTCGGAATTCCGGGACTTTCAGCATTTTATAAAACGGTGCAGTACTGCAAGGAAAAGGGACTTGTTGTCATCGGCGATATCAAACGTGGCGACATCGGTTCCACATCAGAAGCCTATGCGGTCGGACACCTTGGCAAGGTTCAGGTAGGAAGCAGATCCTATTATGGATTTGATGAAGACTTTGTGACTGTGAATCCGTATCTGGGTTCGGATGGTGTGAATCCGTTCATCAAGGTCTGCAAGGAAGAGAATAAGGGGATCTTTGTACTGGTGAAGACCTCGAATCCAAGCAGCGGAGAATTCCAGGACCGCCAGATCGCCGATGCCGGAAACCGCCCCTTATATGAAGTGGTCGGCGAGCAGGTTGCCAAGTGGGGTGAGACGCACATGGGAGATACCTACAGCTATGTGGGCGCCGTTGTGGGAGCAACCTATCCGGAAATGGGCAAAGTGCTTCGTAAAATCATGCCGAAGAGCTATATCCTGGTACCGGGCTATGGTGCACAGGGCGGCAAGGGGGCTGACCTCGTTCACTTCTTTAACGAGGATGGACTCGGCGCGATTGTCAATTCCTCCCGTGGTATCATTGCCGCTTACCAGCAGGAAAAATATGCACGCTTTGGTGCAGAGAACTTTGCAGATGCTTCCCGCGCAGCAGTGCTTGATATGAAGGAAGATATTGAACAGGCACTGCAGAACCGGTAGAAGGCTTCAGGCAATTTCAACATAGAGGAGACTAAGGAAAGGCTAAGGAAACAATGCTGAAGATGAATGAGGTAATTAATGATACCTATCAGGTTACCGGATAGGTAGGCTCCGGTGGCGGTAGAATTGTTTACAAAGCCAGACATCTGAGACTGGAAACCGATGTGGTCATTAAACAGATCAGGGAAGAAGTCAAGGTATTACCATTGTAGACAGAATAAGCATAACAACTCAGGGTTCCAGAGGAATATTTGCAACCTATTAAAGATCATGCAAAAGCCAAAGGAATGAGCGTTAATCAGTTAGTTATCTCATTACTTGAAAAAGATATGGGGATAGAAATAGCAACTGTAAGGGAACAGAACAAACAAAATAAGGAAAGGAAAGAGGCATTTGCTAAATTAGAGCAGCTACGCAAAAAGGGAATTGTTACAGATGACAAGGCAGAATAAACTTATTGCAAAAATGGTGTAATTTGATGAAAAAAGTGTGTAGTAAAGTGTGTAGTAATTCGCAGGAAGGATACGCCAAATATCAGTAATGGCAGTGAATTCGTCCATGTGTTTGTAGAGATACAGATGCATGGACTTTTTTTGTTTTGGTTACCGGCACAGATGCCGGAGAAAGAGAGGATTTTATGACAGAGAAGATTAGAGAATACAATAACGGTAGACCAATGGAAAGCAAGGCATGGACTGAGAAGCTGGGCGTGTTCCAGTGCTTTCAGAAGATTCATAACATGGTGCAGGACAAAACGGGAGACAATCTTATGGATGATGTAATTGATAATATTCTCCGTAGCGGAAAGATTGAACTGCCGGAGCCCCATGCATCACTCGTGGAAAAGGCAATTTGTGACTATGTGGAGGAGATTTTCTAGAAGCTTCGTGACCATGAATATAATGAGAAGCTGATGAAGGTTTATTTCATGGGTTGCCAGGTGCCGGTGGCACCTGTTTGGCAACGACCGGAGCGGCAGCGGAGAAGCGGAGCAAGACTGGTAGAACAGTTTGGAAATTACAATCCGGACACCACCATTTTCAACCATGATATTAGAGCAAATGCAAAAGGATATGAATATTGCTGCTATATGTTTTTAAGACATCAGAGCAAGTCGGGCAGAAGGTAGGTGAGGCAATATGACAAAGCAGTACAGGAATCACAACATCCGTTTCAGTATGACGGATGAGGGAGGAGTGCAGGCGTGGAAACGCCTGCATTCCGAAGAGGTGGAAAAGAGCTTTAAGTCGCAGAATGCTTTTGTGGTGGCTGCGATTAATGATTATTATGAAAGACATCTTGCCAAGAAAAACGATCCCTATCTTGAAAGCAGGGAAAAGGAAGATGCCTTTGCGGACAGACTGGTGCAGACTGTGGAGCAGAAGCTTCTTTCCAATCTTCCGGCACTTGCAGCCATGTATCAGATGCAACAGCAGGCTTTTTTTCAGGCGGGATTACAGGCTGGAGGGATAATGCCTTATCCGTATCAGCAGGGTAATCTGGAAGCTGTGGCATCGGTGGGTGTAAAGCCGGTTACAGAACCGATACAGAGTAATGAACAGCCGTCAGAAGCTTCTAAGCAAGAGCTGGCGGAGCCGAAAGAAAATGAGTTTCTGGATTACTCGTTTGGTGAGTAAATTATGGATTCGTGTTGATTTTCAATTGATAAAGAAGAAATGGCATGATATAATTAACCACACAATGAGTGGGTGAGATAAAGAATGGCGAACAGTATGGAATTAAGTGAGAAAATACATGCTTTGAGAGCAGAGACCGGTTTGAATCGAAAACAGTTTGCAGAACATTTTCAGATACCACTTCGAACGGTGGAAGAGTGGGAAGCGGGTCGAAGAAAGCCTCCTGAGTATATTCCACGGCTGATAAAGTATCAGATTTTGTATGAGCAGCAATTTGGGAAGCAAAACAAGAAGGAACACGATGATACTGTTTGAGGTCACAGTTTGTGACCTCAGAATGAGTACACAGATTGTAAACTTGAAGTCGCAATTTGCGACTTCAAAAATGGATTGGAGGATTCGATGGCAAAAGATAATAGTGAATTGATTGACGTAAATTCAGATGAAAATGATAGGGTTAGGGAAGCAAGCCATATACAGAGTCTTATATATGTTATTAGAGGAAAACAGGTAATGCTCGATAGTGATTTGGCAATTTTGTATCAAGTTGAAACAAAAACTTTTAATCAGGCTGTAAAAAGAAATATTGAAAGATTTCCTGAGAATTTCAGGTTTCAACTAAAAAAGGAAGAGTACGACTCTTTGAGGTCACAATTTGTGACCTCAAAAGAAGGGAGAGGTGGAAGAAGATATCTGCCATATGTTTTTACAGAACAAGGTATTGCAATGCTTTCTGCGGTGCTGAGGAGTGATATTGCAATACAAGTCAGTATCAGGATAATGGAAACATTTGTTGAAATGCGTAAATATATGGCAAACACGTCACTTTTGTATGATCGCATGAATGCAATAGAAGAAAGACAGATAACTTATCAAAATGAAACAAATGAGAAATTTGATAAAGTATTTGCATATATTTCTGACCACGAAGAATCACAGCAGAAAATCTTTTTTGATGGACAGATATATGATGCGTTTAGCTTACTGATAGATCTGGTAGCTAGTGCAACGAAAAGTCTTGTATTGGTCGATAATTATGTCGATGTGGGAACTTTAAATATTCTGTCCAAGAAGAAAGAGAATGTATCGGTAACGATTTACACAGTTAGGAAAACCAGATTGTCAGAAAAAGATATTGAAACTTTCAATCAACAGTATCCAAAACTTGAAGTGAACTACACAGGTGTATTTCATGACAGGTTTTTAATCATTGATGACAAAAAAGCGTATCACATTGGTGCATCATTAAAAGATGCAGGGAAGAAATGTTTTGCTATAAGCTTATTAAACGATTCTGGTGTGATATATGATATTTTACAGAGGCTGGATATAGAAACAGAAGAAAACGAATCATAAAGAGGGATAATGACTTAGGGGGTAACAACCAAGTCCCCCCAAGTCTAACAGACTGATATTACAGAAAGAATTCTATTGTTTTGTAATGAGGGTAGAAGCAAGAAGGATATAGCCGATGATAATCAATTCAATTATCCAAGTGAACATCGGCTACATTCCCAGGGCGGGTTGCAGTAAAGACAGAAAGACACACCATCCCCTTTGTAGATGGTGTGTCTTTCTGTCCGGGGGCCTATATCATCCCCACCACATCGGAAAGGGAATAGAAGATTTCAATAAGTAGTAGAGATGTGGAAAAAGCAGTCCGAAGCGGTAAGCGAAGGGCTGCTTTTGTCTGTCTGCCGGAGTCTTTTTTTCGGCGGGCAGACCTGTGGGGATGATGTGCCCTGCTGATGAAGCATCGCTTACACCAAGGCTATCGAAGCAGCAATGGCGGTAAGGTGCAGGCAGTGAGAGGCAGTAAACTTGGTAAGAGATTCACGGTTGCCGGCATCAGGGAGTATATGAAACAGAAGGAAAAAGAGGATTGGTTTGATTATCCAAGGCAGGAGCAGGACATCGAACATTCCAGCCAGTCCATGAAGGATTATTCCAGATGGGAAGAGGATGAGGACGAAGTGAAGGAGTCTGCTTCTAAGGCTAAAAAGCAGGTACCAACACAGGAGTCACAGCCGACCAGAAAACCGGATGTTTCTGTATATGAGGCATATGACGAGTTTCAGGAAAAACATGAGATACCGGAGAATGACGAGTCTTTCTTCTATGGTGCTGCATTTGATGATTTCAATAAGGAGTGGCAGGGAATTGATGCAGGCGCAGGCTCGGTAAGTACTGAGTTTGGCACAACAAATAACTCAACCGACGCAGAACCAGATAATGAGGATGAGGGGGATAAAATCAAGGCTGCCGCCATAACGCTCGCCCTCGACTTGGCCACCTTTGAAAAGCCACCTTTGAAAACGTGTGCTATCTCATTCAGAACGGCGCTGACCGCTTCTCCTTCATCTTCTTCCGTGGCTTCGGCACGGGAGCCATGCACGTCCTCTGCGGTCTGATTGTGGGCGGCGGACGTGGCTGAAGGTCGCGGGCACCTGCGGACTGCTGGGCGCGGCCATCACCCTCCACGCCATCTATAATCTGCTGATTGCCGACGGCGGCGCGGCGCAGTACATCGCCTACGCCCTGCCGGTGCTGCTGGTGGCGGCAGGAAGGCTATCCGTTTTCCGATTATCACGGAAGCAATAACCGAATATCCACTCCCTGAGAGCTGCTTTTTGGCGGCTCTCAATTTTTTGGTCAAATGACAAAGTAAATTCCACTTTGTCAAAGTAAATGTCTGGTCGATCCCTGTCCGGCAAGCGGACAGGGATTTTTCTGTGCGAAAACTGCTTAAAAACAGATGATTTTTCCAAAAACATAGCGTAAAATAGATCTTAAACAAGGAAAAAAGGGCATAGTAAATCGCAAGTGGGATTTTCCTGTTTTTTCGCCTTAGTAAATTCCACCCGTATGAGCAGGTCTATGCAGCTGTGTCCCGGTTTGTCATGTCAGTTAAAAGAATTCATCTTTGGAGAGAAAGCAGTGGCGCTGTTCATCCCAAAGAAGCTCTGT
>Ga0129312_1001382_pt1 | contig 14381 bp, 9 predicted proteins | sample O827metagenome_FD_94434 | JGI IMG/M metagenome (GOLD analysis project Ga0129312, IMG submission 94434) | Orangutan group fecal microbial communities from Wisconsin, USA - O827 metagenome | ecosystem: Host-associated > Mammals > Digestive system > Large intestine > Fecal | place: USA: Wisconsin... | reverse complement strand
TGATAGATAATAACACTGTTGATATAATAGTGCCGTATAATGAAGAAGCAAGCAGAATAATCGAAGTTCTTAACGGTGAAACAACTATATCGCAGGCTCTTGAGCTTCAGCGTAAGGCACAGCAGTACATTGTAAGTGTATACGATTATACATTTAAAAAGCTCGCTGAAAACGATGCTTTAAACGAGATTAAGGCGAGGCAGGATGAAAAAGTGTGTATCTATGCGCTGAAAAAAGAGTTTTACAATAATGCTACAGGGCTAAGTACAGAGGGCAAACCTCAGGAAGCGATGTTCGTCTGAGCTTACCGCAAATATCGGATATATACAACATGATGTGTGACCTGTCTGTTAGAACAGGCTGACATAAATATCAAAATGCAAAATACGGGTAAAAGCGAAAGCGCAAACCCGAAAATAAAGGAGGTAAGAATTTTGAGCAAAACCGAACACGATAATATTGTCGAGTTCAAGGTGAGCGGAGATTTCGCACTGTTTGCAGACGTGCTGACACGTCCGGGCGGAGAAAAATTCAGCTATCCTATTCCGACTTATGAGGCGTTGAAAGGCATACTCATGAGCGTATACTGGAAGCCGACTATCATATGGGTGATAGACGAGTGCAGGGTGATGAATAAGATCTCTATGGAACGTAAAGGCATCCGTCCGATAAAATACGGCGGAGGTAACGACCTTTCGTATTACACCTATCTTAAAGATGTGGAGTACAGGGTAAGAGCTCACTTTGAATGGAATGACAACCGTCCCGAGCTTGAAAAAGACCGGAACGAAAACAAGCATCATAACATTGCAAAACGTATGATACAGCGTGGCGGAAGGCGTGATATTTTCCTCGGTACAAGAGAATGTATGGGGTATGTCGAGCCTTGCAGCTATGATGAAGGTGTAAGCTATTATCAGGGAACAGAAATTCCGTACGGTTTTATGTATCATGGCATTACTTATGCAGACGAAGCAGAGAGGGAAGAGGACAAGGGCAAACTTACCGTAAGATTCTGGCGACCTGTTATGAAAGACGGGGTTATAAAGTTTGATCATCCGAATGATATTCCCGAATCTCAGAAAAGACATATCCGTGATATGATAATAAAGCCGTTTGGTAAAGATCTTGATAATTTCAGCGGACTTGAAGAATTCGACTTTGTAGGCGGGGGTGATGATATTGAGCTGGACTGATGAATTGATGAGAGCATATGATATTCTGAACTCAACAAATGATCGGAATTTACTTCCGCTTTGTCATTCCACGCAGAATGCACAAATTGAAATAGATATCAATTCAGATGGCACTATACCGTCAATAGGATTCGCAGAAAAAGTCGAAAAAGAAGATGCTGTTACAATAATTCCCGTAACAGAGGATTCATCGTCCAGAGGAGCGGGTATCAATCCGCATCCGCTTGCAGATAAACTGATATATATTGCAGGCGATTATCCTAAGTATGCAGATGTCAAAAAAAGCGACAACAGCGAATATTATAATGCGTATATCGAGAATCTGAAAAAATGGTGCGAGTCAGACTCTGCACCGCAGGAAGTAAAGGCTGTATACACTTATCTTTCCAAAGGCACTATAATTGCCGATCTGATTGATGCGGGGATATTCACTTTGAATGAAAAAGGCAAATTATCCGATGAAAAGATAGCCAATACCGATCCTGCAGAATGCTTTGTGAGATTCAGCGTTGACGGAAAAAAGTTATGGAAAGATGAGAGCTTGTATCAGGCGTATATAGCGTATGCCTGCGGCGATTGTACAACTTCGGATATTTGCTATGCTACAGGCGAACATGGCGGTACAACATATAAGCATCCGTCTAAAATACGAAATACCGGCGATAAGGCAAAGCTGTTTTCCACAAACGATGAAAGCGGTTTTTCATACAGAGGAAGATTTGCAGATAAAACTCAGGCTACAGCCATCAGCTTTGACTACTCGCAGAAGTTACACAATGCGCTTAAATGCCTGATAAAAAAACAGGGCTATATCGTAGACGGTCTGTGCATTCTGGTATGGGAAAATAATCTTGCAGAAATTCAAAAGCCTTTTGAGGGGTGCAGCTTTGATGACGATGAGGATGGCTATATTCCTGAAAGCAACACCGGCGAAATAAACAAAACGCTTACGATTGCTTCTATTACGGGTACCAAAAACAAATACAAAAGCGATTCTAAAACTCTTTTGATTATGTTCGACAGTGCTACAACGGGAAGGCTTTCAATGACGGAATATGCTGAGGTTGCAACCTCGGACTATCTTTCTAACCTTGAAAAATGGCATAGAGATACCTCGTGGATATGCTATGGTAAACGCCGTTCTTTTTCTGTATACGAAATTGCCGCCTGCGCTTATGGCAATGAAGAAGGAAATGTGCTTAAGCCGGGCGAAAAAATAAAAAAAGATGTTTACCAGCGACTTATTCCATATATCGTATGCGGCGGAAGAATACCGCAGGATATAGTAAACCAACTGTTCATCAGAGCTTGCAGATACAATGCCTTTGATAATAAAAGCAACAACTGGCAAAGAGTTGTTAACTGTGCCTGCGGCATGATACGAAAAAGAATTATCGAAACAAAAGGAGAGTGTACAATGTCACTTGAAAAAGAATGCTGCGACAGAGATTATCTGTATGGCAGACTGCTTGCAGTAGCAGATTATGCGGAAGGTTCAACTTATGACGAAAAAGAAAACCGACCTACTAATGCAAAGCGTTTGTTTGAGGCGTTTTCAAATCATCCGTGTGAAACATGGAAGGTGCTTTGTCTGAGTCTCAGACCGTATCTTAACAGAATGAATATCGGTAAGAGAAGTTATTATGAGCGTATGATAAATCAGATCACAGCGATGTTCCCGTTGGATACCTACAACGACAATTCGCCGTTGTCTTCTGAATTTCTGCACGCATATAGCTGTCAGATGAATGATTTATTCAAAACGAAACCGAACAATAATAAGGAGGAAGAATAATTATGAGTACATTAACAAACAAGATAGATTTTGAGGTTATTATCTCAGCTACAGACGCAAACCCCAACGGCGATCCTTTAAGCGGTAACCGTCCCAGAATAAATTCAAAGGGTCTGGGTGAGATTTCAGATGTATGCATCAAGCGTAAGATACGCAACAGACTTCAGGACATGGGCGAAAGAATATTCGTACAGAGCGATGACAACTGCGATGACGGATGTGACAGCTTAAGAGCAAGAGCAGATTCATGCGATGAACTCAAAAAAGTATCTTCAGGCAAGAATACCAACAAGGATGAATACGCAAGGATCGCTTGTGAACAGTGGATAGATGTCCGCAGCTTTGGTCAGGTGTTTGCACTTAAAGGAAAAACTAAAGATGAAAATGTTTCAGCAAGTGTGAGAGGACCGGTATCAATCAGCATAGCAAAGAGCGTTTCACCCATATACATATCAAGCATGAAGATAACCAAAAGTGTTAATAGTGAAAGTGGAAAAGCTGAAAAGGACTCATCCACTTTTGGCTATAAACATCGCATCGAATTTGGTCTGTATGTATTCAAGGGTAGTATCAACTGCCAGCTTGCTGAGAAAACAGGCTTCAGCGATGAAGATGCGGAAAAGATAAAAAAGGCACTTGTAACGCTGTTTGAGAACGATTGTTCTTCAGCACGCCCCGAAGGAAGCATGCAGGTATGCAGAGTTTACTGGTGGAAGCATGACAGCAAAACTCCTAAGGTATCTTCTGCAAAGATACATAATGCTGTTCAGATAAAGGAAAAGGCTGAACTTAACGGAAATGAACCTAATTCTGTAGCCGATTATGATATTATACTCAACAATCCTGAGGGTGCAGTACAGCCTGAGATAATTGACAATATTTAATGAGCTACAGCGAAGATGAATATCTGATGATTTCCGGCATACAGCATTTTGTGTTTTGCAAACGACAATGGGCATTATTGCACATTGAACAACAATGGAACGAAAACTACCTCACTGTTGACGGCAACATTCTTCATCGTAATGCACACGACGGAGATTTTACCGAAATGCGAAGGGATGTTATTGTTACCAGAAGTATGCCGGTTTCTTCATCGGAATACGGTATCAGCGGTGAATGCGATATAGTTGAATTTCACAAGTCAAAAGACGGAATATGTCTTTTTGGCAGAGAAGGAAAGTACGGCGTTATCCCCGTAGAATATAAAAGGGGAAGACCTATTGGCAGCGACTGTAATGATCTTCAGCTTATCGCACAGGCTGTTTGCCTTGAAGAAATGCTGTGTTGCAGCATACCGTACGGATATATGTATTACGGGCAGATAAGGCGCAGGGTGAAAGTTGAGTTCACCGATGAATTAAGAGTAAGACTTTCGTCTGTGTTGAATGAAATGCACAGGCTGTATAAGGCATACCATACACCTGTTGTAAAAAAGAGCAGGAGCTGTAATGCCTGTTCGATGAACAATTTGTGCTTACCGTCGGCAACATCTTCGTCAGCATCGGAATATATTAAAAATCGCTTGAAAGGGGACAGTATATGAGAAAGCTCAGAAATACGCTTTATGTGATCACGCCCGACAAATATCTGTCCCTTGACGGTGAAAATATAGTAATACACAGCAAAGACGATACGCAAACACGTCTTCCTTTGCATAATGTCGAGGATTTTGTGATATTCGGCGGCAGGGGAGCCAGTCCCGCATTGATGAATAAATGCACTGAAGATAATATCGGGCTTACATTTATGAGCCACAGCGGAAAATTTCTTGCAAGAGCAGAGGGAGCAATCAGCGGAAATGTGTATCTGCGACGGGAACAGTTCAGAATAGCGGATGATGAGGCAAGAAGTCTTTCTGTAGCAAAGAATTTCATTATCGGAAAACTGTTTAACAGCCGCTATGTTATCGAAAGAGCAGTGAGAGATCATTCTTTACAAGTTGATGTCGATAAACTGAAAAACCGTTCCGACCTTCTTTCACAGGCAATAGTCAAGTGTCAGAGCGTTTCTGATATTGATACTTTGCGTGGAATCGAGGGAGAATCCGCACAGCTTTACTTTTCGATTTTTGATGAATTTATACTTCAGCAGAAAGATGAGTTCCGTTTCGTAACAAGAAGCAAACGACCGCCGCTTGATAATGTCAATGCTTTACTGTCTTTTTCATATTCAGTCGCAACCGGTATGTGCACCTCTGCACTTGAAACCGTAGGACTTGATCCTTACGTCGGGTTTATGCACACAGACCGCCCCGGCAGACGTTCGCTTGCACTTGATCTTGTGGAAGAATTCCGAGCGATAATGTGCGACAGATTTGTTATAAGTCTTATCAACAAGCGTATTATAAATAACGGTGATTTTGAGAAGAGGGAAGATGGTGCAGTATTATTAAGCGAAGAGGGCAGAAAGGTCTTTTTGACGCATTGGCAGAACAGAAAACAGGATATTGTTATGCATCCGTTTTTAAAAGAAAAGGTTGAATGGGGCTTGCTTCCTTATATACAGGCACTTCTGCTTTCAAGATATATCCGAGGCGATCTTGATGAATATCCTATGTTGCTCTGGAGGTAGTTATGCTACTGCTGATAACTTATGATGTCAACACCGAAACATCGGCCGGTAAAAGTCGACTTAGGAAAGTTGCCAAACAATGTGTCAATTACGGTATCAGAGTTCAGAATTCGGTTTTTGAATGTGTTGTAGATGCAACTCAGGCACACGAACTGAAATTTAAACTCAAGGAACTTATTGATACAGAAAAAGACAGTCTTAGATTCTATAATCTTGGCGATAAATACTCAAACCGTATTGAGCATTACGGAGCTAAGACTGCAATCAAGGTTGAAGAACCTTTGATTTTTTGAATTTGTGCGAATATGTAGTGCGCAGAATTTTCTGTAGACATTCGCACACGATAATTTACTTATAAAGGAAATTATCAAAGTGCAAATTTAGTTTTTTATGATTTTATTGAGGAAAAATGTCTGGAATGTGATATTTAGTTCCAAAATAAAGATAATCATTGTATAAATTTGCTGTCGCCCTCTTCACGAGGGCGTGGATTGAAATAGCGTTTTCATCAGTACAGATTGATAATTAATCAGTCGCCCTCTTCACGAGGGCGTGGATTGAAATAACACCTGCCTTGAAGGTCTGAAAGTCAATCAGTCGCCCTCTTCACGAGGGCGTGGATTGAAATGCTGTGGACTGCAAAAATCAGTAACAAGGAATACGTCGCCCTCTTCACGAGGGCGTGGATTGAAATCTGTATGATATTGCTTATCTCGTCGGTAACGTGCCGTCGCCCTCTTCACGAGGGCGTGGATTGAAATCTTAAAGTGTTTGAGCTGTGCCACTGTGCCAGAACGTCGCCCTCTTCACGAGGGCGTGGATTGAAATTTTCAGTGTCATTTTTTACCTCCGTTTTTATCTGTCGCCCTCTTCACGAGGGCGTGGATTGAAATATCTGAGTATGACGGTGGCGCGGTCGACACGATAGGTCGCCCTCTTCACGAGGGCGTGGATTGAAATAAAATCGGAATGGCGAAGCATATCCCGATATAATGTCGCCCTCTTCACGAGGGCGTGGATTGAAATCTGACAGACTGCAAAAACCTAATTGCCATTGGGGGGTCGCCCTCTTCACGAGGGCGTGGATTGAAATATTAACCACATCGACTCTTACCGAAAGATTTTTGTCGCCCTCTTCACGAGGGCGTGGATTGAAACATTGCTCGTGGTCGGTAGGTGTTTCTATAAAGCAGTCGCCCTCTTCACGAGGGCGTGGATTGAAATTGAAATTTGCCATTATTGACACCTCGCTTTATATGTCGCCCTCTTCACGAGGGCGTGGATTGAAATAGCCGTAGGGAGCTTGCTGTGTGCAATAAGACGGTCGCCCTCTTCACGAGGGCGTGGATTGAAATTTGACGGTGCAGACTTACCGCTTGAGGGCTTGTCGTCGCCCTCTTCACGAGGGCGTGGATTGAAATTCAGGCACCTGCAAGCTCTCAGGCGGGTGTATTTGTCGCCCTCTTCACGAGGGCGTGGATTGAAATGTATAACGTAAGTTTTACGACTTACCGCGCCCAGTCGCCCTCTTCACGAGGGCGTGGATTGAAATCTTCCGAACCTATCGACCGTCTGAACAAAAGTCTGTCGCCCTCTTCACGAGGGCGTGGATTGAAATCCTTGACACGGCGCGAGGTGTTACGCTCAAAGGGTCGCCCTCTTCACGAGGGCGTGGATTGAAATCACTATACTATCAGCAGTATCTGTTACATCTATCGTCGCCCTCTTCACGAGGGCGTGGATTGAAATTTAGCTGTCAGATTGTCAATCGTGGCTATCTGTGCGGTCGCCCTCTTCACGAGGGCGTGGATTGAAATATCATCTCAGGGAACTGTGTCTTTTTGTACATTGGTCGCCCTCTTCACGAGGGCGTGGATTGAAATATTATTGCAAACTCGATAGCCGATAGCGTAACAGAGTCGCCCTCTTCACGAGGGCGTGGATTGAAATGAGGGTCGGTCTGACCCTCGAAAGCACAGGACACGGTCGCCCTCTTCACGAGGGCGTGGATTGAAATCTCCAAGAACTTTGACTTTTCCGAAGGAGACATCGTCGCCCTCTTCACGAGGGCGTGGATTGAAATCGCAACAACAGCTTTGATGAGCAGCTCTTTGATACGTCGCCCTCTTCACGAGGGCGTGGATTGAAATAAATCTGGGTGGCGCCTCCATATCCCCGATGAATAGTCGCCCTCTTCACGAGGGCGTGGATTGAAATTTTCGGCTTTATAATAACCATCTACTTTAGAATCGTCGCCCTCTTCACGAGGGCGTGGATTGAAATATAATTTTAACTTGCAACTAACTTGCAACTGATTGTCGCCCTCTTCACGAGGGCGTGGATTGAAATATCGACACGGAGGAGGCGAGCGAGATTGGCGGAAAGTCGCCCTCTTCACGAGGGCGTGGATTGAAATGATCAGGAAGGCTGGACAAGAAGACTTGTAACAGGGTCGCCCTTTTCACGAGGGCGTGGATTGAAATTTGACAATATCGTATGTTGCTTTTATGCCGTCATAGGTCGCCCTTTTCACGAGGGCGTGGATTGAAATAATACCGCTCCCGCAAGCGGTAAGGCTATAGTCGTCGCCCTTTTCACGAGGGCGTGGATTGAAATGGCAGATGATAAAAAGCTGTATGCTCTGTCGTTGAGTCGCCCTTTTCACGAGGGCGTGGATTGAAATAGCCTGTCACCGCCGAGTGCCCATGCGATAGCGTGTCGCCCTTTTCACGAGGGCGTGGATTGAAATTCGATAATACTTATACCCTCGTTTGCGATATAGAACAGGTCGCCCTTTTCACGAGGGCGTGGATTGAAATAACGCCTGTGTTACCGAATATACAGAATGTTTTTGTCGCCCTTTTCACGAGGGCGTGGATTGAAATACGAAGCCTGTCAAAATATCGCTCCAGAGGGCGTGGATTGAAATCAGCATGGTTTATACTGCATTTAAGCTTTGCAAGCGGTCGCCCTTTTCACGAGGGCGTGGATTGAAATGTAAAATCAAAACTAAGTTTATGCAGATGTAAAAAAGTCGCCCTTTTCACGAGGGCGTGGATTGAAATATACGACATATTCGAAGATGAAACAAAATACTGAGGTCGCCCTTTTCACGAGGGCGTGGATTGAAATCCAGCGTGGTTACCAGAAGTCTGACAGCGGTTAGTCGCCCTTTTCACGAGGGCGTGGATTGAAATACGCTCAGAAGCACACCGCTTACAGAGCTTGAGGAGTCGCCCTTTTCACGAGGGCGTGGATTGAAATTGGGATTTATCGGTACAGGAAATAACGCAGGCGATGTCGCCCTTTTCACGAGGGCGTGGATTGAAATTGACTAAGGCAAACGAGATAATCACGGATCTTTTCGTCGCCCTTTTCACGAGGGCGTGGATTGAAATCGTAAAAAAAGCCTTCTCGTCTCCTGCGTAGTCTGTCGCCCTCTTTACGAGGGCGTGGATTGAAATCAAAGATTATTGTTGTCAGCCACGAGGATATGGCTGTCGCCCTCTTTACGAGGGCGTGGATTGAAATTAACGGTAATTATACATACAAAGGGCTTTCGTCAAGTCGCCCTCTTTACGAGGGCGTGGATTGAAATTGGGTGCAATCCTGCACCGTTGAAGTCTGGAACAAGTCGCCCTCTTTACGAGGGCGTGGATTGAAATAAACGCAGTGTACAACAACGAGAACAAGAAGTATGGTCGCCCTCTTTACGAGGGCGTGGATTGAAATAGAGCGGTAGCACAGCTTAAGAATATGAATGCGGAAGGTCGCCCTCTTTACGAGGGCGTGGATTGAAATTACACGGCGCAATAAGTCTGACAGCAGGCGGAGTCGCCCTCTTCACGAGGGTGTGGATTGAAATTGCTAAGCGCAACTGCAGCTCATCAATGCCGAGCGTCGCCCTCTTCACGAGGGTGTGGATTGAAATATCAGAAGCATATAATTAACGAATATAAAGCACGCAGTCGCCCTCTTCACGAGGGTGTGGATTGAAATTGTACAGTGCCGAATATAACCATATGCCGTTTACGGTCGCCCTCTTCACGAGGGTGTGGATTGAAATAAATCAGAAGTTATACGTTGACTGGTACAGCTATGTCGCCCTCTTCACGAGGGTGTGGATTGAAATGGACGACTGGGTAACGAAAGGCTTAAAATGATAGTTAGTCGCCCTCTTCACGAGGGTGTGGATTGAAATAGATGTAAACGAAGAAATTAAACAAAAACACATAAGTCGCCCTCTTCACGAGGGTGTGGATTGAAATTATATACCAATTGGATATGGAAAAACAACAGAAATGTCGCCCTCTTCACGAGGGTGTGGATTGAAATCCGTAGTTCTGAAAGCAAAAGTGCGACCGGAGCGTGTCGCCCTCTTCACGAGGGTGTGGATTGAAATCTTGATATAATAAATAGTACCTGTTGCACTGCTTGTCGCCCTCTTCACGAGGGTGTGGATTGAAATTTTTACAGCGTGTCGACCAGTACGCCGATGAAAATGTCGCCCTCTTCACGAGGGTGTGGATTGAAATGTAAAATGCTGTTACCATAGGGTCGCCATCAACTGGTCGCCCTCTTCACGAGGGTGTGGATTGAAATATCATACATACCAACAATAAACGGTGCAATTAAATGTCGCCCTCTTCACGAGGGTGTGGATTGAAATTAATGTTAGTTTTGATTGTTTTCTTTCTTTTATTGTCGCCCTCTTCACGAGGGTGTGGATTGAAATAAAACCAAACTGTTATAATCGGTATTAGTCAATATGTCGCCCTCTTCACGAGGGTGTGGATTGAAATGCTATGCTCTCATCCTGCCCTATGTCTAATAGGTGTCGCCCTCTTCACGAGGGTGTGGATTGAAATAAGTGTATGTGCAAAATGCCCGAGTTTAAGCGAGTCGCCCTCTTCACGAGGGTGTGGATTGAAATACCGAGGGACAAATCATTTTTGATGAAGTTGTACGGTCGCCCTCTTCACGAGGGTGTGGATTGAAATTTATGCGATTTTAGCATAATTTACTATTCCATTTGTCGCCCTCTTCACGAGGGCGTGGATTGAAATACATTGTCTGAAAAAGTAGATTATCTGTGCCGCGTCGCCCTCTTCACGAGGGCGTGGATTGAAATGTGAGGTCGCGAAAATGATATATATATACGCACACGTCGCCCTCTTCACGAGGGCGTGGATTGAAATTATACAGGCTCTCGCCGTAGTAGTTAAAGTCACTGTCGCCCTCTTCACGAGGGCGTGGATTGAAATAGGACGTTGAATAACGAAGAAATCCCGCTGAAAGAAGTCGCCCTCTTCACGAGGGCGTGGATTGAAATAACCAGATGCGAGGTTTCTTTGTGCTTACTTAATGTCGCCCTCTTCACGAGGGCGTGGATTGAAATTTCTGTGCCGATTATATAAAAACAAGCCAAAAGGGTCGCCCTCTTCACGAGGGCGTGGATTGAAATACTTGCTCCGATAGATTGTATGACATACATTCAATGTCGCCCTCTTCACGAGGGCGTGGATTGAAATCTAATGATGACGACCTCAAACGGTCACGTTTTTGGTCGCCCTCTTCACGAGGGCGTGGATTGAAATTCATCCTCGCTCTCGATACGCCGTATCTCCGATGGTCGCCCTCTTCACGAGGGCGTGGATTGAAATTGTAACGGGAAATCGATGTCAAAAGCATTATTTCAGTCGCCCTCTTCACGAGGGCGTGGATTGAAATAAACACATAAGGAAAACGAATGTCTATAAATCATTGTCGCCCTCTTCACGAGGGCGTGGATTGAAATTCCTCGTTGAATTGCTCATACGCGTAAGCTATGTGTCGCCCTCTTCACGAGGGCGTGGATTGAAATTATAAAACGGACAGAAAAAAAATAAACCGCTTGAGTCGCCCTCTTCACGAGGGCGTGGATTGAAATTGTTCTTGTTCTGCAAAAAACGAGATTGATTAGAGTCGCCCTCTTCACGAGGGCGTGGATTGAAATGCTGGATTCTGCGATATAAACGGCGACGGCAGTCGTCGCCCTCTTCACGAGGGCGTGGATTGAAATTTCTATAACGGCGACACATCGACCGCTAAAAACGTCGCCCTCTTCACGAGGGCGTGGATTGAAATCCGATGAGCAGACGAGAGATATGTTTAAGCTAAGGTCGCCCTCTTCACGAGGGCGTGGATTGAAATGAGGCAAGCAAAAAGATAATGGAGAATGGGTTGAAGTCGCCCTCTTCACGAGGGCGTGGATTGAAATTGATATTTGAGTTTGCAGAGCCTCTATCTGACGGGTCGCCCTCTTCACGAGGGCGTGGATTGAAATTTACAGAAAAGGGATAAGATACAGTCGGTAAACGTCGCCCTCTTCACGAGGGCGTGGATTGAAATTCCAGCTTCCGTAAGCGTCAAACATATCACGGATGTCGCCCTCTTCACGAGGGCGTGGATTGAAATAACTCAATAAGACCTCGAACCTTTGACGGCAGGTCGCCTTCTTCACGAGGGCGTGGATTGAAATCTCCTGCGTTTATCGACTTATCGGGGAAGATTGAGTCGCCCTCTTCACGAGGGCGTGGATTGAAATAAGCGTGTCTTAATATAGTTCCATCTTCCATTTTGTCGCCCTCTTCACGAGGGCGTGGATTGAAATTGTACCCTTGTTTGTCGCCATACCGAATAATGCCGTCGCCCTCTTCACGAGGGCGTGGATTGAAATGGTTGTTGCGGCTGGCTTGTGCCGGTACTTGTTGAGTCGCCCTCTTCACGAGGGCGTGGATTGAAATGAGGACAATTACATTGAAATGGGTATACAGGTAGTGTCGCCCTCTTCACGAGGGCGTGGATTGAAATGAGATACAGCTATATCCTTTACTTGTACCTCGAAAGTCGCCCTCTTCACGAGGGCGTGGATTGAAATATCTATACACGCACTATAACATTCGTGACTACAAAGTCGCCCTCTTCACGAGGGCGTGGATTGAAATAATGTTGTTAATTGGAAGTATGGTTGGTCAACGGCGTCGCCCTCTTCACGAGGGCGTGGATTGAAATGCTTATATCAGTAGGTATCGGCGCATTTGCAAGAGTCGCCCTCTTCACGAGGGCGTGGATTGAAATTTAGCATAATGTCTACTTGCCGCTTTAAAGCAGGAGTCGCCCTCTTCACGAGGGCGTGGATTGAAATATAAAATCATCAAAATCTTTTTCTTCTTCAGGTGTCGCCCTCTTCACGAGGGCGTGGATTGAAATGCAAATTGCTCAGCAGTTATCAAACATTTTTACATCGTCGCCCTCTTTACGAGGGCGTGGATTGAAATTGCCGACCGTAAAGGTCATCTTGCCGTCTGCGTATGTCGCCCTCTTTACGAGGGCGTGGATTGAAATGGTAAAGAAGATATGGCTGCTTCGGCAGTAGGTGTCGCCCTCTTTACGAGGGCGTGGATTGAAATGAACAGCGTTGAAAGTAGTCGGTCCGGGGTAAGTGTCGCCCTCTTTACGAGGGCGTGGATTGAAATAAGAGCAGCAGTTACATCTACGAGATTGACATAGTCGCCCTCTTCACGAGGGCGTGGATTGAAATAGGCACAATATTATTTTTGATTATTATACGTTCTGTCGCCCTCTTCACGAGGGCGTGGATTGAAATAACGAAGTTGACCAAGCAAATGGAGCTACTAAATGTCGCCCTCTTCACGAGGGCGTGGATTGAAATGTTAAGTCGTGCAATGTCAAGTGAACCGAAGCTGGTCGCCCTCTTCACGAGGGCGTGGATTGAAATTGTTTCCTGCTACGCCCATACGAACCCACCAGTCGTCGCCCTCTTCACGAGGGCGTGGATTGAAATTTTAACCAGTCTCCTATCGGCAGACAGCAGATACGTCGCCCTCTTCACGAGGGCGTGGATTGAAATTTTAACCAGTCTCCTATCGGCAGACAGCAGATACGTCGCCCTCTTCACGAGGGCGTGGATTGAAATAGAATGAATTTTTATCCGCTCTGATAAACAGAATGTCGCCCTCTTCACGAGGGCGTGGATTGAAATCCCGACGTGAAGAGCGCCTTTTAGGTGCTGAACTGTCGCCCTCTTCACGAGGGCGTGGATTGAAATAAGCATTGCGTTATAGCCGTCTAAAAACGCTTTCGTCGCCCTCTTCACGAGGGCGTGGATTGAAATGTCCTTGTGTACCCAAGCTGATACAACGTTCTTTTGTCGCCCTCTTCACGAGGGCGTGGATTGAAATAATCAGCTTTTCGACCGGGAGCTTGAAACTCTCGGTCGCCCTCTTCACGAGGGCGTGGATTGAAATAACTTTTGAAATACCTGTTTTATTGTATTCGCATGTCGCCCTCTTCACGAGGGCGTGGATTGAAATCGTCTTTGCCATGTTATCCTCAAGCGATACCGAGTCGCCCTCTTCACGAGGGCGTGGATTGAAATTCGAAGGCTTTAAATGTATGGCTAAACTGCCACCGTCGCCCTCTTCACGAGGGCGTGGATTGAAATTGCGACGACTAACACGTCGTTGGCGATATACTGTGTCGCCCTCTTCACGAGGGCGTGGATTGAAATCCAATCAACGTTAAAACCTCTGTAATTATTAGGTGGTCGCCCTCTTCACGAGGGCGTGGATTGAAATTCGGCGCTTAAGTCAAGTGTTATGTCTCTGTCGACGTCGCCCTCTTCACGAGGGCGTGGATTGAAATGCTCCCAGTGCTATGCGTGATAGTGGTCTTGTTATGCGTCGCCCTCTTCACGAGGGCGTGGATTGAAATCCAATCAACGTTAAAACCTCTGTAATTATTAGGTGGTCGCC
>Ga0129312_1001378_pt1 | contig 14397 bp, 9 predicted proteins | sample O827metagenome_FD_94434 | JGI IMG/M metagenome (GOLD analysis project Ga0129312, IMG submission 94434) | Orangutan group fecal microbial communities from Wisconsin, USA - O827 metagenome | ecosystem: Host-associated > Mammals > Digestive system > Large intestine > Fecal | place: USA: Wisconsin... | reverse complement strand
ATCGTCCGAAGAGGGATTAAATCTGTCCAACTAGAGGTTTTTCTCGTTTCTATTGGACAGAATCTTTATAAATTCCATAACAAACAGAAGAAAGTATCCATTGTCGCATAAGTCAGAAATGATTCTGATCTATGGGGTAAGGGGAACTATACACTTTTCTTGAGAAAAAATCTGTTTTATCCACAAAAGAAAAAGGACGCGTGAAAAAACTTTCATTTTTTCACACGCCCTTTTATGTTAATTTGTTTGGGATCAGATTATTTTAATTAGTTTCTTTTATAGTTACTTTATAATGTCTTCTCCCACCGTTGGAGGCGAGAAAAGATTATGTTTATTTTTTGATATGCGGTACCTGAACATAATTTTATGATCAGGTACCTTTAAAACAATGACAGTGCGTTAGTTAATTACTTAATGAACTTCTTCATGCGCTCACGAAGCTGCATAACCTGGCAGTTCGGATCGTACTCAACATCGTTAAGTGAAACAACCTCACCGGCCTTAATGTCTCTGAGAACCTTCTTGTTAGCTGAGAAGTTAAGCGGGAGAAGATGCTTCTCAACAGAAGTCTTAGCCGGTACGGCATTTCCATATACCCAGAAGCCGCCCTCGCCGTCAAGTACAGTTCCCTTAGGAATGTCAAACTTGGCAACTGCAACTACGTCAGATCTGAATGCATCTGCAACACCTGTAGCCTCATGACGTGTAGCGATCTGTGCAACTGTGATGTTAGTCTCGAGACCGATCATGTGGTACGGTCTGTACAGGCAAGTGAACTCTCCTGTAGGATCTGTATGCATACCATACTCCTTATAGCAATCCATCATGTATGGTGAATCACCGTGAAGAGTTACATAGATACCGAAACGAAGATCCTTGAATACAGGTCTTCCGTCTCTCTCCTCGGAAGCTATAACCTCAACCATTCCACTGTGATCAAGGAGACCACCCTTATCCTTTGGCTTAAGGATACGCGGAAGATCATCCGTACCTACCGGCGGGAAGTTAAGTCCGCCTTCAGGTGGAAGAAGTCCTGTAGCATTTGATACTGCTGCCATCTCTATAGCTGACTTTGTACCGTCAAGGAATGAGTTGAACATCTGAGCTCTCATATGGCTCTTCTCAGCATGCTCGGCTGTAATTCCGTAGTAACCCCAGATAGTATCCGGTGTTGACTGATGATATTCAGGCTGGAATCTTGTTCCCTTACCTGCACAAACAACCTCAAATCCGGCTGTTCTTGCCCAGTCAACCATGTCAACGATCTCTGCCGGCTGGTCGCCCCATGCCATCGAATAAACAACTCCGGCCTTTTTAGCTTCCTCTGCAAGTACGGCACCTGCAAGAATATCGCACTCAACATTTACATTTACAACGCTCTTGCCGTGAGCAAAAGCCTTAAGGCAGGTATCAACACCAAGCTCGGCATTACCTGTGCAGTCGATGATAATGTCAACATACGGTGACTCGAGGAGCTCATCACGGCTTGTGATAACTGTGGTCTTACCTGTTCTGTAAGCCTCTTCCATTGTCTTGGCGCTATACTGTTCCTTAGGCCACTTAGTTGTCTCAAGTGCCCAGTAAGCACGTGCGGGATCAAGCTCGCAAATTGCTACAAGATGGCATCCGATTACTTTACGTACCTGTGAAACATACATTGTACCGAACTTACCTGTTCCGATAATTCCGACTCTTGCAGGTTTTCCATGTGCCTGAAGCTCAGCAAGCATCTGCTGATATCCCATAACATTTTCCTCCTTAAAAATATTGAAAATACTATTTTGATACAGATTTGATCTGTTTCATACTTTGTTATGTCCTGCCTCCCTTTGTTGGCAGCAGCTTAAATCTTTAATAATTAATTATTTCATTCCGGTTATATTCGGCAGGAACATACTTACCTGCGGAATATATGTAACTATAAGCAGTACGATAAGGAGCGATCCGATGATCGGAAGTACATCTCCTATCATGTCTTTGATTGTAATCTTGGAGATCGACGCTCCGGTAAAGAGGTTGACTCCTACAGGCGGTGTAACAAGACCTATCGCAAGGTTTACACACATTACGATACCGAATGCAGTTACATCGTATCCCATACGCTGAGCTATAGGATAAAGGATAGGAACCAGGATATAGAGTGCCGATACAGCGTCCATAACACATCCTGCAATGAGAAGGATAATATTTACTATAAGCAGGAAGATGTAGATATTTCCGCCTGTGATTGCCATCATCGCATCACTTGCCGTAATCGCAAGATTGTCTACGGTAATAACATAAGCAAACATTGTAGCTGCTATAATTACGTACATTACTACACCGGTCTGGCTTGCCGAGTTAACAATGAGATCCTTCATCTCCTGAAGTCTGATCCTGTGGTAGATGAATATACCGACGAAGAGACCATATACCGCAGATACCGCAGCTGCCTCTGTAGGAGTGAAGATACCGCCGTAGATACCGCCGAGTATGATAACCGGCATCATGAGTCCCCAGAACGCATCCTTAAATGCTTTCCAGCGCTCAGCACCGCTTGCCTTAGGAAGAGGCTTGAGGTTAGGATTGTTTCTTGAACAGATGATGGTACAAAGAACAAGTGCAACACCCATCATGATTCCCGGGATAATACCTGCCATGAAGAGCTTTCCTATAGAAGCACCGGATACACATCCGTATACAACGAAGGTGACCGACGGAGGAATGATAACTCCGATAGCTCCTGCAGCCGACATAAGCGCTGTAGCGTAGGTAAGTGAATATCCAGCCTCAACCATTGCAGGAATAAGGATGATACCTAGAGCCGCAACAGTTGCGGGACCGGATCCGGATATAGCTGCAAAAAAGCATGCAACGACTACAAGTACAACTGCAACACCGTTTCTGGTGTGACCTACACAAGCTTTGGCAAAAGTGATAAGTTTCTCTGAGATTCCTGCCTTTTCCATGATGTTTCCACCAAGTACAAAGAACGGAATGGCAAGAAGTGAGAATTTACTTGATGCCGTAAATGCCATAACCGGTATCTGACTGAGCGACACATCCGCAAAGTGCATTCCGATTATTCCGGCGATACCGAGTGCAACAGCAATCGGAACATTAAATATAAGAAGTAATGCAAATGATGCAAATAATATAGCTGAAACCATTGTTTTACTCCTTTCCGACTGCAGCCACATCGTGGCACTTAAGAACCGTATCTATAATGTATCTGAGTATCATTATTCCCGAACCTATCGGAATGGTAAGACCGTATATTCACTGAGGATACTGCATTGTGGTAGAAAGCTGTTTATGAATGAACTCCTGCTTTACCATACCGATACCGTAAACAAACATTATTACGAGAAAAATCAACGCAAGGATATTTCCGATAACAAGAATGATCTTCTGTGTCTTCTCCGGCAAAAAGCCTGTGAAGAAATCAAGTCCCAGATGAGCTCTGTTTCTCTGTCCTATCGAAGATCCCGCAAGTGAACAAAGAACGAATAAAACTGTTACAAACTCATCCGTAAATGCCAATGATGCATGCAACACAAAACGTGAAAATACATTTGCGAACGCCAGAGTGAGCATGATGACAAATGTCGCGACACTTATCCAATCTTCAACTGCCGACAATGTCTTATCCAAAGATTTCATTTTCACAAAATCCTTTCTGTATAAACTAAATTGCTGCTCTTAATTTATAAAAGAGGTTCCGACTCCCGCCATGTAAGCGGCGGGAGTTTACGGAAATCATTAATTATTCAATACCAAATGCTTTGCAAGCTTCCTCGCCATAAAGCTCTTTCATCTGTGTGTAGTATGCCTGAACCTCAGGTACTGCCTTGAAGGCTTCGATCTGCTCAGCTGTAAGCTCTGTGATCTCACATCCTGCTGTCTTGCATATCTCTATCTTATCAGCTTCAGAATCCTCAACATTCTTGTTTCCGAGTGCACATGCTTCCTCAGCCTCTTCAAGAAGAATGGTCTTAAGCTCATCATCAAAGCCGTCCCAGGTAGCCTTATTGAATACAAGTGCAAATGCACCATAGCTGTAGTTCCACTCTGTGATGTACTTCTGAACCTCATAAAACTTATTAGTTGTTATAAGGTCAAAACCGTTCTCCTGTCCGTCAACAGTTCCCTGCTGAAGTGCTGTGAAAAGCTCCGAGAAGCTCATTGCAACTGGATCGCATCCGAGTGCCTTGAAGAAGTTCATGAATACGTCTCCGCCCGGTACTCTGAGCTTAAGATTCTTGATATCCTCCGGAGTAGCAACAGCTCTCTTAGAATTTGTAAGCTGTCTGAAACCGTTGTGGATGAAACCTACTGTGTGAATTCCCTTTGCATCAAGTGCCTTTGTGATGTAAGCGCCGCCTTCTCCCTGAAGTGCAGCTGCGGCATCTGCATATGAATCAAATGTCCATGGCAATGACAATGTAAGAAGTGTCTTATCAAGGTTAGCCATAACATCTACAGGCTCGAATGCACAATCGATAGAGCCGTTCTGAATGTTTTCAACACCCTTGGCCATATCTCCGCCTGAAAGCTGATCTGATGCATATACGCTTATTTCAACAGCTCCGCCCGTCTTAGCCTTGACACCGTCGGCAAAGGCCTTGGCAACTACTACCGCATTTGACTGTTCTCCAACTGTGGAAGACATCTTGAGCTTATAGCTCTTTCCTGTATATGTTGACTCTACAGCTTCTGTATCATTCGAGCTGTCTGCTGCGGCTGCAGTGGTTTCAGCTGTTCCGCTTCCGAGGCAGGCTGTGAGTGATGCCGCCATGGCAATTGCTAAGGTAACACTTACAAGCTTTTTAAAATTTGTCTTTTTCATGCTCTTCTCTCCTGATTAATTTTTTGTTTTCATTTACCCTTTTGACTTTATCTGTCATTTCTGAAGACGCTGCTATCGTATAACTTATGGTTTCATTTTTCTCTCTATTTACTGTAAATCGAATTTACATTTTTACTTTTTGATGTTAATTTTGTGCATTTTATTTATAATATAATCACTGTTTTTGTTAATTTTTCAGTCTTAAAACGTCTATCGTTTTCTGTTTTCTGTGACATTTTCGAGCAAAAGCTTCGTTGTATATCTTTCAACCCGCTGAGTTTATTTTTTATAGTGTACATTTTATTTACACTATGTAATTTGAATTTACACTGCGTTTTTGTAGAATGAATAATATATTTACTTTGGAGGGTATATTATGGCGCTTTCTAATAAGAAATCACCTAATAGTCAGCCGTATAGGATGCTTATACTGGCTCCTTATGACGGATTTGAGATAATGATCAATAAAGTGATAGCCGATAGGAAGGATATACTCGCCGATGTATATCAGGCTCCCGTAGATCATGTAGAAGCAGTTCTCAGCGGACTTAATCTTAATAAATATGAAGTAGTGATCTGTCGAGGAAGATCAAGCTATATAGCATCGCAGATAGTGGATCTCCCTGTAGTTACAGTAGAGTTTTCTCCTATGGATATATTACGAGGATTAAGACTTGCCGCTACCAATCAGAAGAAGATGGCATTTGTAAGTTTCTTCAAGATGGAAGAAACAATCAGATTCCTTGCCAACTTTATGAATATTTCGGAATCTACATTCATAGTTCCTCCGGCACCTGAAAGCAATGAGGAAATGCAGCAGCTGATCCTAGATCTTCATATGGAATACGGAGTCGACCTATTTATAGGTGACGGTGCATGTATGAGAACAGCAAGACAGTATGGATTTGATTACATACTTATTACTTCGGGATCAGAGTGTATAGAAAGTGCTCTTTCTTCCGCCATAGAGATATGTGATATGGGAAGAGCTCTTGTAGCAAAGAATTCATTTTACAGATCAGCTTTACTTAATACCGGATATCATTTTGCAATTTTTAAAGAAGATAAAGATCTATGTGATACAAATATCACCCGCAGCATTGCCGGCAATCAGGTGATCACCTCTATGAAATCGCATATTTCCGCAGTTTTGCGTCACGGTAGTATCAATTATATAGCCGAATCGGTGTCCGGCAATTTCAAGATCAAGGGGACATTATTTGAACAGGATAATATCAGATATGTACTCTTCATATGCTTTGAGGCATTTAAGATCAACAAGCATTTAAGCGGCTTTGTATCATATCGCGAGCCACCGGAGTTAAGCGAAGATCTGCGTTTGGTCAACAGTGTATCCTCACTCAGCAAATTACTGACAGAGACCATGAAACACGCTCCCGGATTGACCCCTGTTATCATCACAGGATCTCAAGGTTCCGGCAAAACAACCTTTGCAAGGTCAATATATCTGTCCGGTGCATATACTCAGAGTTCACTTGCTGAGATAGACTGCAAATCAATAAATAAGAAGAATCTTTCTTCTCTTATTTGCGACGACGTATCTCCGCTGTATGAAACCAATACAGTGCTTATACTCAAGAATCTCGACGCTATGCCTATAGAACTTCAGCAGGAATTTGCAGACAGCATAAGTGGAATGGAGTTTAAGCGCAGGATCAAGATAATTGCAACCGTCAGCGGAAAATTAACCGAGCTTATACCGGCTAAGAAGCTCTCTTCGGATCTTGCCTATCTGATAAATGGGCATACCGTATACATCCCGCCTCTGCACAACAATATAGACCTCATCAGTTCCATAGCAAGAAGCTACTTAAACGAGCTTAATCAGACTCTTCCTGAGCAGCTTGCAGGCTTTGAGCCTGCCGCCTTAGACAAGCTTGCAGCTTTCAACTGGAATTACGGTATTACGCAGTTTAAACTGACGATCAAACGTCTTGCCTCCAATGCAGGCTCGGCATTTATAACCGAGGCAGCTGTTGAATCCGTGCTCAGTGAATATCAAACAGCTCCGATTGTCGAGAGCGTTTCCGACAACTGCATTGAGCTTAACGGAAGTCTAGAGGATATAACTCACAAAGTAATACTTAAGGTACTTGACGAGGAGGATATGAACCAGTGCCGTGTTGCCAAGCGTCTAGGAATAAGCCGAATGACTGTATGGAAGCATTTAAATGAGAAAAAATCTTCTACCCCCCCCCCGAATAAAGAATAGCATTTGCTCCCTTTTTGCTAACTTTATAAATAAAAAATTCCCGATACGGACAAAGACTATACATAATAAGCAGGGAGCCTGATTTTCACAATCAGACTCCCTGCCAGGTTAGAAGGCAACTTACTGTATCTATGAATTATAAATTCTTCAATACCTCAATAAATAACTTCCAATATCTCTCCGTAGATGATATGCTGAGCCACTCACCAGGCTTATGCAGATCCTTGCACTCAGGTCCGAGTGAGATCATATCGACCTTTCTGCCCATGTTCTTGCCGATCATTCCGCACTCAAGTCCGGTATGAAGGGCGATAGCCTTAGCCGGTCTGTCAAAGAGCTTCTCATAGTTTGTTACAAAGAGGTCTCTAAGATGGCTCTCAGACTGGTACGGCCACTCAAGGCAGTCATACTCCTTGTAGCTTCTTCCGCCTGCACTTCTTGCAAGTCTGTCGATGTTTGTTACCATAGTGCTGTATACGCTCTCTAAGAAGCTGCGTGTACAGAAGCTAAAGAGCACCTTATCTTCTTCTGTAACAACGATTCCAAGGTTATTTGAGGACTCGACAACACCCTCAAGTTCCATGCTCATTCTTAAAATTCCGTTCTCGCAGAATACCCCCACATCAATGACATGATCCTTGGATTCCTTGGTAAATACCTTGTCTATCTTGGCATCTACACTCTCAAAGCTTACCTTTACATCGGCATCGCTTATCTTGTACTCTTCCTTATAGATAGCATCATATTTTGCCGCAAGTGCCTTGAACTCAGGCTCAAGCTCTGCTGGAAGCATTATTATCGCCTCTGCATCACGCGGGATGGCATTGCATGCCGTTCCTCCGTTTACGCTTGCAAGCTCGTACTCTCCACACCTCTCAAGTGCATCAAGGAAACGGAAGAGGAGCTTATCGGCATTTCCCCTCTGTCTGTGGATATCCTCTCCGGAATGTCCTCCCTTAAGATTCTCTACGGCTGCTCTGTATGCCTTATAGCCTGCCGACGGTGCCTTATGCTCTACCGGTATCTCTGCTGTTATGGTCGGTCCGCCCGCACTTCCTACTACGAATACACCATCATCATCTGAATCTATATTGATTAAGTAGTTGCCCTTGAGCTGTGTAGCATCAAACTCCTCCGCTCCCGTAAGTCCGAGTTCCTCATCAACCGTAAAGAGTCCTTCGATAGGAGGATGTGCTATATCATGAGAATCAAGCAGGGCTAAGGTAAGTGCCATACCGATTCCGTCATCTCCTCCGAGTGTAGTGTCCTTGGCTGTGATGATATCACCCTCTACAACTATCTGTATAGGATCCTTTGTAAAGTCATGTGTGGATCCCGGTGTCTTCTCACATACCATATCCATGTGTGACTGGAAGATAACTCCCGGATGATCCTCATAGCCCGGTGTTCCCTCTTTGCGGATCAGTACGTTAAGCTTCTTATCCTGTACACAGTATAAGTTACGCTCCTTGGCAAACTCTACGAGCCAGTCGCTTACAGCCTTCTCATTACCCGTCTCCCTCGGGATACGGCTGATTTCTTCAAAGAACTTAAATACCGACTTTGGCTCAATATCTATAGGAATCATGCGCTCCATGCTAAATCTCCTTAAATCTATTTATCAAAGGAACTTAAAGTCGGTTTTTCAAAACCGGTTTGTCACCATCAGACAAGAAAGCTCTCCAACATTTCCCGTCACGATTATCCCGACTTTATAAGTTCCCATTAAAGTGTAATTTCTTATGCAGATCACATAAGAACTGTTGCAGCAGCAAGTACCACGATAGTAGCAAGTGCTATGAACAGAAGGAATTTACCTACAAACTTCATCCATACGGAATATGAAGTCTTTGTCATGGTAAGAACTCCCATAAGCAGTCCGCAGGTCGGTGCAACAAGTGACATCATTGCATTTGCAGCTGCATATGCGATAACAACGATCTCACGCTGAACATCTGCAAAGTCAGCCAACGGTGCCATGATACCCATGGACAGTGTTGCAAGTCCCGAGCTCGACGGAACGAAGAAAGAAAGTACAAGGTAGATAAGGTAAGTTGCCACCGAGAAAAGAACCGATGATGTATTTGTCAACAGCTCTTCACCTGCATGAAGTATGGTATCTGTGATCATCGCATCATTCATGAGAACGGTAACACCACGTGATACGCCGATGATAACAGCAACACTGAGCATATCCTTTGCTCCGCCTATGAATGTATCAAGGAACTCCTCCTCGCCCATCTTTGCGATAAATGCAACTATGATAGCTGCAACAAGGAATATTCCTGCAAGCTCACCGAACCACCAGCCCATGGTCGGGATAAAGGTAATGCCGAGATCCTCCCATGCAAGAACACCCCAGAGCATGATAAGGAAGGATGCTATAAATACTGTGATGATAAGCTTTCTCTTGAATGTGAACTCAGGAAGCGCATTCATGTTTGTATCTTTAAGGAAGAACTTACGGTTCTCCTCAGCCTGGCTGTAAACAAGTGACTTGCTCGGATCCTTACGAACCTTCTCTGCATAACGCATTGTGAAGAAGATTCCCGACGGAATGTAGATAGCAAGAAGTATAAGTCTTATACCGATACCGTCACCCATTGAAATGCCGGCAAATCTACTTGCGATAGCTACAGCAAAAGGATTAGCGATGGATCCCATAACTCCCAAGGCCGCTCCCATCTTGATAACACTTAAGCCAACAAGCGTATCATAACCTGCCGCAATAAGTACCGGGATAAGTACAAGGAAGAAAGGAAGTGTCTCCTCTTCTATTCCGAAGGCTGCACCTGCAAAGCTGAATACCAGCATAAGAATAGGAATAAGCAGCTTCTCACGTCCCTTAAGCTTGTTGATGATGCCGCCGATAGCTGCATCAAGAGCACCTGTTTTCATTACGACTGCCAGGAAGCCGCCGATAACGAGTGTATACAGGATGATATCTACGGAATCATAAAATCCGTTGATAGGTGCAAGTATTACATCACCGGTTCCCTGCGGATTGGCAGCTATGTTATGGAAAGTACCTGCAATAGGCTCAAGCTTGGAAGCTGTAGGATCTACATAATCGTAAGCTCCTCCCGGCAAGATATGAGACATTATTGCAACGATAGCCATGATCGCAATTATGATCGTATACGATGATGGCATTTTGAAACTGTGTTTCTTTTTCTCTGTCATTGTTGTTCTCCTTGTAAATGTCGTTACTGAGGTTATCCCCTATGCCGTATATATAGCAATTAGTGTGCCAGTTTCAACAAGTTACATAGTGATTTTTAACAAATAATTGAAAATGTTGTAAATGCCTGTAGTTGATAATGCATACTCAGACTTGGAAATGCCCCATTTTTAGGAATTTCAGAACTTTATAACGAAATCTTAACCGAGTTCGAGATATTTATTATTTTTCAATAAAAAAATGACAAGAGCGATAATATATCAATAAAAATCGACGGTGATAAAATAATAACAAGTCGTTTTTGACTTGTTATTATTTTGATTATAAGTTGTTTTTGACTCGTTTCTAACTTTAAATCATGGTTTAAGTTGTTTTTAACTTATTATTTGCTGTTTTTATTGATTTTTATATATATTGCATAGATTATAAGAAGTAGAATTGTGCGTTTTTACATCAAACAGCCTATAGTCATATTCGCGTCAGCTTGCTGCCGCTCCACGACTGCAGTCCGGCTTTTCTTTTCTTTTTTATAGATTAAATACGGATTGCTTCGTACTTCGTACTCTCGCAATCCTTCGAAAATTCGCACCCGCTTCTTTCGAAGCTTTGTGCTCATTTTCGTTTGGCCGTCCTATAGTCATATCCGCGACTGCAAGCAGTCGCTTCTATAACTATAGTCCGGCTTTAATCGATAATAATAAAAGGGCATCCTTGTGTTACAAGGATGCCAGCTCTATGATCGCATTTGCATATATTTCGGTCATCTTCATCAGATCATCTATATCAATAAACTCATTGACCCTGTGCCATGCCTGATTTCCTCCGGGGAATATCGCACCAAAGGCCGCTATATTAGGCATTACCTTGGAATAGCTTCCGCTTCCGCTCACCACAGGCTCGGTCTTGTCCTTGGTCACCTGACGATATGATCTTAACAGAGTCTCTATCAGGAAATGTTCCTTCGGGAAATACACAGGATCCCAGTAAGAACACTCATATTCGGTGAAGCCTTCCAACTCAAATATCTCCCTCAGTCTTTCCTTTGCTTCTACAAAATCACAGGTAATGGGATATCTTATATCTAATCTTATCCTTACCTCGTTTCCGTCATATTCCAAAATACCCCAGTTAAGCGTAAGCTTACCTGAGAAGCTGTCCTCATAATTTATGCCGAGACTCTCTCCGTACAGATCAAAGCAGAGATAGTTGTTCAGGAAGGTGATCAATCGTCTTGTATCGCCCTTACCAAAATGCAGTTTGTTCAGGAAGCTTATTACAGGGAATATCGCGTTGATTCCCATTTCCAGCGCCATACTGTGAGTCTCCATACCGTAGGATTCTATGATCACACCGTCATCAACAAGTCTGACAGACATATTGTGTCTGTTTTCCCTTGAAAAGACCGATATGGCGTTTACTATCTCGTCCTTCCTCTCTGTCCTAAGATAGGCTTCGCAATATCCGGGAACGGTATTTTCGGATTTACCGCTTTTGATATATACTATGCGTTCCTCATCGCCCTGTTCGAATACGCCCCTGTATTCGTTCATGGAGAGTCCCTTCTCGGCATAAACCACAGGGAACTGACCGTCAAGTGTAAATCCGGCTATAGGAGGTTTCTCTAGCTGAAGATAATGCTTTATATCCGTATAATAACGTTCCTCATCGGTGCCGACTATGAGTCTGACTTTCTTATTAAGCTTCTTCCCACTGTCACGTACAGCCTTGAGGGCATATAATGAGGCAATAAGAGGTCCCTTATTATCCATGGTTCCTCTTCCGTATATCTTATTATCTGCAATACGTCCTTCAAAAGGAGGAATTACCCACATATCGCCTGCATCAAGGATATCAACATGCGACAGTATGCCCACATACAGCTCACCCTCGCCATACTCAACATATCCGCAGTATCCGTCAAGCATCCTTACCTTAAAGCCCATTTTAGCAGCAAGATCAAGCACATATTTAAGCGCATTGTGCATATCGTATCCAAATGGCATACCGGGTTCTGCAGCATTAGGTACGCTCGGAATGCGTACAAGCTGCTGTACGTCAGAGATGATATTCTGTTTGTCGTTAAGTATCTGCTTTTTCAAAGTCATTGTATTCGGCTCCGGTTTCCCTTAAAATGTAAGTGTTCACAGCTGACAGTATTTTCATGCAAAAAGCATGGATCACGTTTGCATAAACGAATTCCATTGCATAAAAATGCAGTTGGCGGATAGACCTCAGCCGTGAACGATTACTTAAGCATATTAATTATAGTATAAGAAAGCGCATAATTCAGGTCAAGGAAATAATCATTGGTACAGCGTTTAGTTTGCATTAAGCTCTGTCTCTGATCTCCGTTTGCAATCTTCATTCATTGCACAGACCTAATCTGCACAGATATATACTCATAAAAGGGGAAGCGTTTTGACAGAGGAATTTTTTTCTTTTGAAAATATAATAAACACTATGGGCTTCGGCATCTGTGTATATGATGCCTATGGTTTTATCAGATATTATAATCCGGCCTTCAGCAACGCTTACCTTGAGGGTTCGGACAGATACAAAGGAAGACATTTTTCGGATATCAGAAACCGTGAATACAGACAGCTTACCTGTATGCCGCGTATGATGAAGGAAAGAGAAAAGATATTTATCCAAAAGCAGCTTGAAAACTACGGCAGCTTTTTCATTGACTGCTCTCCTTCCTTTGATGAAAACGGAAGTCTCAAGTACATAGTTGAAACCATCGCCTCTGCCTTCAAAGCGCCCATACTTCCTCTTAAGGAGGGCAATTCCGATACTCAGGCAGTAGACATGTTTCTCTCCGATGTTAGGATGAAGAGTATACTTGAGACCATAACGAGAATATCCAACTTTGACTCCACCGTACTTATAACAGGCGAATCCGGTACCGGAAAAAGTATGCTCGCAAGCTTCATCCATTCCAAGAGTAAGCGTGCCGGCAAGCCTTTTGTTACCATCAACTGTGCTGCCATTCCGGAAAACCTCATAGAGTCGGAGCTCTTCGGATATGTCCCCGGAGCATTTACCGGAGCAAATCCCAAGGGTAAAAAGGGGCTTGTTGAGATCGCAGACACAGGTACGCTCTTTCTTGATGAAGTAGGTCTGCTTCCGCAGAATCTGCAGATCAAGTTCCTTGAGCTCATTCAGGACAAGGTATTTACACCTATAGGCGCAGTCAAGTCAAAGACCGTTGATATCCGTATAATCTCGGCAACCAACCTCAATCTCAAGAAACAGATTGCAGAAAAAAAATTCCGTGAGGATCTGTATTACAGACTGAGGGTCATTGAATTCAATATGCCTTCACTAAACGAGCGTCCGGATGCACTTGATCCGCTTATCGACTATTTCCTGTCGATGTATAACCGCAAGTATAACATCGCCAAGGAGCTGTCTTTCCAGGCTCGTGAGATGCTGCATAAATATACCTACAAGGGAAATGTCCGTGAGCTGCAATATATAATAGAGCGTCTTATCGTAACCTCTGCCGGCAACGAGATCACGGCAGCCGATGTTCCCAATACGATAAGCTCTGAGATCAGCGATAGCTCAGATGTTATCGACACCACAGACTTTGACGCCGCAGTCAACGATTTCCAAAAGGAGCTGCTGCTTAAGTATTTTGCAAAGCACAGGAGCTCATACAAGGTTGCCGAAGCACTCGGAATGTCACAGACCAAGGCCTCGAGACTTATGCGTAAGTACGGCATCAGGTAAAACACCGGTCACTCAGACAGACTGCAAAAAAGCATGATATCAAAGAAAGCAGATACAGCTAAAACTATGTCAGAAGCAAAACTAAAAAATAATTACATATCCGTCGATACCGGCTCCGTCTGTTCTTTCGGCGGCAGTCAGCTTTGTTTTGACAAAATGATACAAAAATGCGGCTGCAGTCTTATTGCAGCCGCAGATGTGCTGCTGTACCTTCAAAGTCAGCGCCTTGATTCCGAAAGAACATTACATGTTTCAGAATCCGGCAAAAGCTCAGGCTCGGGAAGCATAATTTTAAAAAGCCCGGATACAGCTGGTACTGTACTTGGCATAAACACCGAGTATGCTTTAGAAAAGCAAAATTCCGTTCAAATTGATATCGAAAGCTACAAGAAATATATAAGGCGCTTAAGCCCCGCATTT